>Ga0209813_10000138_pt1 | contig 25302 bp, 34 predicted proteins | sample EndMethybrTD3033_FD_187596 | JGI IMG/M metagenome (GOLD analysis project Ga0209813, IMG submission 187596) | Populus endosphere microbial communities from Tennessee, USA - Endosphere MetaG P. TD hybrid TD303-3 (SPAdes) (version 2) | ecosystem: Host-associated > Plants > Roots > Endosphere... | reverse complement strand
GTTGTACACCAGGCTGCCCATCAGGCTGTGCGAACGCCAGCGGGTCTTGTAGGCGGAGCCGTTGCCACCGACCAGATCGACATTGTCGATGTTCAGGAAGCGGTACTTGATGCCGACGTCCCAGCTGTCGCTGAGCGGCGCGCGAACGCCCGCGAGCGCCTGCCAAGCGAAACCGGTGTCGGTGTCGTCGAGGCCGGTGAAGGCGTTAACTTCGTACGATACGCGGCCGATACCGGCGCCACCGCCGATGAAGCCCTGGATGCCGTTGTCGGGACCGAAGTCCAGCAGGCCGTTGACCATGAACGTCAGCGCGTTGGCGTCGCCAGCCGGGTTGTTGATCGTTCCGCCAGCAACGGTGCGGGTGTACGAGTCATTATCGGCGCTGCGATAGCTGGCTTCGGTTTCGAGGCGGAAGGCGCCGAAATCGTAACCGATGGCCGCGCCGCCGTCGTAGCCATAGTCCGAATCGAGGCGGCTTGCGTTCTTCACGGTTCCGATGTCGAACGTCGAATCTTCAACGATCATGGGACCGAAGTCGAGCTGAAGATACCACGAGCCTTCGCGCGCCAAGGCTGGCGTGGCGAAAGCTGTAGAAGCCAGCGCCATTCCAATGACGAGTTTCCGCATTATGTTTCCCCTATTAGAAATATGGAGCACCGAGTAGCACCTGTGTCTACCGCCTTAAAAGTGCCCACGCAAGTGTTCAAAAATGACATCTGTTGCAAGAATGCCGCGATTCCGAGGGTTTGCGAGGGAGAAATAACAGGCGTCCGAGCAAGGTTTGCGTCGAGCTTGGCATTGGTGCTGCCCCCTCATGTTTACAAATCCGGGAAGATCCCGGCGACCCGAAGAGCGGCAAAAAGCTGAGAAATTGCCATCCGAGCCTCGCTGTCAACGGTCGAGCCGCCGCTTGGTTCCGGCGGAATTTCGGGAATCTGCCACGACCCGCGAAAACGTAGCGTTTGCCCGCTCGACCGGTCGAGCATGTAAAGGCCGTCGCGTGGGCTGACGAACAGCCAGTTCCCCGCCTGGCGGCAGGCGATAGCGCCGTCCTTCCCCGCCCAGGCGCCGGTCGCCCCGGCGGCGACCAGCCAGCTCGTTCCGTCTGCCGCGACCGGGGGCGGGGCGGCGGCCTCTCCCTCTATCGCGCAATGCAGCAGGGCATCGGCAAGAGCATGGGCCTCGTTGACGAAGGCCTCCTTTTGCGATTGGCCGGCGAACAGCAGGGGAAGGCCGAAGCGGGGGCTGGCGGTTTCGAACAACATTGGATCGCTCATGGGGAACTCCGGGTCAGGCCAAGGGGAAGCAGGACAGGATCAGGGCAGGCTGAGAAGATGAAGCGGCTCGGACAGGGCGTGACTGCCCTGCTGCCTGACCGCGAGCGCGCCGCCGGGGAGCGCGGCGGCGAGGCTTTCCAGCAGCGGCGCGGGGATCGCCAGCCGGGGCTCCTCCACCATCCAGACCGCATGCGGGGCCTGGGGCGGGCCGAAGGTCACCTTATAGCGTTCGGTCTGTTCGACCATCGGCACGTCGACGCCGTCGCGCCATAGCCACGCGCCCCGCGCGCGGCGGGTCCAGCTGGCTTCGAGCGATCCATCGGGCAAAGCGCGCAGCCGCGGATGCACGGGCGCGAGCGGGCGCAAGGTGATCCCGCGCAGGGCGATGGCCGCCTCCACGGGTTCCTCGTCGCCGCGCCCCACGGCGACTACGGTCGCCCCTGGCGCGTTGCCGATCTTCACCGGATCGAGCGGCAGCAGGGTGTCGTCGAGCAGGACGAAGGGTTCCCCCGCCGCATGCCCGGCAACGGCGCTCTCCGTTCCGCCCCGTCCGCGCAGCAGATCGTCGAGGCGCCAGACGCCGCCGCCCAGGGGCGTGGCGCGGGCGAACTGGATCAGCTCCCCGCCCAGCAATGCGCGGTTCGCGCCAAGCGCGAGCTGCCGGCCGGTCGCGGTGGGCAGCGTCATCGTCGGATCGACCAGCGTGACCGTGACGGAGGAAGAGCGGTCGACAAGCAGCGGATTGGCGGGAGGCAGCGCGGTCAGCGCCTGGCCCATCGTGCCGCGCGTCCGTCCGCTGGGGCCGAGCGGATAGAGCGCACCGTCACCGTGATCGACGAAGAGAGCCGCGCCGCTCCAGTTCGCGGCGGGAGAGGAGACCGCCGCGAAAGGGGCGGGCGTGTCCGCGTTCCCGCTGCCGTCCCAGGGCAGTTCGAAAGCGAACAGCACGGTAGGCGGGGATGGCAGGTCGGCGGGCGGGTTGATCCGGCCCGGATCGACGGGCGTGGCCGGGGCGGCATCCGCGCCGGTGGGCAGGAGGCGGGACAGCGTCAGTTCCACTCCGCCTTCGCGCCACTCCCATTCCTCCACCCGCCAGCGTCCGGTCTGCCCCGGCGCGAGGACGACGGCGCCCGGCGCGATGGCGGGATCGAGTTGCGCCATGCGCCAGGCGAGCGTCTCGCGCGCCCAGTCGGCGCGCCGCGAAATGCGCTCGACCAGCATCCTCGCGTCGGCGGCGGACAGGCTGGCGGGCAGTTCCACGGTGCGCGGCTGGCCCGGCGGCGGGCGACCGCCGGCGCGTTGCAGGCCGGGCTGATAGTCGCGGTCGACATCGTAATAGCGGAGGATCGCGGGCGGCGCCGCCGGCGCGGGCGACCGCTTGCGCGCATAGCCCGAGTCGCGGCCGAAATCGCCGTCCGCCACGGCCAGCGCCGGTTCCGGCATCGCAACCGGTGCGGCCTGGAGGCGTTCGCGGGCGATCACGAGGCGATCGGCCCCGGCGTCGCAATCCATCGGAATGACCGGATCGAGCGTTTCGAGCGTTTCGGCGAGCGGACCCTCGCACGAGAAGCCGGCCATGCCTTCGAGCGAAAGCGCCGCATCGGCGTCGACGATCTCGCCGACGATATCCTGCAGGGTGAAGCCGCCTTCGTCGGCGATGACCTCGAAGGTCAGCGCGGGGATGCGGTTGAAGAAGTCGCCCAGTTCCAGATCCTCGAAGACGACATAGGCGAGGCCGCGCCAGGCGGGGCAGCGACCGGCGCCTTCCAGCGCGGCGATCAGCGGGTCGGCCGGCTGGTCGCGATAGCCGCGATGGATACGCAGGGTTCCCCCCGCCTTGAGATCGCCTTCCGCGCCGCGCAGCAGGTTGCCGTCGGCCCAGATGCGGCCGATGCCGACGATGGGCCGGCTGGAAAGCGCCACGGCGAAAGAGGCGGTGTAGCTGTAGGTGGTCAGCGCCGGCCGGCCCTTGCCGCCGCCCTGCGTGTCGCGATGTTCGACCAGTTCGGTCGCCCAGATGATCGAGCCGGGCACGCGCATCCGCCCGAAATGCCGGGGCAGCGCCGCGCCATAGCTCGATACGGTGGGCGCCAGTTCCTTCAGGCGCGGGCCTTCGCGCCGCCCGCCGCCGATGATCGCGCTGTCGATCTGCCGTCCGACGAGCGCGCCGATGGCGCCGCCGAGCGGACCTCCGACAAGCGTGCCGACGGCGGAGAAGATCAGGGTCGCCATGGGTTGTCCTCGGTTGGGAGCCGCCAGTGGCGGACGATGGGCCAGGCGGGCAGGGCGTCGGTGGCGACGACACGCCGTAGCCCGGCATGGGCGTGGATGAAGCCGGTGTGGCCGGCGATCAGCAGGTGGACCTGGCAGGCGTGCGGGCGGACGAGCAGCACGTCGCCGGGCCGGGGCGGGCCTTTGGCGGAAACGAGCCCGCAGGTGTGCGCCGCCTCGTCGGGCCGCGACATTCCGCGAGTGCGCAGGACATAGCCGTTGGGCAGGACGGCGGGCCGGCCGACGGCTTCGAGCGCCGCGGCCAGCAGGCCCACGCAGTCCAGCCCCGTGCGCGGCTCGCGGCCGTGGAGGCGAAAACGCGTGCCCAGCAGCGCCTCGGCCGCCGTGGCCAGGGCTTGCCCGCTCATGGCGCGGCCGGCGGATAGCGCGAGATCAGGTCGTTGCCGGGCAGGAACGGCTCGCCCTGGAAGTTGATCGCGTTGGCGAAGCGCGTCGCGCAGGTTTCCAGCGTGCGATCGCAGCCCTCGCGCACCATGGCGCGCGTGCCCGGCGGCGGCGCGGGATCGAGCGGGGTGTCGAGCACCAGCGCCGCGCCATCGGCCAGCATCACCGTCATCGTCCGGCCGGCGTGCGGCCCGTCGAGCCAGCGCAGGAATCCCCCCGCGCAGGCGGCCGGCGCGGCGGCCATGGCCAGCGTCACCGCGTTGGTGTCGGCGTCGACGCCCGTCAGCGTGGCTTCGTGCGTGAAGCGCACCGGCGAGAGGTCGCAGCCCGGCCCGGCGAAGGGCGCGCGGCAGGCCGGGCTGGTGCGCGGTATCGGATCGCGCAGCAGCTGAGCCTTGCGCGAGGCGAGGTCGGCGGTGAAGCGGCCGTCCTCTTCGACCACGCCGCCCATCGTCCCGGCATAGAGCGTCTCGTGCGCGCCGTCCTGCCCGTCCACCATATCCCAGTCCACCACCCCGATCCGCACCGCCGCGCCGTCGAACCGGCCGGCGGACAGGTCGCGCGCCGAAATGGCCTCGTGCGTCAGCGCGCCCTGCACTTCGGCGCTGTCGGGTTCGAAGCCGGCGCTGCGGCGGATCGCCGAGGGGAGCATGCCCGGCGCGGCGCGGTGCAGCACGCCGCCGAACCACAAGTCGCGGTCGTGCGTGGTGAAGCCCAGCGCCACCCCGTCCCGGCGCAGCACCCGCCAGAAGGTGGCGACCGTTTCCAGCGGGCCGGAAAACCAGACCCGGCTCATGCCGCTTCCCTGATTTCGACCACCGGCACGCTCGGCGCCTCGCCCGCCGCGAAGGCGGCGCCGGAGATGTCGAGGCGGTCTTCGGCGAAGCGCACCGGCACGTCGAACAGGAAGCCGGCGCGCACCGCCTTGCCTGCCGCGGGAGCGGTGTCGAACGTCAGCGTGCCGCCCTCCGCCAGCGTCCAGCCGGTCGGCGCGACCACCCCGCCGACGCTGACAAGCAGCGTGTCGAAGCGCGGCCGGGTCACGCGGCGCACTTGCGCGTCCTCTCCCCCGCCATAGCGTTTGACCAGCGCAAAGGCAGTGCGCGCACCGTCGCCGGCTCCCAGCAACTGATCGGCGGCGGTCGGCGTGCCGGTCATGCCGTTGGAGCTGAAATCCGACGGATCGCGCAGCCGGAACCCGCGCGCCGCGCCGCGCCGGGCGCGGAAGAAGGCGATCAGCGTGCCCAGTTCCGCTTCGGACCGCACGCCGGGGCCGACATCGAAACGCAGGCGCGCGTCGGACCACAGGCTGTTGCGCTTTTCGAAGCCCGATGCGGTGACCGCGATGCTGGTGGAGAATTCGGGGGCGATGCCGGCGTCGAGGCCCAGCGCCAGCGGATAGAGGAGATCGTCGAATGCCTGCATGTCGCTTTCCTCTGACGGGGGGAGCCGGACGTAGCCGTCGCGGCAGACCTGGGGCAGCGCCCAGACGAAGGTCTCGTGCGGGGCGCGGGAGGCGGCCTCGTCCACCCCCGCGTCGATCCGCCGCCAGAGGTCGGCCTGTTCGGGCAGCAGGACGAAACCGGCGAAATAGTCCTGTTCTTCGGGCGGGTAGCCCAGCCGCTGGTCGATGACGGCATAGGCGGCGCGGCGCGCGGCGTCGGCCCCGGCGGTCAGCCAGTCGTAATCCTCAACCTGCAGCCGGTCGAAAGCCGGCGCGGCCCAGCCCAGCGGCAGGTTGGCGCGCCGCGCCTCGGGCATCGCCGGATCGAGCAGGGTCGGCGGGAAGACCAGCAGCAAGGCTTCCAGCGGAGCGGGCGCGGCGGTGGCGCGCGCGGCCGTGACCAGCGCGGCGGTCGAAGTCGCTAGCAAGGCTCCCGCATCGTCGAGCAGGGTCTTTTGCGCGGGGGAGAGCGGCGCGCGCAGATCGGCGATTTCGGGCGGATCGCCGCCCAGGGCGGCGCGCGCGGCGTCGTCGTAAAGGCAGATGCGCCCATCGGTGAAGATCCACCACCACGGCTCGCCCACCTGGAACCGCACCGCCGCGCCCGCGTCGCGCAGCAGGCCGGTGAAGGCTGCGGCGGCCGATTGCAGCCAGGCCATCGCTTCGGTGTTGGCGGGCGAGAGCAGCGCCGAGGGCGGGTCCCAGCCGGTGCGCGACGGCGATCCGTCCCAGGCGCGCTGCTGCCAGTCGTCGGGGCAATGCTGGGCCAGCAGCTCGTAGGACAGCGAGGCGATGGGCGAGAAACCCAGGCGGACGCATTCGGCGAAGAAGGCCCGGTGCCAGATGCGCGCCGGGGCGCAGAGCGGATCGCCGGCGCCCCCCGCAAGATAGGCGCCGTCCACCGCGCGCAAGGCGAAGTAGTGGCTCATGCCCACATAATGGACCACGCTTCCGCGATAGCCGAGCTGGCGAACACCCCGCAGCAGCCGTTCGGGCGTCTGCGTGCCGCAATCGTCATAGGCGGTCGCCATGGACAGCCCGTGCGGCGGCACGATCACGTCGCCGATTTCCAGCATGGCATGTTCGCCGCGGCAGGCGATGCCGGTCAGTTCGACCCATCCGTCGACCGGCGCCGGCAGCGGATCGGGGCTGGCCCCGTCATAGGCGGGGGCGACCAGCGAGATGAACAGGCGGTCGATATGGCCGGGCCAGACCGGATCGGCCTCGTCCGGATGGACGAAGCCGCCGGCCATGTCGGAAAAGCGCAAGGTCACTTGCGCGTCGTGGGGCGTGCCCACGGCATAGTTCCACAGCCGGACATACCAGACGCGCGGATCGCCGGCGGCGTCGCGGCCTTCGATGGTCAGTGTCGGGCCGTTGACCGCGTCGAGCGCGATCACCCCCTCCGATCGCCAGCGGAACGACAGTTCGGCATGCGCGTAATCGCGCCGGGTTCTGTAGGCGAGCAGCGGGTGGTCTAGGGTGTCGGCGCTTTCCCAGATCAGGCCGGCGAGATCGGCTTTGCGCAGGAACACGGCGTCGACCCGCAGCGCGTCGGGCGCGATGGTGACGATGGACGCGGTCATCGGACGGGGGAAGTTCACCGTCCAGAAGCGCGGATCGAAGCGCTGGATCCAGTCCGAATCCTGCCCTTCGCGGGTCTTGGCGAGCCAGAATGGCATGGGCGTTTCCTTTGGTTGGACAAGTTCCTCCCCGTGCCGGGGAGGAACTCAGGCGGAGAGCGCCCGCCGCACCGCGCTGGCCACCTGCCGCGACGATCGTTGCAGGCTTTGCGGGGCGTTCGATCCCGCCGGGCTGACGACATTGATCGACACGCGCATCTCGCGCGGTGCGCGCCCGCCGCTGTTCGGTTCCACGCGCCCGGCCGATGCCGGCACGAACAGCTCCGGTCCGCGCTCGCCGACCAGATAGCCGCGCCCCGGCGACACCGTGCCGCCCGTGGCGCGGCCCGGCAGGCCCAGGATCGAGCCGATCAGTCCGCCCAGGTTCATCAACCCGCCGATCCCGCCGCTCGATGGCGACGCGCCGCCGGCCGAAAACAGGTTCTGCACGGACTGTGCGGCGATGTCGTTGACCACGCCCAGCGCGATCCGGCGCAAATCCTCGAAGCCCAGGCTGCCCCGGCGGATCGCTCCGGCCAGCCCGCGCTCCAGCACCGTGCCGGCGCGGGCGAAGCCGTCGACCAGCGTGCCGTCGAAGGTCGCGCGCATCGCCGCGACGTCCTGTGCGAAGCCCTGGGTGCCGGCGCGCACGTCGATCAGCAGGGTTTCAACCTCGTCGTCCATTGTCGTCGTCCTTCATCATGCGGTCGAAATCGGCCCTGCCGATCCTGGGGGAGAGCGCCGGATCGCCGGCAGGCTCGCCCAGCCCGGCGCCCAGTGCGGCGGCCAGCTCGGCGGGGGTGGCATGCCAGAACTCGTCCGGCCGCCAGCCCAGCAGCCGCGCGGCATGGCCCGAGAGACGCAGCGCCTGCGCGCCGAAGGCCGTGCTCATCGGCTGCCTTGCAGGATCTGCGACAGCAGCGTGCGCAAGGGCCGGGTGCAGGCGGCCAGGCCCTGTTCGGCCACGGCATCGCCGACGATATCGCGGGTCAGGCCGTCGCGCATGGTCAGGCAGTGCCAGAACAGCGCCGCCATCTCGCTCAGCCGAAGCTGTCCGGCGGACGCCCGTTCCACGAGGGCGAAGAGCGGACCCAGCTCCTCCTCGGCGGCGACCAGCGCGGAAAAGCTGGGACGCAGCGAGCGGGCGAGGCCGTCGACCACCAGTTCGGCTTCGCCTCGGTAGGGGTTCGGGCTCATGCCGGCGCCACCACGCCCGAGCTTTCGAGCTGGAGCGCGTAATTGCGCTCACCGTTGAAATCGCCGGCATAATCGAGCCGCTGGAGCAGGAATTTCCCGCGCAGCTTCTCGCCGTCCTCGAAGCTCAGTTCGTAGTCGTCGAGGGTGCCCGCCAGCGCATTGGCGCGCAGCTTCGCTTCGGCCGCGCTGCCGATGAAGATGCCCGCCGCCGTCACCGAGACCGAGCGGACCCCCGCGCCCGACAGCAGGTCGCGCCAGCCGGCGCTGTCCTTGCTGGTGACGACGACGGTGTCGCCGGTGATCGACATCTGCGTGGTGCGCAGGCCGGCGACGGTCTGGTAGACGGCGGGGGCGGCGCCGTTCGATATCTTGAGCAGGAAGGCTGCGCCTTTCTGGGCGGGCATGGCGGTTCTCCTTGGTTTATAGGGAAAATGGTTCGCGCAGAGCGCGTGGAGGGCCGCAGAGATGTTCGCGCCGCAGGCAGACTTTTCACCTCCACGAAGCGGAAGCCGAATGGAAAGCGGCTTCGCCGCAGGGCGCGAACATCTCTGCGGTCCTCTGCGCTCCCTGCGCGAACCCAAAAACTCACTCCGCCAGCAGGCGGAAACGGTATTCCAGCAGCACCGCCCGCCGGCTTTCGCCGCGCTGTTTGGCGCGGGCGCGCAGGAACTGGACGGTGACCACCGCGAAGCCGGCCTGCGCGCGGGGCAGGGATGCGATGCGGGCTTCGATGGCCGAGACCAGCCCGGCGGCGGCGTCGGGCGCATCGCCACGGCAATGCAGCTCCACCGCCACGCGCACTTCGCGCCCCTGATGGGTCTTGCAGCCCCAGTCGGCGCTGGCGCTGGCGGCGATGGCGAGCCAGGGCAGGCTGGTGCGCGACGGCGCTTCCTCGACCACGGCGTTGAGCTGCGTCGCCAGCGCCGGATCGGCGGCGAGCCAGGCGATCAGTGCGGCGCGCAGGGGCACTTCCATGGGCCTTATCCTTTCGTGAACAGCGGCCAGAGCAGCCGGGCGCTGCGCCAGCGGTCCGTGCTTGCCCGGCGGCCCTTGCGGACTTCGGCGCGGGCTTCCGCGCGGGCTTCGGCCAGGGCCCGCGCCTTGTCGGCCAGCCGCGCGGCGAGGGCGGCGAAATCGGCCCCGGAGCGGATCATGCGGCGCGGATCACGCCAGGCGCATCCGCCGCCAGGGCCGCCACAGCGCGGCGACGGCGGCGGGCGGCACGGGGCTGGCGCTGTTGCCCTCACGCTCGCGATGCTGGTGCGCGGCCAGCCGGATGACGCCGTGGCGCAGCGCTTCGGGCAGCGCGTCCCAGCCTGCCGAAAGCCCGGCGGTGAAGCGCACCGCGATCCGCGCGGCGTCGCCCGGCGCAGTCACGCGCACCCGCCCGCCGCCGTCGGCGTCGAGGTCCAGCGCATAGGCGTCGGCGGGCAGCGCGAACCGTGCGCCGGTGGCGGGAATGCCGTGGACGGCGGTGATCGCCTGTATCGGCCGCGTGGCCAGGCGCTGCCAATCGCGCGACAGCAGCAGCACTTCCTCGCAAGTGGTTTCCAGCGGCACCGCGCCGGTGAAGCCTTCGCAGATGTCCAGCCCGGCCCGCAGAAGCCCGGCCAGCGGCGCGTCGTCCGCGGCGATGGTGATGCCCAGCCATTGCTTGAGCGCGGCCAGCGCCGAAGGCGGCAGCGTGGGCGGGGTGACGATGGTCCGCTGCATGGGGTGCTCCTGGTGAGTGGGGAGGGGTTCGTCGTCCCGGCCTGCGCCGGGACGACGATGGCAGTTACGCCGCGATCTTCAGCAGCTTGATCGCATCGCTATCCAGCACCTGCCCGCCGATGCGCTTCGTGGCGTAGAAGTGGACGAAGGGCTTGTTGGTGAAGGGATCGCGCAGGATCGCCGTGGCGCTGCGTTCGGCGATCAGGTAGCCGGCGCGGAAATTGCCGAAGGCGATGGGCACGTTGCCCGCCGCCACGTCGGGCATGTCCTCCGCCTCGACCACCGGATAGCCGAGCAGGCGGGCCGGCTGGCCTTCCATCACGCCTGCCTGCCACAGGAACGATCCGTCGGCTGCCTTCAGCTTGCGCACTTGCGCCAGCGTGGCCGAATTCATCACCCAGCTCGCGCCCTGGCGGTGCCCGGCCTTGAGCGCGTGGACCAGGTCGATCAGCTTGAGTTCGGGCGACGCGCCCAGCGTGGCGGCGTTGCCGCTGGCCAGGAACTGCAGCGTGCCGAACGGGCGCGCCGCATCGTTCGTCGCCGCGTTGGGCGCGTCGAGGAAGCCCTTGGGCCGGTTGACGCCGTTGCCCGTGATGAACGCCGCGCCCTCGGCCCGCGCGAATTCCATGGCGATCTCGTCCGCCAGCCAGCTTTCGAGGTCGAAGCCGGCGTCGTCGAGCATCGCCTGGCTGGCCGCCGGGTTGGCGTAGAGTTCGCCCGAAGGCGGGGCGATCTCGGCGAACGAGGGCGTGGCGGTCTCGGGGCGGGCGGCGACTTCGCTTACCCAGCCCGAGGCGGTGCCGCCTGTGGTGACGAGCTTGCGGTAGCCGGCGCTGCCCGTCTGCACGACCTGGGCGATGGCGCGGATCGGGCTGATGGCCTTGAGCCGCGCGGCGATGGCCGCATCGATCTCGCGCGGGACGGCATAGCCGCCATCGGCCGGCGCTGCGCCCGAGATCGACTTCAGCTCGGCCTCGCGGCCTTGGCGCAGATAGCCGTCGACGAAGCCTTTGACTTCGGGGCTGGCCCCGGACCCGTCGCCGATCACCGGGCGCGCAGCGGCCCGGCCGACGCGGTCGAGCCGCGATTTCACCTCGTCCACATCGGAACGCAGCGCGCCCAGCGCCGCGTCGGCGGCATCGGCCCGCGCGACGAGATCGAACGAGGTTTCGAGAGTGTCGGTGTCTTCCATGGGATAGGCCTTTCGTGGTTTGAATTCCTCGCCGGCACGGGGAGGATCAGGCGATCAGATGCACGCGGGCGGCGTGCTGCATCGGGTGGGTGACGAGGCTCACCTCGATCAGGTCCACGTCGATCAGCTCGCGGCCTTGGGCATCGCGGCGGAAGGCGCGGGCGCGGTAGCCGAAGCTCAGGCCGCTCACCGCGCCGCGCTTCAGGGCGAGGCCGGCGGCCCCGTCGGGATTGTCGATCTCGGCGATCACCCGCAGCCCGCGTGCGTCCTCGGCGGCATGGGCGATCCAGCCGATGCGGGCGTCGGCCCGGTGCTGCCAGTAGAGCGGGACGGGAGCGCGGCGATCCTTCAGCGTGCGCGCGAAGGCGCCCGGCCGGATCGTGTCGCGCCCGGCGTCGCGCCGGCCGAACAGCGCGGCATAGCCGGCGAACCTCAGCCGCTCATCCTGAGCTTGTCGAAGGATCACTTGGGGATTCCCGGCAGGCCGAGCCGCCAGGCGATGCCGACGAGCAGCAGCGCCAGCGCCCCGCGCACCACCCAGTCGACGGTGGCCTTCCACGCGCTGGCCTTGGCGTCGCGCCAGGCGCGCAGCAGCTGGCGCAGTTCGACGAGGTCGGTGGGCGCGCGGTCGTCGTCGAGGCCGAGACCGGCCAGCACCCGCTGCGCGCCGATCTCGCTCGCTTCCTCAACTACCGCGCGCAGCGTGACGAGATCCGCGCCCTCGCCTTCCGCCTGCGCCACCAGTCGGGTCAGCATCGCTTCGTTGTTCATGATTTGTCCTCCACTTGCGGGAGTCCCAGGGCCGCGCGCTTCTCGGCGTCGGTCAGGAACCCGGCGGCGCTGACTTGCGCCCAGAGCCGTTCGCGGTCCTCGGCCAGCGCCGGCACGCGGTCGAAATCGACGGCGAGCGGAGAGCCGGGGAACCACGGGCCAAGCCCTTCCGACAGCGCGGCCAGCAGCTTGGCGGCGAGCGGCAGCAGGGTCAGCCGCCACAGCGCGCGGTTCGCCTCGCGGTAATTGGCGTAAGTCGCGTCGCCGGGCAGGCCGAGCAGCATCGGCGGCACCCCGAAAGCCAGCGCGATGTCGCGCGCGGCGGCGGCCTTCAGCGTGGCGAAGTCCATGTCGGCGGGCGAGAGGCTGAGCGACTGCCATTTCAGCCCGCCTTCCAGCAGCATCGGCCGCCCGGCGTTGCCCGCCCCGGCGAAGACGCCGGCGAGTTCCGCCTTCAGCCGCTCGAACTGATCCGCCGTCAGCCCGCCGCCCTCGCCGCCGTCGTAGACGAGCGCTCCCGAAGGCCGCGCCGAATTGTCGAGCAGCGTGCGGTTCCATGCGGCGGCGGCATTGTGGATGGCCACGGCCTGATCGGCGGCGGCCAGGCACCCCGCGCCATAGTGATCGTCCGCCGGGTGGAAATGGCGGATGTGGATCAGATTGGGTGAGGCGTCCTCGTCGATCAGCGGGATGGTCAGCGTCCTGTCGCCGACACGATAGAGGAAGGCGGTGGGCCAGCCGTCGCCGCCGGCCACCACGCTCATCCGCTCGGGCCGCAGCGCGTAGAGCTCGACCGGATGGCCGCGCGCGTCCTTCATCACCTGGACATAGGCGTTGCCGTGCAGCAGCAGGTGCGACGCCAGTGTTTCCAGCAGCGATTGCCCGGCGCTGGTGGCGGAGACCAGCGCGGCGAGCTTGGGATCGGCCGGCAGCAGGGGCGCGCCGCCGATCCCCTCGGCCACCAGCCGCACCGCGCGCTGCGCCACGGGATTGTCGAGATAGGCGCGCTTGACCGCCAGGGAATAATCGAACGGCGCGCGCTGGCCGCTATCGCCGAAGCTCCACGGCGATGTGAAGGTACGCGCCAGCGGCACGCGCGGACTGCCGGCCTTGAACGCGGCGGCGAGGGACTGGAAGAAGGACATTTGCGGCCTTTCGTTCGTGTTTCCTCTCCCCGCCGGGGAGAGGCGCGAGACTTGCCAGCTTGCTGGCTAGTCGCAGCGGAGAGGGGCGGCGTTAGCCGCTCTCCCTCTCAACTTCGGCCAGGCGGCTGCGCCGCCAGGCCTTCGTATCTCTCCCCGGCGGGGAGAGACGGGTTTCTCTAGGCCAGCAGGATCCGCGGCACGCTCCCGCGCCCCAGCATCAGCTCGCTCAGCGCCCAGACCAGCGCGTCGGCGCGATCGGGCGAGCGGCCCGGCCCTTCGTAGCCGCCGCCGGCGATCAGCCCGCACAGCTCGTCCTCCAGCGCCGGGAACGTCCCGGCGTGGCGGACGCGGCCGGCTTCGTAGAGCGCGGCGACCGGTTCGGCGCGGGCGGTCTTGCCCTTGCTGGCGTGGACCAGCTTCAGCGGCAGGGCGATTTCCGCCGCGCGCAGCACGCTGGCGACCATCGCCCCGCCCTGGTTGGCCTCCGCGACCACCCGGTCCGCCTGCCAGGCGCGCGCCGCCCGCGCGGTGGCGCGCGCCCAGCGTTCGGGGCTGGCTTTGGCGACCGAGGCATCGGCCAGCACCCGCGCCATGCCGTCCTCGCCCAGGGCGCAGACGACGATGCCGCAGGCGTCGCCATCGGCCGAGGCCGGCGGATCGACGCCGATCACCACTCTTGCCGGCGGAGAGGACGCGGCGTCCTCGCGGCAATCCTCGATCAGCGCGCGGGTCCACAAGGCGCCGGGCAGGTCTTCGATCAGTTCGCCGTCCAGTTCCTGCCGGCCGAGCAGCGATTTGCCGTACTGGCGCTTCACCGATCGTACGAAGGCGGGCGGCAGGGCGGCGGCGTTCTCGTAAGTGGTGCCCCGCGTGATCCGCGTTTCCGGATCGCCCAGCAGCCGCCGGACCAGCGGCACCGCGCGCGGGGTGGTGGTGGCGACGACGCGTGGCCGAATGCCCATGCGCAGGCCCAGCATCAGGTTGTCCCACGCCGCTTCGGCGGACTGGCCCCACTTGCCGATCTCGTCGCACCAGGCGTGGCTGTGCTGCGGTCCGCGCAGCGATTCCGCCTCGCCCGCCGAATAAAGCGTGGCGCGTGCGCCCGATCGCCAGGTCAGCAACCGCTTCGACGGTTCGAACAGCGGGCGGTCTTGCCGCGACGCGGTCGCCAGGATGCCGCTTTGCCCTTCGACCATCACCGCGCGCGCCTCGTCCAGGCTGGCGGCGATCAGGGCGATGCGCGCGGTGGGATCGGCTTCGGCGATTTCGCGCACCCATTCGGCGCCCGCGCGCGTCTTGCCGAAACCCCGCCCGGCCATCACCAGCCAGGTTCGCCAGTCGCCGGCGGGTGCGCGTTGCCCGTCGTGCGCCCAGAGCCGCCAGTGCGCGGGCATGGCGCGGCGCTCGCGTTCCGTCATGCGCGCCTTCAGCCAGGCCAGGTCCTCGGGCGAAGCTGCGATGATCGCGTCTCGCCTAGCCTGCGACATCGGCGTCTCCCGGCCTTTTTCCCGCGATCTCCGCCGGCCCAGCTTTTTCGGGGCCAGTCTTTTCGGGCCCACTCTGTTCGGGCCCACTGTTCTCGGTAAGGATCGCGGCGTTGGCGGCGGCGCGTTCGCGCATTTCGTCGATCAGCGCGTCGATCGACCGGTAGACCTCCTGCTCGTCGCGGCGCTCGCCGTCGACGCGCTCGCGCGCCACCGTGTCGCGATGGAGCGACAGCAGGCGGATCGCGCCGGCGATGTCCATCTTGCGATCGGGCGCCTTGTCGCGAAGGAAGCCGAGCACTTCCATTTCCAGGTTCTGGTATCCCTCGCACAGCGCCATGCGCCATTGCTCCGCGAATTCGGGGTCTTCGCGCCGCACCTTGTAGGCGCGGCTGGGTGCGACGCCGGCCTGCGCGGCGGCGGCGGTCACGTTCGATGTGTCGATCAGGGCCGCCAGGAAATAGGTCCGCCAGTGCTTGTCCAGCGGTCCTTCGCCGTCGGCCCGGCGCTGGCGCGCAGTGATCGTGGTCTGTTTCTTGCGCGGCTTCTTGTCGCACGCCGGCGACGCGGCCGGCGCGCCGGCCGACTGGATCGGTGGGGTCATGGATGGGTTTCCGTGGAAAGGAGCGGGCGAATCGCCGTTGCCTCCGCTGTTCCTGATATGTACTCAAAACGGTTCGCGATGTCAAGATTTAAGAACCAAATAGGTTATCTCTTGCCGAGCGCCCGAGGCCTCTCTAAGCAGCGCGCGGCCTTTGCCGCTGGAGACCACGATGCTTCGCCGCCTCTACGAATGGACCATGGCCAAGGCGGCGCATCCCCGCGCCGAATGGTGGCTGGCCGCTTTCGCCTTTGTCGAGGCGAGCTTCTTTCCGATCCCGCCGCATCCGCTGCTGGGGCTGATGTGCCTGGCCGAACCGAAGAAGGCGATCCGCTTCGCCGCCATCGCCACGCTGGCCTCGGTCGTCGGCGGCCTGCTGGGCTACGCCATCGGCTACGGGCTGTACGAGGCGGTGGGCACGCAGCTGCTCGGCGCGCTGGGCCTCGCCGAAAGCTTCCCCAAGGCGGCCTGCTATCTGCGCGAATACGGCGCGGAAATCATCATGATAAAGGGCGCGACACCCATCCCGTTCAAGCTGCTGACGATCACCGCCGGCTTCATCGAGATGCCGCTGCTGACCTTCATCGGCGCCAGCCTGGTGTCGCGCTCCATCAGCTTCATGATCGTCGGCGTGCTGTTCCGCCTGTTCGGCGCGCCGATCAAGGCGTTCATCGACAAGTACCTGGCGCTGACCACCGCGGCCTTCGTCGTGCTGGTGGTGGGCGGGTTCGTCGCGGTGGCGATGCTGGGCGGCGGCACGCAGCAGACCAACGAGAAGTGCGAGGCGGTGGCGGCGCTGGGGTGAGAGCGGGAATCCAACTTACCTGGTTTCGTCATTGCGAGCTGCGAAGCAGCGCGGCAATCCAGGGTCCCACGTGCCGCCCTGGATTGCCGCGCTGCTTCGCAGCTCGCAATGACGACATGAACCCGTGTAGAGCCGACTCTTAAGGAGACTCCCATGCCCCTCAAGATCGCCGTCATCGTCGGCAGCCTGCGCAAGGCGTCGTTCAACCGCGCGCTGGCCCAGGCGCTGGTCCGCCTGCCCGAGGGTGAGGGCCATGCGTTCGAATTCGCCGAGATCGGCGACCTGCCGCTCTACAACCAGGACGACGACGGCAACCAGGCCGAGGCGGTGAAGCGCCTGAAGGCGCAGATCCGCGCCGCCGACGCGGTGATCTTCGTCACCCCCGAATACAACCGCTCGATCCCCGGCGTGCTCAAGAACGCCATCGACCACGCCTCGCGCCCGTTCGGCGACAGCGCCTGGGGCGGCAAGCCCGCCGGCATCCTCGGCATCTCGCCCGGCCAGACCGGCACCGCCATGTCGCAGCAGCACTTGCGCAACGTGCTGGCCGGGGTGGGAGTGCAAGCGATGGCGCTGCCCGAAGTCTACCTGCAGCACCGCGAAGGCCTGTTTGCGGAAGACGGCACGCTGGTGGAACGCACCGCGACGTTCGTCGGCAAGTGGCTCAAGGCGTTCCTGGCGCATGCGGAGCTGCATCGGGCGGGGTAGGTTGGTGGAAGTTAGGGGAGTGTTGTTTGTAGGGTCGGTCCTGAAGCAATCCGACAGCTAGACGCAGCATAGGGGGCATTTGCAGCACCAGCCGCTACAGTCAAAAGCCGCCAAGCCTAGCAACTTGGAGCAATAGTCTGTGGACGAGCAAATACCCAGTCGCGTTGAGCCGTCTCATAGTGGCCGACGCCTGCACGACCGAGTTTGTTGAATAGGCTTTTAAAATCAGGTGCCTCTAGGCGGTTTGACAGGTCCACTCCAAATTTCGTACAATTCTCAAGAATTGCAGTGTAGTTACGAACCTTATTCGCCATTTCATCGTACGAAATTTTTGTAGAACTTCGATCTATACACCCGTTTTCGACGATATATTTCGTTATATTAATATCGAAGTTATTTGAATCGATCCAAATATGTCCAGAACTCAGAGTTTCTTTGTCATTTTTGTATTGATCGATAATTTCGCACAGACCGATTCCACGCTTTCTGAAATCATGAATACAGTCAATTTGCTCCGGTACATGTCTGAGATACCAAAGGCGCGCATTCAGGGTCGTGGGAAATTGGGGGTGAATGTTGCTACCGCCATGGTCATGGATCAGGCGAATAGCCAGCTCGGTCGCAATTTCTATCGCCATCCACGAAGTGACAGCCACACCTATTTGCTCATTTAGCATTGCGGTTCGCCAAGCGAGATTATGCGAGCGCTCTTTTTCGTCGAGCGTTTCCCGCGCAGTCAAATGAGCGTCCTGCGCAGCTCTCCTGGCTTCGCGGAAATCCCGCCAAGAGTACCAGAGTTGAGGAAGCTTCAGATACTGCAAAGGTGTGTCCCGTGACGAGATTGACAGTGCCGCCCCCGGTTTTGGTTCGTCGACCTTGAGATTGAATGAATGCGCGGGCCATCTCCATTTGATTGGCGCAGATCGCCATGTCAGTTTGTGGAGTTGTTGCACCCGACCGTCGATGTCCATCCTCCATCCCGCCCCACACACTCTTGACACCCCCACGCCTTATGGCACTCTTCGCACATGCAGCATTTTGCTGCACTGCTTCTTCGGGAAGGAGTGTATGGCAAACGACGACATGCGGATGCAGCTCGAAGGTTATGGCCTCAGCACCGTGGAAATCCATTATTTCATGCCCGATCACCCCAGTTTGCTGCAGCTCTTCGTGCTGCAGCAATACGATCTCGCGCCGCGGTTTCCGGTGCTGCGCGATTACCTCGATTTCTGGCGGCGGGAGATCGAGGCGGTGATCCATTCGGTCCGTTTCGCGCACCAGAACCTGATCGGCCCGGCCGAATGGCGCGCGGTGAACGGGGTGATCTCGATTAACTGAGCGGCGCGCCTGAAGCCCGCGGTTGCCGCCGGCTCCGCAGCGTCTACAAGCGCGGCATGGGAAAAGCCGATCGCCTCGAACGCCTCGATACACTGCGTGCGGAAATGGAAGTGGAATACGAGGCGGCGCTGGTCGCCGCGCTGCGCCGGGCGGCGGCGGGATCGTGGGGGCTGTTCGATCACCAGCAGGATCGCAACGCCCGCGCCAAATGGGCGCCGGCGGTCACGCAGCTGTGCGACATGGGCCGGGACATCGACCGGATGCGCGACACCCTGGGGCTGGAGCCGTTCCCGCTGCACGCCGAGTTCGAGGCATCGCGCGGCCGCGTGCCTTCGACCGCGCCGGGTGAGCCGAAGCAGGCGCGGGCCTGGCTGGAGAAGATGGGCAAATCGCTCCAGCCCGAGTGAGGGGGAGCGGGCCGGCGCCGCCATGCGCCGTCAGGCGCGTCCGAAACAACTCTCAGATAATCCCCACCGCCTTGCCGGCGCGTTCGAACATGCCGATGATCGTCTGGACCTGCTCGGCCGAATGTTCGGCGCAGAGCGAGCAGCGCAGCAGCGTCATGTTGGCCGGGGTGGCCGGCGGGCGGGCGAGGTTGACGTAGAGCCCTTCCTTCAGCAGCGCTTCCCACATGGCCGCGCCGCGTTCCAGATCGGGCATGATGACGGCGATGATCGCGCTTTGCGGGGTCTCGGTGCCCAGCTGGAAGCCGCGCTCCTTCAGGCCCCGATGGAGCGTGCGCGAATTTTCCCACAAGTGCGCGCGCTTGTCCGCGCCGTCCATCAGCTTGCGGATCGACGTGGCGGCGGTGGCGACGACGCTGGGCGGCAGGCTGGCGGTGAACACGTATGGCCGGCAGACCAGCCGCATGATCTCGAACTTGGGGTGGTTCGACACGCAGAAGCCGCCGACCGTGCCCACGCTCTTGCTGAAGGTGCCGATCACGAAGTCGACATCGTCCAGCACGCCCTGGTCTTCGGCCACGCCGCGCCCGTTGGGGCCGATGAAGCCCATCGAATGCGCCTCGTCCACCAGCACCATCGCGCCATTGGCCTTGGCGACGGCGATCATCTCCTTCAGCGGGGCGATGTCGCCCAGCATCGAATAGACGCCTTCCAGCACGACCAGCTTGCCCGCGCCTTCGGGAATGCGCTTCAGGCGCTTTTCCATCGCCTCGATATCGTTGTGCTTGAACGGCACGACTTCGGCGTCGCCCATCTTGCAGCCGTCCCAGATGGAGGCGTGGCTGTCGATGTCGAGGACGATGTAGTCGCCCTTGCCGGCGATCGTGCTGATGATGCCCAGGTTGGCCTGGTAGCCGGTGGAGAACACCATGGCGTGGTCCATGGCGTAGAAATCGCACAGCGCCTGTTCGACCGCGCGGTGCCCGGCGTAAGTGCCGTTGAGCACCCGGCTGCCGGTGGTGCCCGCGCCGAAATCGTCCAGCGCCTGCTTGCCGGCGGCGATCACGTCGGGGTCGAAGGTCATGCCCATGTAGTTGTAGGTGCCGAGCAGGATCGTCTCGCGGCCGTTGCAGACGGCGACGGTGGGCGACAGCACCCGCTCCATCACCAGGCTGAACGGGTCCTCCACCCCCGAGGCGAGCAGGGCGGCGCGCATGTCGATGATCGGCTGGAACTTGTCGAACAGGTCGGTCATGCCGATCAGCCCTGCAGTTTCACGACGGCGTCGACCAGCTGGCCCCAGGTCTCGATCTCGGCCTGCTGGTTCATGCTGATGATGATGTCGAATTCGTCCTCGATGGCGGCGACGAAATCCATCACGGTCAGGCTGTCGAATTCCAGGTCGCCCGAGAACGTGCTGGCGTCGGTGATCGCCACGCCCTTCTTGTTGAAAGGCGCGATCAGTGCGGCGATCCTCTCTGCGGTGGCGGCGCGATCCATCGTTGTGTTTTCCGTTTCCTAAGCTGCTGCCGGCGCTCTGGCCGGGAATTGGGGCGCAAAAGCGGCGTGGGCCTTTCCTGTCAAGGAATGAGCGCTTTCACCGCGGACATGAACGGGCCGATCGACACCGGCTTGGCAAGGTAGGAATCGGCCCCGGCATCGCGGATTCGCTCTTCGTCGCCCTTGCCGGCATAGGCGGTGACGGCCAGCACCGGGATCGCGCGGAGCAGCGGATCGGCCTTCGCCGCCTCTATCAGGTCGAGCCCGGACACGTTGGGCAGCTGGATATCCATGATGATGAGGTTGGGCACGAAATCGCGCGCGCGTTCCAGGGCGATCAGCCCGTCGGCCACCGGCTCGACCGCGAAGCCCTGGCTCTTCAGCACGTCGCAGAACAGCTTCCGGTTGAGATCGTTGTCCTCGACAACGAGGATTCGCTTTGCCATTCGCCCGTCTGCACACCATGTTTTCGAGGCATGCTGTAGGCGCTGGAAGCGAGGCTGACAATTCTGCGAGACCGATCATCCCCCGCCGCCGATCCCCAGGCGCTGGCGCTTTCGGCGCTGGGCTGGGTGCTGGCCGACCAAGACCGGGCCGAACGGCTGCTGACGCTGACCGGGCTGACGCCCGATGTCCTGCGCGACGGGCTGGGCGATCCCGGCGCGCTGCCGGGCACTTTGGGCGCGGTGCTCGATTTCCTCTGCGGGCACGAGCCCGATCTTATGGCCGCCGCCGATGCGCTGGGCGTCTCGCCGCAGGATCTGGCGGCGGCGCGCGAAAGGCTGAATTCATGAGCAGGCCGCTGGTCATTTCCGATTGCGACGAAGTGCTGCTGCACATGGTCGCGCATTTCCGCGACTGGCTGGGCGAGGCGCACGCCATTGCCTTCGACATGGGCCAGCCCAATTTCGAGAAGTCGATCCGCCGGCTGGACAGCGAAGAGCCGGTGAAGGGCGAGGAAGTCTGGCGGCTGCTCAACTTGTTCTTCGACGGGGAAATGCACCGGCAGACCGCCGTGCCCGGCGCGATCGAGGGCCTGAAAGCCCTATCCGAACATGCCGACGTCGTCGTGCTCACCAACCTTGCCGATCATCGTCAGGCTGATCGCACCCGGCAGCTCGCCGATCACGGCCTCGATATCCGCGTCTTCACCAACCAGGGGCCGAAGGGGCCGGCGCTGAAGGCGATCCTCGACGAATATCGGCCGTCGCGCGCTGTGTTCATCGACGATCTGGCGCAGCATCACGGTTCGGTGGCCGAGGTTGCCCCGCATGTCGGGCGGCTGCACTTGTGCGCCGAGCCGCTGATCGCCCCGCATATCGCCTGCGCGCACCGGGCCGGCAGCGCTCATGCGCGTATCGACACCTGGGAGAGCGCCTTGCCCTGGCTGTTCGACCGCATTCAACTGGAACATGAGGAATCCCGATGACCGATGCCGAAATCGACGCGAAGCTGGCCGAACTGGGGCTGACGCTGCCCGAACCGGCGGCGCCGGTGGCGGCCTATGTCCCGGTCGTCGTTGCCGGCGGCCTCGCCCATGTCTCGGGCCAGCTGCCCTTCCTCGACGGCGTGCTGGTCAAGGGCCGGCTGGGCGAGGATGTCGACACCGGGACGGGTTACGAGGCGGCGCGCGCCTGCGGGCTGATGATCCTGGCGCAGCTTCGCGCCGCGCTGGGTTCGCTCGACCGGGTGGAGCGGGTGGTGAAGCTGGGCGCCTTCGTCAGCTCGACCGGCGACTTCACCGACCAGCCCAAGGTGGCGAACGGTGCTTCGGAACTGATGGCGGCGGTTTTCGGCGATGCCGGCAAGCATGCGCGCAGCGCGGTGGGCGTGCCGGTGCTGCCGCTGGGCGCCGCCGTCGAGGTGGATGCGATTGTCGCCGTTCGCGCCGATTGACGCATGGCGCGCGCCGCCGCCGGAGCCGGGCAAGGTGGCCTGGATCGGCGGGCGGCTCTATGCCCATCGCGGCCTGCATGGAGATGACGTGCCGGAGAACTCGCCGGCCGCTTTCGCCGCCGCCATGGCGCGGGGCTTCGGCATCGAATGCGACGTGCAGCGCACGCAGGGCGGTGAGCCGGTGGTGTTCCATGACTGGGAACTGGACCGGCTGACCGGCGAAAGCGGCGCGGTCGCGCAGCGGACGGCGGCGCAGCTCGGCGAAATCGCGCTGACCGGCGGCTCCGATTGCATCCCGACGCTGCGCCAGGTGCTGGACCAGGTCGCGGGCGCGGTGCCGATCCTGATCGAGATCAAGTCCCGCCGCGAACTGGGCGTCGGCGCGCTGTGCCTTGCCGTGCGGCGCGTGCTGGAAGGCTATCGCGGCGATCACGCGGTGATGAGCTTCGATCCGCGCGTCTCGCGCTGGTTCGCCGCCGCCTCGCCCGCGACGGTGCGCGGCCTTGTCGTCACCGAGGAGAACGCGCGCACGCTGAGCGGCGCCTTGCGCCGCCATCTGGCGTTGTGGCACGCGCGGCCCGATTTCCTCGCCTACGATATCCGCGACCTGCCCAGCCGCTTCGCCGCCGCGCAGCGCGCGCGCGGATTGCCGGTGACGAGCTGGACGGTGCGCAGTTCGGAACTGCGCGAACGGGCCGCGACGTACGCCGACGCGCCGATCGCGGAAGGCGCGGGAGTGCCCTGATGGCAGATGCCGATCCCCCCTTCGCCGTTCGTCTCGCGCCCTCGGTCGGGTCGCTGCCGGCGGACGAATGGGACGCCCTCGGCGCTGACGAATCCGGTGGCGGCAACCCTTTCGTCAGCCACGCCTTTCTGACCGCGATGGAGGATTCGGGCAGCGTCGGCGGGCGCAGCGGCTGGACGCCGGCGCCGCTGGTGATCGAGGGCGCGGACGGGCGGCTGGCGGGGGCGCTGCCGGCATATGTAAAAACACATAGCCAGGGCGAATATGTCTTCGACCACAGCTGGGCCGACGCCTGGCGCCGGGCGGGCGGCGATTATTACCCCAAGCTGCAGATCGCCGCGCCCTTCACCCCGGCAACCGGCCCGCGGATATTAACCCGCGATCCCGCGCTTGCCCCGGCGCTGCTGCGCGCGGCGGAGGCGCTGTGCGCAGGCGACGGCCTGCCCTCCACCCACCGATTGTCCTCCGCTCACGCGACTTTCATCGAACCGAGCCAGGTCGATCATTTCGCCGCCGCCGGCTGGCTGCTGCGCAATGACATCCAGTTCCACTGGGAAAACCGTGGCTACGCCGATTTCGAGGACTTTCTGGGCCAGCTATCCTCGCGCAAGCGCAAGGACATCCGCAAGGAACGCGCCGCCGCGCAGGACGGGGTGGAGATCAGGGCGCTGACCGGGGCCGATATCCGGCCCGAGCACTGGGACGCCTTCTGGCGGTTCTACCAGGACACCGGCGCGCGCAAGTGGGGGCAGCCCTATCTCACACGCGACGCCTTCACCCTCTTGGGCGAGCGCATGGCGGACCGGATGCTGCTGGTCCTGGCTTTCCATGGCGGGATGCCGATCGCGGGCGCGCTGAACTTCATCGGCGCCGATACGCTCTACGGCCGCTACTGGGGGGCCGATGTCGACAAGCCGTTCCTGCATTTCGAGCTGTGCTATTACCAGGCCATCGACGCCGCCATCGCGCTGGGTCTGGGCCGGGTGGAAGCCGGGGCGCAGGGCGGCCACAAGCTGGCGCGCGGTTACGAACCGGTGAAGACCTGGTCCGCGCACTACATCGTGCACGAGGGTTTCCGCGAAGCGGTGAGCGATTTCCTGGCCCGCGAACGCGCGGGCGTGGCGCAGGACCAGCTCTATCTCGGAGAGCGGACGCCGTTCCGGAAGGGTTAGGTGTTCAGGCAGCCTTACGGCTGTTCGCGGCGATCCATTCCCGGGCGCGGCGTTGTGCTTCGGCGATTTCGCGCGCGGTCATCTCGTCCGAGATGTCGGCCCGGCACATCTGCGCTTCGGCATGGCCCGACACGGCGGCGAGGTTGAACCACTTGTGCGCCTCGATCAGATCGCATTCCGCGCCGTGGCTGCCGGTAGAGAATGCGACGCCAAGGTCGAAATAGGCGGACGTGTCGCCGGCTGCGGCTGCCGCCAGACAACGGGCGACGACAAGATCGGCGCTGTCGACCGGAGCGCCGGTCGAACCTCCTTCATTGAACCGGATTGGACCCATTTGCTGTACCCCCGAGGCGGATGGGCTCCCTGTTTGCCCGATGCCTCAAGCGGAACTTGCGCAATCATGGTCAACAAATGGTTAACGCGAATCCTTGAAGTAATTCGGCAGCCGACCGGCATTGCCGCTTGTGCGGTTTTGCCGCCGCCACTATAGGCGCGGCGAACCGCGGGTGCTGGTTTTTTGCTGCCGGGAAAACCCGGGGCAGAGACCGCCGGCACCTCGGGGAGGAGTGTTGCGGAGACTCTGATGCCAACGACTGGCCTTTCTGATGAAATCGATGTGCTTGCGAAGGCCAAACGCGCGATCGGCGGGGACTATGTTCCCAACGACGACGAAGCCTATATGTCGGAAGCGCAGCAGGACTATTTCCGGCGGCTCCTGATGGAGTGGAAGAAGTCGATCCTGTCGGCGTCGGCCGGAACCCTGCAGCAGCTGCAGGACGGTCCGATCCGCGAACCCGACCTCAACGATCGCGCGTCGAGCGAGACCGACTGGGGGATCGAGCTGCGCACCCGCGACCGCCAGCGCAAGCTGATCGCCAAGATCGATTCCGCGCTGCGTCGGATCGAGGAAGGCGAATACGGCTATTGCGAGGTCACCGGCGAACCCATCGGCATCGGCCGCCTGATCGCGCGGCCGATCGCGACGATGACGGTGGAGGCCCAGCAGGCCCACGAACGCCGCGAGAAAGTCTCGCGCGACGATTGAGGGGCCAGGACTCGGGGGTCTTGCCGGGGCGGCGATGAATGCCGGCCGGCCGCTCCCGCCGCGAATTCCGGTCATTCCGGCGGTTTATTAAGGCTTTGTTCGTCAGCTTGCTTTATCACGACGGGGTGGCCGGCCGCCTGTGCGCGTATCCGGTCCGATAGTGCGGTGCGGTCGATACAGGGCGAAAGCTGGCGGAAACGATGGACGGAAGCGAAAATAGGCAAATCGCGCGCGACAGCCTGTTCGTCATGGCCGATCTGCGCCTGGAAGGCCTCGACACCGAATATCGCATAAAGGTGCGCAATCTGTCCGCCGGCGGCATGATGGGCGAAGGCAGCGTGCGCGTCGTGCGCGGCACCATCGTCTTCGTCAACATCCGCAACATCGGCTGGGTCGAAGGCTCGGTCGCATGGGTGCAGGAAAACCGCTTCGGCGTCGCGTTTCGCGAAGAGATCGATCCCAAGGACGCCCGCGCCACCACCGGATCGGGCGACAATCCCCTGCTCATCGCCCGCCCGCCCGTCTCGCAGGGTTCCAGCGGGACCGTGCGCAAGATCTGATCGGCTC
>Ga0209813_10000137_pt1 | contig 25391 bp, 19 predicted proteins | sample EndMethybrTD3033_FD_187596 | JGI IMG/M metagenome (GOLD analysis project Ga0209813, IMG submission 187596) | Populus endosphere microbial communities from Tennessee, USA - Endosphere MetaG P. TD hybrid TD303-3 (SPAdes) (version 2) | ecosystem: Host-associated > Plants > Roots > Endosphere... | reverse complement strand
CAACAAGCTTTACATCAATCGGGCGCGGGCCGAGCAGCAGGGCATCGCCGACGACGACTGGGTGTGGATCACCAGCCGCATCGGCCGGGTACGCGCGCAAGTGAAGCTGATGGAGGGCGTCAACGCGGATACGGTGTGGACGTGGAATGCGATCGGCAAGCGCGCCGGCGCCTGGGCGCTCGACACCGACGCACCGGAAGCCAACCGCGGCTTTCTGCTCAACCACCTGATCGCCGAGTTGCTGCCGGAGCAGGGCGGCGGCTACCGCTATTCCAACAGCGATCCGATAACGGGGCAGGCCGCCTGGTACGACCTCAAGGTGCGCATCGAGCGCGCGCTCGATCAGGAGGAGGGATTGACCGAGCCGCGCTTCGAGGCGCTGGTGAACCCGACCGGCGTTATCACGCCAGCCGAGTCCGATTTCGGCGCCAGCTTCAACGGAGGCCGTCGATGACCACTCTTCCGGCCGCCACCGCCAAGAAGCTCGGCCTCGTCATCGACCTCGACACCTGCGTCGGCTGTCAGGCCTGCGCAACCAGCTGCAAGGAATGGAACACCGGCGGTTATTCGGCGCCGCTGACCGACCAGGAGCCCTACGGCGCCGATCCGCATGGCGCCTGGCTCAACCGCATCCACGGCTTCGAGGTGGGCGAGGGAGCGAACAGCCAGACCGTGCACTTCCCGCGCTCATGCCTGCACTGCGAGGAGCCCGATTGCGTGACCGTATGTCCGACGGGTGCCTCCTACAAACGGGCCGAGGACGGCATCGTGCTGGTCAATCCCGACACGTGCATCGGCTGCAAGTTGTGCTCCTGGGCATGCCCCTACGGCGCGCGCGAGTACGACTACGGCGTCGGCGTGATGAAGAAGTGCACGCTGTGCGTCGACCGCATCTACAACGAGGAGCTGGTTGAGGAGGACCGCGTGCCTGCATGCGTGCGTGCCTGCCCGACCGGTGCGCGCCACTTCGGCGATCTGGGGGATACCGACAGCGCGGTGTCGAAGCTTGTTGCCGAGCGTGGAGGCTTCGACCTGCTGCCGGAGTTTGGCTACAAGCCGGTCAACAAGTATCTGCCGCCGCGCTCGCGCCGCGACACCAAGGCGATTGAAGGCATACCCGCTGCGCACGGCGATGGGGCGCCGGGCTCGGCCGCTGATCGCCTGTTCGCCTGGGTCGACCGCGTGCTGTCCGGCTGATCGAGCGCCATGCACCCCGCTTACTCCGTCATTCTGTTCACGACCGCCTCCGGTGCGGGTTACGGCCTGCTGGTCTGGCTGGCGCTGGCTGGCATGCTGGGGCTGGTGCCGGCTGAGCGTTGGCTCGGCATCGTCGGCTTGTGCCTGGCATTCGCCCTGATCACGGCCGGGCTGCTGTCGTCGACGGCGCACCTCGGCCGCCCGGAGCGTGCATGGCGGGCATTCTCGCAATGGCGCTCGTCGTGGCTGTCGCGGGAGGGCGTGATGGCGGTGGCGACCTACGCGCCGGCGGGCCTGCTGGCCGTTGGGTGGGTGCTGCTGGAGCGCGCCGACGGTATCTTCGCTGTGTTGGCCTTGCTGACAGCGGCGTGCGCGGTGGTGACGCTCTACACCACCGGCATGATCTACGCCTCGCTGCGCACCATCCGGCAATGGCATCAGCCGCTGACGGCGCCGATCTACATAGGGCTCGGCCTTGCGAGCGGGGCAGTGCTCTTGAACCTGCTGCTCAAGCTGTTCGGCTACAATGGAGCGTCGTGGAGCGCCTGGCTGGCCGTCGTCTGCCTCGTGGTGGCAGCCTTGATGAAGCGGGCCTATTGGCAGGCCATCGACAGCGAGCCCCGCACCTACACGGTCGGCGCTGCAACGGGTCTCGGTCACCTCGGCAAGGTGCGGCCGCTCGAGCCACCGCACACGCAGCCCAACTACATCATGCGCGAGATGGGCTACCGGGTGGCGCGCAAGCATGCCGGGAAGCTGCGCCTGATCGTACTGGCATCGGGATTCGCCCTGCCGATCGTCGCCTCTTTGGTGTCGCTGGTCGGCGGGGCCATCGGTCTTGCAGCGGCGGCGGTCGCCGCCCTGTCGATGGCGCTTGGCCTCGTCGTCGAACGCTGGCTGTTCTTCGCCGAGGCTCAGCATGTCGTCATGCTGTATTACGGCGAGGATGCGGCTTAGCGCCGAGGCTATGCGCGTTGTGTCCAGGCTTGTCCGCGGTGTGCGGACCCCGCTACTCCGGGATGGATGATCTCGGCCAGGATCTCGGTGGTCTCGGCAAGGCGGGGGCCCGGCCGGTTGCAGTAGGCATTGCCGTCCACGAAATAGACGCGTCCTGAGCGCACGGCGACGATGTCGGCCCAGCGAGGGCGAGCCTGCAGGATCGGCAGCTCTTCCAGTGAGCGCTGCAGGTCGTAGCCGCACGGGCCGACAATGATGACCTCAGGGTCGGCAGCGGCCAGCTCGTCCCACTGCATCCAGTCCGAATGCTTGCCCGCGGCGCCGAACAGGTTGTCGCCGCCGGCCGCCTCGATCAGTTCCGGCATCCAGTTGCCGCCTGCCATCAGCGGCTCGACCCATTCGATGAAGGCGACCCGCGGTCGAGGCCTGCCGGCAACGCGGGCGCGCACGGCATCGATGCGGCGCTGCATGTCGGCCACCAGGGCTTCGCCGGCCGCAGCAACATCGAGCCCGCGGGCGACGCGGCGGATGTCGGCGTAGACGTCGGCGGTGGAGTCTGGCTTCAGCGAGACGATGTCGACCGTCCTGCCGGTCCAAGTGCAGGTGGCGGCCTCCACGTCGCTCAGGCTGACCGCGCACACCTCGCAGTGATCCTGCGTGACGATCACGTGGGGCGACAACTCCTTCAGGGTATCGCCATCAACGCGATAGACGGAGAGGCCCTCGCGCACAATTGCCTGCACGCGCGCGTCGATCTCGGCGCTTGAGCCTTCGACTTTGAATTTGGGCGCGGTAAGCGCCGGCAGCGCCGCGACGTCGGTCGGAAAATCGCATTCATGACTGCGCCCCACCAGCCAGTCGCGACGCCCGAGCGCGCAGACGATCTCGGTGGCACTGGCGATCAGGCTGACGACGCGCTTGTCGTTCGTGGGCATTGCGGGTCTCCGCTCGCTCTACGCGGGCAACAGATCACAAAACACGAAGCCGTCGCGGGTGACGGGCTCGCCGACCGTGATGGCGATGGGCCGGCGGAACATCGGGCCGGCGCAGGCGAAGGTGTGGAACTCGCCGTTCTCGGCACACGGGTCGACATCCGGCGGTAGCTCGGACAGTAGGTCGAGGTCGAAGCGGCGGCCGGCGAGGCCCGCCGGCAGCTTGCGCGGATCGAGGCAGGCGATATGCGCCACCAGCCCCGCGCCGATCATGTCGCGCGCCAGCTTGGGCGTTTCGATGCCCCACACCGGAAACAGCGGCGCAATCCCAGTCCCGGCGAGCTTGGCCTCGCGATAGCGGCGGATGTCCTCCAGGAACAGGTCGCCGAACGCCATCGCCTGCACGCCCTCGGCCACCTGGCGCGCGACGAACTCCCCCATGACGGCCTCATAGGTCTCGTTCGGGCAGGGATGGGGGATCAGCAGCACGTGCAGCGGCAGGCCGGCGGCCTCCGCCTGCGCCTCGACCAGTGAACGCCGCACGCCATGCATGGCGACGCGATCGAAGGCGGCGTTGACGGTGGTGACCAGCCCCACCAGCTCGACATCGTCACGCTGGCGCAGCAGGTGCAGCGCCCAGGCCGAGTCCTTGCCCGTGCTCCAGCTCAACAGGGTCTTCATAGGGGCCTGAACATGTATTGGAGCAGGATCGCTTCGGATTCAATCACCTTGCCTCGATCGGACGTGGACGCCGAAGCCTGCATCCTGCTCCGCGTAGACTTGAGAGCAAGATTCACGTTGAACGATCGAAGTACACGCTTCGATCAGCAACGATCTTGCTCCACGCATCAGCCGCCGGCAAGGTCCAGCACGCGCACGCCCTTGTCCGGCCTCTCGCGCTTGCGCCACTTGGGATGACGCAGCGTATGCGTCACGTCGTTGCGTCCCGCCTGCCAGTGCTCCTCGATCGAAAGGCGCGAGAACTCGTAGTCCTGCGCGTGGGTCTCGTAGGCGGCGCGGCGATGGATCAGATGCACGATGGTGATGGCTTCGCTGCAGCAGCTCTCCCGGAGCAGTTCGGCGTCGGGGTCGGTGCGCAGCTCTGCCGGCAGCTTGCTCAGCAGCCGGTCGACCGCCAGGCGCAGATTCTGCATCTCCTCGAACCGGTCCGTGTTCAGGCGGGTGCGGCTGGAGTAGCGGATCTCCTTCTCGCGCTGGGCCACGTCGAAAAGGTTCTGGGGCATGGCTCCGCGCGCGCTGAACAGGTCGACCTGGAAGATGCACTTGTCGTTCTTGTCGCCGGTGTAGTCGAGGATGTACTGCAGCGGCGTGTTCGAGACGAGGCCGCCATCCCAGTAGGCCTCGCCCTCGATGATCACGGGCGGCAAGCCAGGCGGCAGCGCGCCCGATGCCATGATGTGCTCTGGGTGCAGGCGCTGGTCGGCGGAATCGAAGTAGGCGAAGTTGCCGCTGCGTATATTGACCGCGCCGACGCTGAGCCGCACCGGCCCGTCCTCTAGCAGGTCGAAATCGACGAGATCCTCCAGGGTGGCTTTGAGGGGCGCGGCATCATAGACGCTGAGCGCCGCGGGCGAGCCGGCCGGCATTACCAGCGGTGGCGGAAAGCGCGGCTCGAAGAAGCCCGGTACCCCGACGGTCGAGACGTAGGCGGCGCTCAGATAGTTGAACAACTCGCGCGACTGCGTGCCGTCCATGATCGGGCTTGCCTGCACGCCGGATGATAGGCGCTCCCAGAATGCGCGCAGGCGGGGAACCCGGTTCTCCTCGGTGTTGCCGGCGATGATGGCCGCGTTGATGGCGCCGATGGAGATGCCGGCGATCCAGTCCGGCATGTGCCCGGCCTCGGCGAGCGCTTCGAAGGCGCCGGCCTGATAGGCGCCGAGCGCGCCGCCGCCCTGCAGCACCAGCACTATGCGCTCGCTCTTGTTCTGCGATCGTTTGACCATCGTGCCGCGCTCCGCTGCCTCGCCCGAGGTTGTGCCGCTGTCTCAAGCAGATCGATGGCCGAAGTAAAGCGCAAGTGGGGCAAAGCGCCCTGGTTTACCGAAGGTTGGCCGGTGTGATGATTGAGAAATTCGCCGGAGCTGGCGGCATAGGTTTGAGCCAATTTCTCAATCTGGCTAACACCGGCGAACCCGTGGCAAGCTGAACGCCGGGATCCAGGTAGTCAGGCATTCAATCCCGCCTTGCGCAAGCCTTCGATGAAGAGCTCAACCAGCTCGGTGGTCTGGTACGGAACATTTTCCCTGATCCACGCGGCGGTGAGCGGCGGCTGGTGGGTACGCTGGAGCGCGGACAGCACGGCATGCGCTTCCCCGACGCGGCCCGACTGTGCCAGGCTTGCGGCATGCAAACGCTGAGCGCCCTGAAAACCGGGGCGCAGGCGCACGTTTTCACGCGTGTAGCGCAAGGCCTCATCGAAGCGGCGCGCCGTGTAATGGGCAATGGCGAAGCCGCCCAGGAAGCGGGCCATATCAGGATCGACTGGGCTCAAACGTATGGCTGTTTCGCCGTGCTCGATCGCCTCGTCCGAGCAGCCCGCGAACGCCAAGCCGTGGCTGAGATGGCAATGCGCAATGGCTGAGCTGGGATTGAGGCTGACAGCTTGGCGAAATGCGGCAATTGCCTCCTCGGTGCGCCGCTGCATCATCGCCGCATAGCCAAGAGCCGAATAGCCCCAGGGATTGCGGTCATCCAGAGCGATGGCGCGTTCGGCACGCTTCCGCCCTTCGTCCACACTAGGCTGCTTGTCGACCCATCCCATATGCACCGCAAACACCAGGGCCAAGCCGAGCAGCGCCTGCGCCGGTGCAAAATCAGGGCTCCGTGCGATTGCCTGCTGCAGGCAGGCGACAGTGGCCTCGTAGTCGGGTTGCGTCAGGCGCCAGAAATGGTACTGCGCGCGCGCCACAAGCTCCCAGGCGCTGAGTTCGGTGGATGATAGAGAGCCGGTTCGAATACCTTCAGCGCTAATCAGCTGCGGCTCGACCGCTGCGGCGACGCTGCTGGTTATCTCGTCCTGGACCGCGAACATCTCGCCGGCGTCTCTGTCGTAGCGCTCGGCCCATTGGTGGACGCCCGTGGTCGCGTCGACGAGCTGAGCACTGATACGCATGCGCCGGCCCGAGCGGCGCACACTGCCCTCCAGAACGTAGCGCACGCCGAGCTCGAGGGAGACTTGTTTCACATCGACAGCCTTGTCCTTGTAGACAAAAGCCGAGTTGCGGGCGATCACGAACAGCCACCGGATGCGCGCCAGCTCCGTAATCAGGTCCTCCGTGATCCCGTCGGCAAAATGCTCCTCGTTCTGCTTTGGGCTCATATCCATGAATGGCAGCACGACGATGGAGGGCTGGTCGGGCAGGGCCAGCTTGCGCGGCGATGAGGCGGGTCCAGACTGCGGAGCAGCCGTGTCGATCTTCTCCTCGGCCACCTCGCCGACGAAGCGGAAGCCCTTTCGCGGCAGCGTGCGAATGATCCTCTGGCTGTCGCCGCTATCGCCGACTGCTGTTCGCGCGGCATTGATACGATTGGCCAGCGCCGAATCCGAAACGATCCGTCCCTGCCACACGCATTCCAGCAAATCGTCCTTGCCGACGACGTGTCCGCGGTTACGGATCAGGTGCACCAGCAGATCGAATACTTGCGGCTCGACCGCGACGAGGGCGCCAGCGCGGCGCAGCTCCCGCCGCTCCACGTCCAGGGAACAGTTGTCGAACTGCCAGCGGATACCGCTCATCTCTCGGTCGCCCAGAACATTCTGGCCACAAACGAAAATAGATGGAATCCTGAGGTTCGGGTGACAAATCCCTCAAGACGCCAATCGCGACCGCGCTCATCCTCTCTGGTCTGCAAAGTGGGCGCAGATCCTGCTTGAGAAGATCCGGCGCGGAGGAAAATCATGCTCAACAAGCAAGTCAGGGCCGCGTTTGTAGTATGCGCGGCAACTGCGGCGGCTATAGGCCTGCCGAAGGCAGTCGCAGCCGATGTGGTAACCGAGTGGGGCGCCAGAGGTGTGGCTATAGGCACCGAAAAGCAACTGCCGAACGCCTTGGCGACCCGCAACCTTGCGATGATGCACGTGGCGATGTTCGAGGCGGTTAACGCCATCGACGGGCGCTATAAGCCCTACAAGCTGACTTTGCCGGCGGACAAGACGGCCTCCAAGGATGCCGCGGCGGCAGCGGCCGCCCATGCAGTGCTAAGCAGCCTCTACCCAGACCAGAAACCAAAGCTCGATGAGGCTTTGCAGGCATCGCTGACCCTAGTCGTCGCGGACGGCGCGAAGACCAAAGGAATCGAGCTCGGGAAGAAAGCAGCGGAAGGCATAACCGTCCTACGTGCCGACGACGGTACTAATGCGACTGAGAGCTACCGGCCGTTTACCAAGCCCGGGGTGTATGTGCCGACGGCGCTGCCCATCGAGATCACCAGTGGTGGTATCAAACCGTGGGTCATGCAAACCGGTTCCCAGTTCCGCCCGCCGGCACCGCCGACACTCGACTCCGAGGTGTGGACGCGCGACGTCAACGAGATCCGTGCGCTGGGTGGGCTGAAGAGTGCGGTACGGACTCAGGAACAGACGGAAACGGGCCGGTTCTGGTTCCTTACGGGACCGAGATCGTACGTCCCGCTGGCGCAGCAGATTGCCGAAACGCAGAAGATGGATGTAGTCGACTGCGCTCGTCTCTTTGCGCTGCTTTCGATGGCAACCAGCGACGCGTTCATCGCCGTGTTTGATGCCAAGTACTACTACAATTTCTGGCGTCCGATTACGGCGATCCGCAATGCCGACCTTACCTCCAATCCGGCCACCCCACGTGAGGCGTCGTGGTCGCCGCTTGGAATGACGCCACCGCATCCCGAGTATCCGTGTGCGCACTGCATCGTGGCAGCCGCGGTTGCGGAGGTCCTGCAACGAGTAGGGGGAGACAATGTTGGCGAGCTGAGCCTCACGAGCTCGCTTGCTCCCGGCGTAACTCGCAAATGGAAACGCCTCGAAGACTACCGCGATGAAGTGGCACTCGCCCGCATCTACGCCGGTTTCCACTATCGCTTTTCAACGGAAGCGGCAAAGGCGATGGGCACGAAAATCGGTGAACTGGCAGTGACGACACAGCTAGTCAGCCAGGTCGGGCCCAAGACAGCCAAGCAATGAACCGCGCGCGACGTCAGCGCGACATGACCAACAGCCCATCGACCGCTACCACTCCCTGACCTTCCGGAAGGACCAGGATGGGGTTGATCTCCGCTTCGACGATGCGCGCATCCGTTGCAAGCTCCGAGAAGCGCGCGGCGGCAGTGGCAAGGGCGGCAAGGTCTCCGCGCGGCTTGCCGCGAAATCCCTTCAGGAGGGCAAATCCCTTTACGTCCTCAAACATCTCTGCAGCTTCCGCCGGCGTGATGGGGGCTATGCGCAGCGCGATGTCGCGGTAGACCTCGGCGGCGATGCCCCCCATCCCCAGCGTCAACACTGCGCCGACCGAAGGATCGCGTCTCAGTCCCAGCAAAACCTCGCCGACCGCCAGACACTGCTGCTGCACCAGTACGCCCTCGATGTGTGCGTCTGGCGCGTACCGCCGCGCCGACGCCAGCATGCGTTCGATGGCAGCCTGCAGCTCCTGCAGCGTGCGTACGTCAAGGGTGACTGCGCCGGCATCGGTCTTGTGAGGGAGGTCGGTGGACACCAGTTTGGCAACAACAGGAAACGTGGGCAGGCCGGCGTGCGGCTTGGCGTTCAATGTGTCCTCGACCGGAATCATCGTCTGCTGCACGCACGCGACGCCGCATTCCGCGAACACGCGCAGCGCTTCCCGTTCGTTGCTGCGCGCCCCACTGCGCGCGATCAGATCTGTCACCTCCGGAGCGAGGCGTACCTGCACGGGCATGCGGGGCGCACGTGCCTCCGCCCAGGCCCGGATTGCATCGGCACACGCTTCCGGTGTGCGAAAGCAGGCAATGTCGGCTTCGGCCAGCATGTGCATGGCCTGCTCGGCGTGCGGCACCAGGAACACGGCGACGGGTGAATGGCCGGGCGGCGCCGCCTTCACGGCATCCACGATCGGCGCCACGGTTTGCTGGGGTAGGAACTCTGCCGATGAGCCGATCACCAGCGCGAGCACGCCGACATCTCGCGTGGCGAGCAACTCGTCGATGATTGCGCGCAACGTCTCGTAGCGCGTTCCCGCCAGCGTCAGGTCGGCGATCCGCCCGGGTTTGATCTCGATGCCGCGCTCGAGCAGTCGTCCGCGGACCAGGGCATCGATCCCCGCAACATCGACGCCAAGCAAGCCGAGCTGGTCCGCCACCATGGCTGCACCTCCGCCGGTGGTGGTGAGCATGGTCGCCGCGCGATTGCTGCCGGGACGCTTGGGCCGGCGCAACAGGGGAGGGCTTTCCAGCAGCGCCTCGAACACGTTGACGCGCGAGATGCCGAGGTCGCGCAGGAGCGCGTCAGCAGCCCTATCCGATCCGACCAGGGCGCCGGTATGAGACACTGCAAGCTCGGCGCCGACCTCGGAACGGCCGAGCTTGTAGGCCACGATGGGTTTTCCCGCCCTGTGCGCGGCGCGGGCGAAAGTGGCAAGCCGGTCGGCGTGCCGAATCGTTTCGAGGAACAGCAGGAACGCGTCAGTGCGTTTGTCGTCGACGAGGCATTCGCCGATCTCGCCGATCGACAGGTCGGCCTCATTGCCGACCGAGACCAGATTGGCAAAGCCGATCCCGCGCGTTTTTCCGCGGGAATAGAAGGTGCCGATAAGACTGCCGCTCTGCGAGAGGACGCTGTAGCGGCCGCGCAGGAGCTTGTCCTGCGCGAATGCGGCATTGGCCGTCATCGACAGCCCGTTCCAAGTCCGCAACAGGCCGAGGCTGTTCGGGCCGAGCAGCCGGCAACCTGTGCCTGCCAACATCTCAGTCAGCCTGTGCTGCAGTGCCTGACCTGCCGAGCCGGCCTCGGCGAAGCCGTCCGCCAGGATCGAAACGGCCTTCACGCCGTGCCGGACGCAATCCTCTACCGCGGCCATCGCGGGACCCGTCGGCAGCAGGATGTAGGCCTGATCGACCTTGCGGGGCAGGTCGCCGAGGCTCGGGTAGCAGGTGCGACCGAGCACCGTTGTGCGGCGTGGATTGATCGGAAAAACCTCTCCCGCGAAGCCGTGGCGGGTCAGAAACTGCACTGGTCGTGATGCGACCTTGCCCGCTTCCTCCGATGCCCCGATGATGGCGACGGCTTCGGGCTCGAACAGCGCGCTCCTCAGTTGGGCGGGATCGCTCATGACCGTTCGCGCGTGGCGGGAGATTTGGCACGCTGGGGAGGCTGGAGGATGCACCCGGCGATCCGATTGAGCATGATCTCGATCGAGCCGCCGGCGATCATCCATCCCCGCGTCCGGCGAACGCAGTATTGCACGATGCTTTCCTCGGTAAAGCCCAGGCCTCCCATGACCTGCAGGGCCTCGTTTGCAACCTCGAATCCAGCGCGGTTGCACGCCACCTTGGCAATCGCCGTCTCGTATTCCGAGGGAAGGCCGTGCGCCGCATTGGCGGCAGCACGATACAGCAGCATCTGAGCTCCTTCGAGCTTCAGGGCCATCTCCGCAAACTTCCACTGGATGCCCTGGAACTCGCTTAAGGTCCGCCCGAATTGCTGGCGGGTCTTGGCGTGCTCGCAGGCCACGTTGTAGGCGTGGCGGCCGACCGACAGCGCCCGCGCGGTATTGCCGATGCGTTCGACATTGAAGCCGGCAATCTGTCTCTTGAAGCCGCCGGCCTGCAGCAGGACATTCTCGGGTGGCACATAACAGTCCTCGAAGTAGAGCTGCTGCCACGTATCGCCGCCCATGAAGCGTGACTTCTGTCCGAGCGTGAAGCCGGGCGAGCCCCGCTCGACCAGCACCGAGCCGATGCCGCCGACCCCCGGTCCAAACCGGACGTACAACAGGAAGAGCTCGGCTTCGCTGCTCAAGGTCGTGAACACCTTGGAGCCGTTCAGGCGATAGCCCTTGCCGTCCGGAGTGGCGGTCGTCTTCAGCTCGGTTACGGCCGACCCGGCTTCCGGTTCTGTCATGCCGACGGCGACGACCTTCCTGCCGGCAAGCAAGTCGGGCAGGAAGCGCTTCTTCTGTTCGGCGGAGGCGTATTCGACAAATGTCCGGATTGCGCCAAAGTTGCCGGCCTGGACCACGTCGGCGCTGCGGGGGCATGCGAGCGCGACCTCTTCGATGGCGAGCACCGCCTCCAGCAGGGTTGCGCCCTGTCCGCCATCCTTCTCTGGAATGGCAATGCCGAACAGGCCGTTCTCCGACAGCAGCTTGGCGACATCCCAGGGAAAGCCGTCGGCGTGCGCGCGTGCCACCGCGCCCGGAGCGAGGTGCTTCTGGGCTAGCTTGCGGATCGTGTCCTTGAAGAGCTGCTGCTCTTCGGTCAGCCGAAAGTCCATCTGTGGCCGTACGTGATGGTGTTATGGGTCAGGAAGACAATCCTGGATTTGCCGGGTCTAGGCCAGTTATCTTCGATCATTGCTTCATGAAGTCCGGTTATGCGCGACGAGCCGGACCGTTGGGTTGGTGCGGGATGTGGCTCCGGCGACTTTGGCTTCCGATTGCGCAACCAGCCAATCGATGAAACGCCTGGCCTCAGGCGCCAGCCTTCGGGCAGCGGGCCAGACGATCCAGTAATGCATGTCGCGTTTGAGGGGCATCTTAAACGGTGCCACGAGCTGCCCGGATTTCAGCTCGGCGTCCAGCAGCAAGGTTTGCCCCATGGCGATCCCCAGGCCTTCGATGGCTCCCTGGTAGGTGAGGATGGAACTCTCGAAGGCTAGCCACCGTACGTTGACGTTGGGCGTCACGCCTGCGTGCGCAAACCAGTCCGCCCAATCGCGGGAGCGGAACTTGGCGGTAAGCAGAGTGTGCTGCAACATCGCGTTGAGATCGCTAGGCGACAATTGCGAAGCCAGACGCGCGGTGCAAACAGGTTCGATGGCATCCGGCACGAGCGGATGGGCCCGCATGTCTGCCCAGTCGCCCCGCCCGAACTGGATGGCGATTTCCGTATCGCTTCTGGAGAAGTCCACAGGCTTGACCGCGGTCTGGACGCGCAGATCGATGGACGGGTGCTTGGTCATGAAGTCCGCCAGGCGCGGCATCAGCCAGCGAGCCGCGAAGGTTGGATAGGTCTGGACGCGGACCAACCGGCTCTCCTGGAAAATGCGCTCAGCGGACCAGCGAATGATCTGGAACGCCGACGACACGTCGTCGTTCAGCTGGCGTCCGATCTGGGTGAGCTTGATCGAGCGGACGTCCCTTTCGAAAAGCTTCGCCTTGAAGAAGCTCTCCAGGACACTGATCTGGCGGCTGACCGCCGCTTGAGTGACGCCAAGCTCCTCGGCTGCTTCCGTGAAGGTTTTGCTGCGGGCCGCCACCTCGAAGGTCCGTAGAGGGTTCAGTGGAGGAAAACGCTTGGTCATGGCTGTAGGCTCATTGCGATACGGGGAGGGCATCCGGTGCCAGCTCGGCGCCTTTGGCAAGGGACTTCACCCACGTCATCCATGCCGTTGCTGTCTGGGGTCGCGAGGTCGCCTCCACCAGCCGGCGAAACTTGCGCTCGAGATCGCCGGGAAGCAGAGGATTGGCCGGCTCTCCCTTTCTGGTTGGGGCGTAACCCGCGTGCACCTTCCCGTTTTTCATTGTGATGGAGACGCGGGCGCCGCGCAGTGCCGGGAAAGCTGCCGTGGTTTCGGCGTCCTCGGATACGTGCACGGCCGGGATCAATGCAGCAATGCTGCGATCGGCATGGAGCTTCTCGAATGAGGTAGGATCTGTAAGATCGTGACCGAGCAGGGTGGCTGCCATGCCGAACGGGATGGAGAACTTGGCCTCGAATGGGCTCTTGGGCTGGGAGATGCCGGCAACCTTGAGAGCGGTTGCGTAGGTTGCCACGTCCACGCGTTGAATCTCGGCGGGATCGATGTCCGCTTCCTGCTTCAGCTCAATCGCCAGGTCGACGGGTGCGAACGTATGACCGCATGCCGAGAAGCGCTTGAACATGCTGCGCGTCACGGTCCAGTCCTGAAGCAGGTCGTCGAACCTGTTGGAGATATCGCGGCCGTGGCTCATGGCTTGCGCCAGTCCGACCGGACCCGAGATCATGTCGCTCGACCCTATAAGGCCTGCTTTAGCGATGCGGGCTGCCAGCAGTCCGGCTTCGGCCGCGCGTCCGGCATGCAGCGGCTTGGTCATGCCGTCGCTGCGGAATGCTTGCTGCAGGCCCGCCGCCATGGACGTGGCGTGCGCGATCGCATGCCCTACCTGCGCCTCGCTCAAGGAGAGCGCCGTCGCGGCAGCGATGGTCGCCCCGAGGGTGCCGACCGTTCCGGTCGTGTGCCAGTACTTGTAGTGATCGGGATTGAGCCCCGCACCTATGCGGTTGGATATCTCGTATCCCGCAATCACGCTGCGCAGGAAGGTGTCGCCCTTTACGCCGGCAAGCTGTGAAGCGGCCAACGCAGCCGACATCACGCACACGCTCGGATGATACAGCCCCGGACTGTAGATGTCGTCGAGCTCGAGTGTATGCGATGCCGTGCCCGATATCAGCGCCGCCAGTCCGGGATAGCATCGCGAAGGACCCACGAAGCAGGTGGCAACTCCGCTGCCGATCTCGGCAGAATGTGCCGCCGCAATGGCGAGAGCAGGCGGCGCTTCTGCGCCGATGAGCAGGCAGCCGAGCCAATCGAGAATGGCTTGCTCGGCGGCGCGGACGGCGACGTCCGGCAGGGTTTCTTCTCTGAGCAGCGCATACCCCGCAGCAATGCGCCGTTCGACGCCCTGGGTTTGTGCGCGCATCGTCATGAGCGATCTCCGGTTTGGGCGCGTTGCTCGCGAAGCCATCCCGATCTGTATCCGCGCAGGTACTGCGGCGGGAAGGTCACGTCCGCCTGCAGGGAAGCTGCAGCGCGCCAAGCCCAGTGCGGATCGGACAGGACGCCTCGCGCGAGAGCGACGAAATCCGCATCCCCGTTGCGGATGATACGGTTTGCGTGATGTGGATCGAAGATCATGCCGACAGCCATAGTGGGCAAGCCGGTCGTCTGGCGCAGCCGCGTCGCGAACTCCACTTGGTGTCCTTCGCCGATCGGAATCTTTTGCTTCACGGAAAGCCCGCCCGACGAGGCGGTAAGGTAATCGCAACCCAGCTCCTTGAGCGCTAGCGCGAAAGCATCGGCATCGTTCTGCGTCCAGCCGCCCTCCACCCAATCCGTGACTGAGTGGCGCACGCCCATGGGCCGGTCGGACGGCCATTCAGCTCGCATGGCGGCGAAAACCTCGAGCGGATAGCGCATCCGGTTCTCCAGGCTGCCACCATATCTATCGGCACGCGTGTTACTCAACGGCGAGAGGAATTCGTGCAGCAGGTAGCCGTGCGCAATGTGCACCTCGGCCAGATCGAAGCCAAGTCGCGCCGCCCGCTGCGTCGCATCCACATGAGCCTGCTTCACAACCTGCAGGCCGGCCTCGTCCAACGCGTGCGGCACCGGCCAGTCCCGATCGTGCGATATGGCCGACGGCGCAATCGTCCGCCACGGCTGCTCGCCCGGGGGCAGCGACTCGCCGCGCCCGACCCAAGGCAGGCGCGCGGAACCCTTGCGCCCGGAATGCGAGAGTTGAATTCCGAGCTTGGCTCCGCCGGCCCGTCGGCAGAAGTCGACGACGCGTCCCAATTCCTTCTCGTTGTTGTCGGAGTAGAGTCCGAGGCAGCCATGGGTGATCCGCCCCCTTGCCTCCACGTGCGTGGCTTCGACAATCACCAGGCCTACGCCGGACACTGCAAATTTGCCGAGATGCATGAGATGCCAGTCAGCCGCGGAGCCTTCGGTGGCGCTGTACTGGCACATCGGTGAAACGACGATGCGGTTCGCGAGCGTCAAGCCACGCAAAGTAATGGGTGAGAACAGCGTGGTTGCCATTGGCAGTTAACTCCGATCCTTGGAAGCCTCGCGCGCTGCTGCAAGTCCGAGCTCGCGCTCGAGCTCCGGCGAAACGGGTTGCGGCTTGCCGATGGCCCGATCGATGTGTGGGGGGGTGAGCGTCAATCGCAGCGGCGAGCCAAGCAGTGGCCATGGGTTCGGCCCCGTCGAGGATGCCATGAGGCCGCGCGAGGTGGTGCGTGGGTTATCCACGACCTCCGCCACGCTTTTCACGGCTACCTTGGCACCGCTCCTGTCGACTGAAACAAAGCCATTGGCATCTGCTTGGATGGCGCCGCGCTCCGGAGCTTTGCCGTTCCAGCTCAGTTGAGTCAGCCAGGCAGCCACGTCCTGCATGGACAGATCGTAGGAAGGCGCCTGGCCTGTGCGGTCGCGCTGCTCCAGACCCGCAAGGGTGGCCAGCAGCCCGAGCTGGCCGCCGCAGATGTCGGCAACCGATATGCCGGCTTTCAAAGGGGTCGATCCCGATCGCGTGACGTCCATCAAGCCGCTCATCGCCTGCACAACCGTATCGAACGCGGGCCGTTCGAGGTACGCGGAGTTGGCACCGAACCCGGTAATGGCCGCATACACAAGGCGAGGGTTGATCTCTGTCAGGACACCCTGTGAAAAACCAAGGCGCGCCAGTGAACCGGGCTTCATGTTCTCGACAACGATGTCGGCGCTTTGCAGCAGGCGTCGAAAGAAATCTCGCCCATCCGGTTTGCGCAGATCGATGCCGATCGCCCGCTTGCCAGCATTGCTCATCACGAAGAAATAGCTGAGGCCGTCTCGGTGCGGCGCCCATTGGCGTGCTGCATCACCTTCGAGCGGCTCGACTTTCAGTACTTCGGCGCCGAGCGACGCCAGATGCCGTCCCACCAAAGGCGCAGTGGTGTACTGCCCGAGTTCGACCACGCGCACTCCTTGCAGCGGCAGGCGCAACGTCCCGTGCTGCGGCAGATCGCTCTTGGTCGTGCGTCGTGTGATTGCCCCTGCGCCGGCACGTCCGGAGTCTACAGCCGGGCTCGCCGTGGCGAGGTTCGTGGCCCTGGCATTCTCGAACAGGTTGCCTGCTACGCGAATTGGCCGCCCACCGGGAGCCGATATGGTCCGCACCATCCTCCGGTGCAGCAGGTTTCGCTCTTTCGGGAGGTCGTCTACTTTGACGATAGGGCCGCAGGCCAAGCCTGCTGCCGCCATCTGCTCGACGCACTGTTCCACGCTGCGCTCAGCGATCCATCCCGATACGACCGCGTCGACCTCATCGCGTCGTGCCATGCGGTCGCGAAGCGCGGCATAGGCCGGATCGGATGCGAGCGGGTGCCGACCGACCACATCGCAGATTTTCTGCCAGTGGGCGTCGGATGCCGAGCACAGCAGAACCCAGCCGTCGTTGGCCCGATAAGCATTCCACGGTGCGGCCATGGAGTGGCGATTGCCTAGGCGCCGCGGCTTGCCGCCCCCGAAGTGCGAGGGAAGGAATGTGGCCATCGCGTTCACGGCGCAGTCGTACAGCGCCATATCGATCGCCTGCGCCTTTCCGGTCAGGCGGCGGAAGCGCAGCCCGGCGACGATCGCCGAAGCCGCATAGAGGGCCGTCGAGAACTCTACGACCGGCGCTCCGACGGTGACCGGTGCGCCGGCATCCTCGCCCGTCGTGTCCGTGATGCCGCTCATCGCCTGGATGAGATGGTCGCTGACTGGAGCTGAATCCGTCGATACGGCCTCAGTACCGAATGCCGTGATGTTGCAAAGTATGGCCTGTTCGGGAACCGGCCAAGGCAAGCGCGCCGCGTCTGCGTCGGTGGAGACGACGATGACATCGGCCGTAGCAACCAGGGCTTTCAGCTCGCTGTCGTCGGCTCCTTTCCAGCGAACGCTTTGTTTGCCGACCGCGAACGTATCGCGATGGCTCAGCTTATCCTCGAACGCCGCGTCCTTGCGTTCGCCATGCTCCACGAACACGACGGTGGCGCCGAGCTGCGCGAGCAGGGAGCCAACGGCACCGACGGCAATGCGCTGGCCGAATTCGATGACGACAATCCCCTCGAGAGCTTGTCCTTGCGCTGCCGTCACGGCTCTACAACCTTGAAGCGCGGTACGGCCATATCCTGGCCGAGGCCATCAAACCAGACTTGCACACAGTGCCCGACCAGATCGGTCTCGATGTATTTCCTGTCGGGGTCGACGAGATCAGAGAACATGCGCGGCCCCTCATCGAGCTGCACCATGATGACGCTATAGGGGACGTGAGGCTTCCAGGCCGCGCTGTAGCCGCGATGGAAGACCAGGTGCGACAGCACCCGTCCCTGACCCGACAGTTGCACCCACTCCGCCCGTTCATCGAGACAGTTCGTGCACACCGGTCCGATGGGGAAGCGAATATGGCCGCAGGCAGCGCACTTCTGCATTCTCAACTGGCCGCGGCCGGCCGCCTGCCAGAACGGCCGTGTGAGATCGTTGACTTCGGGCGCGGGCTTGGTGATCGGCGTCATGTGTTCTCCTAGGCGCGCTGAAGGAGCATGGCGTTCGAACAGTTGAGGGACATGCCCCGACCGGTCACAAGGCAGGTGTGGGCATCCTCGACCTGGCGCTGGCCGCACTCGCCGCGCACCTGACGCACGCCTTCGACGACGTGCAACCAGCCTTCCATGTAGCTCTCGGACAGATTGCCGCCGGCAGTGTTCACCGGCAGTGCACCGCCGAGCTGGATGCGTCCTCCTTCGACGAACGGCCCGCCCTCTCCCTCTTTGCAGAAACCGGCATGTTCCAGCCAAAGGATCACGGAGATCGTGAAGTTGTCGTAGAGCTGCGCGACCTTCACGTCTTTGGGACCGAGCTTGGCCATGCGAAAGGCATCGGCGAGCGCCTGCTTCTGGTGCGGCACGTACCACCATTTTTCATGTTCGAGGTTCATCGTGGTGTGGGCCTGGCCGACGCCGGCGATGACCGCCGGAGGCTTGGCAAGGTCGCGGGCGCGTTCCGCGGACGTCACGATGATGCATACGCCGCCGTCCGAGATCAGGCAGCAGTCGAGCAGGCGCAGCGGCCGTACGATCATGCGCGACGCCTGGTGATCCGCGACGGTGATGGGCGTGCGCATGACCGCGTGCTCGTTCATCGACGCATGTTTGCGGCAGGCAACGGCAACTTCGGCAAGCTGCCGGCTGGTCGTGCCGTACTCATGCATGTGTCGGTCGGCGGCAATTCCGCTATTGGCGGCGGCGCCCAGCATGCCCCACAGCCCCCAGTTTACGTCGCCGCCGCTCGCGCGGTTGAAGGTGACGCCGCCGGTCTTGGCGGTGTCGCCGAACACACATGCAACCGTAGTGGCGAGCCCCGCCGCGATCACCATGACCGCTATCTGGACCAGGCAGCCTGCCGTCGCGCCGCCCATGGTCAGGCTGGCCGTATAGCGCGGATTGATGCCCAGCGCCTCTCCGAGCCGCAGGTAGTGCAGGCTGCCCTCGGGCGAGGTCGTGCCGGGCATGGTCAGAAGTCCGTCGACATCCTGCTTGCGCAAGCCGGCATCGGCGAGCGCGCGCTTGAACGCCTCGGCCCCGAGGTCGAGCGCGGTTCGCCCGCTCAGCGTGCCCTGCGCCGTAGCTCCCACGCCTGCGATTGCTGTGCGGCCTGACACCGACATGTTCCGCTATCGCCCCTTGAATGCCGGCTTGCGCTTTTCGCGAAAAGCGAGCCGACCTTCGGCCCTGTCCTCGGAGTCGCGGATAACGGTGAACAATGACCGTTCGAGCGCCAGTCCCTGCGCGAGAGGCATGTTCAGCCCCTCGCGGATGGCTTTGCGCGTCATCTGGACGGCGAGCGGTGCATTTTCCGCGATACGCTGCGCCATCTCCAGGGCCGCAGGCACAAGCTCCTCGCCATCGACCACCCGGCTTATAAGGCCCATCTGCAGGGCTTCGGCGGCGGAGATGCGGTCACCCGTCAGGGCCAGATACATGGCATGGCCGCTGCCGACGATGCGCGGCAGACGCTGAGTGCCGCCGCTGCCCGGCATGCTTCCGATCTTGACCTCGGACAGGGCAAAGGTTGCGCTGGATGCGGCGATACGGATGTCACACAGCAGAGCCAGTTCCAGCCCACCGCCTAATGCCAGGCCGTTGACCGCCGCAATGACCGGCTTGGATAGATTGAGATCGAGCAGCAGGCTGCGATTGTTCCGATCAAAGTGTACGGCAAGGCCCGGAGCCAGCGGTGGTGCTGCCGTCAAGTCGGCGCCGGCGCAGAACGCCTTGTCGCCCGCGCCCGTCAGCACCGCGACGCGTTTGCCGGGCTCGGCGTCGAATGCAATAAGCGCGGTTTCGAGTGCATCGCGCATCTTCGGGGACAGCGCGTTACGCGCCTCGGGTCGATCGAGCGTAATCAGCGAGACATGCCCGTGGTCGGTTACCGTGATGTTCATCAGGCCACCTCCGGCAAGCCGTTGCGCAACAGCTCGCGAGCGATTGTCCACCGGTGCACTTCGCTCGGCCCTTCGACGATGCGATAGGCGCGCACAACCCGATACATGTATTCGAGCGGCAGCTCCTTGCTCACCCCCATGCCGCCGAACAATTGGATCGCCCGATCGATGACCCGCGATACCATCTCGGGCCCTTGGATCTTGACCATCGAGCCATCGAGCCCGATGTCCTTGACGCCTTGGTCGATGCGTGCGGCTAGCCGGTAGACCGAAAGCCGGCAGGCTTCCATCTCCTGATAGCTGTCGGCGATCCACCACTGCACCGCCTGGCGATCGGCGAGTTTCGATCCGAAGGTGGAGCGCGCGTTGGCCTGCTCGATCATCATGCCGATGCAGCGCCGCGCAAACCCGAGGCAGCGCGCAGCAATTTCGGCCCGGCGAATGCTCAGGCGGCGCTTGAGCGGCTCGAACGCCTGGCCAACCTCGCCCAACACGTGGCTGTCATCCAATTCCACGGAGTCGTAGTGGACCTGGTAGGGGTGATACTCCCCGATCATGGGATATGACGCCGGGATGCTGAGGCCCGCAGTGCCTTTGTCGACCAGGAACGCCGTCATGCCGCCGCGGGATTTCCGGGTCGGGTCGGTAAGGGCAATGGTGATGATGAAATCGGCGTCCTTCGCATTGCTGATGAAGATCTTGGTCCCGTTGAGGATCCATTTGCCGTTGCGCCGCTCCGCCCGCATGGCGATGGCGCCCGCGTCGGAGCCCGCGCCTGATTCGGTCAGGGCCAGGCAGGATCTCTTTTCTCCGCTTGCGTACGGCAAGAGGTAGCGATCGATCTGTTCGCCTTTGCAGCAGTCTTTCAGGAAATGCAGGTTCGGGCTGTCGGGCGGCAGCACGAATGGCACGATCGAATGCTTGAGCTGCTCGATTGCGACGATCTTGGCCAGCGCACCGAGGTCCTGCCCGCCGAATTCAGCCGGTACATCCATGCCCCATAGGCCGATCTCTTTTGCGTGCGCGTGGAGGCGCTTGGCATCGTCCGGAGGAATGAGCGGCGCATCCGTAAAGCCGCGCTCGGCCTCGCGGCGAATGACCGTCGCCTCGAGCGGCACAAGCTTTTCGCGCGTGAACCGGGCGACAAGGTCCCTGACCATGCGAATGTCTTCAGGGAGGTCGAAGTTCATGGCATCCCTCACTTGACTACGCCGGCTGCCAACAGAGCGGCGCAATCGTCCTGGCTGAGCCCGGTGAGAGTTGGGAGATCGTCGTTGTGCTGGCCAAGCAGCGGCGCACTCGTCCGATAGGAGGTCGGCGTGGCCGAGAACTTCGCGGCAATCCCCTGGTAGAGCATGCGCCCCATGACGGAATGATCCAGGCTCTGCCAGAAGCCGCGGCGCATCAGCGTACCGTCTTCGCTCAGCAGGTCGCCCGGCTTCGCAACGATACTGGCCGCCACTCCGGCGTTCAACAGCGTGCGCTCGACTTCCTCCGCCGCTTGTCTCGTCGTCCATGCGGAGATCGCGGAATGCAGGTCCGTGGCGTTGTCTCGACCCGCTAGATCAGGTCGGCCGACGGCGCGGCACAATGCAGCTAACGAATCAGGATTGGACGCCGACACCGCGCACCAGCGGTCGTCACCACGGCAGCGGTAGATGCCGCAGTGCGCAGGGGACGGATCGCTGGCCTTGCGCGAGCGAACGTGACCGTTGGCGGCATAGTCGAGGATGGCATCGGGATAGGCGCTGATCGTGGATTCGATCTGCGAGATCTCGATTTCCTGCCCCTGTCCGGTTCGTCTGCGATAAGCCAGCGCAGCAAGGACGGCGAATGCGGCATGCAGGGGGTTGGGAAGGTGGTCGGGGAAGTTCGTACCGGTTCCGACCGGCGGGCGCGAGGGCTGCCCGCCTGATGCGAACATGCCGCCGATGGCAGCGATGCTCATGCCGTAGCCAATATAGCTGCGGTACGGTCCGGTCGTGCCGGCCAAGGGCATCGACAGGAACACGATGCCCGGATGAACCTCGGCCACATCCGCGTATTGCAGACCGAAGCTCTGCATAGCCTTGGGGGAGAAGGAATTCGCCATCACGTCCGCGTTGCGCGCCATCGCCAACACGACGTCGCGGGCGCCGGGCGCCTTCATGTTGATGGACACACTCTTCTTGTTGGTATTGCGGACGGCAAAGTAACCGCTCTCCTCCAGCCCGCGTGAGCCCACCAACGGTTCGGCACGTCGCAGCTGATCGGGTCGCGTCACTGACTCGATCTTGATGACCTCGGCCCCGAAGTCGGCCAGGATTTTGGTCGTGAAGGGCCCTGCGCCCACCCAGGTGAAGTCAATCACGCGGATGCCCGCCAGAGGCAGCGTAGCCTTCTTTGAGCGGTCGCGCGAGCTGCCAGCCGGCCAGTTTGTAACCGCACCCTTGCGAGCGACGGCGCTCCTCAGCTCCTCGCCATGCTCGCCTATGTGTGGTGCGCGCGTCCCGGTGGCCCAGGGTGTCTTCGACAGGCGATATGGCGCGCCAGGCCCCTTCAGGCTCCTGCCTTCGATTTCGCCCGTGGCCGTGAAGTAGCTACAGGCGTTGAGGTGAACGTCCTCGAAGGCTTCCGCGCTCGTATTGATAGGTGCGACGGCGATGTGCCTTGCCTGTCCGGCCTCGAACAGCTCCTGCTTGCCTCGGGTCATCGAGAAGGCGGTGAAGATTTTGCGGAACCGCGCCTTGTTGTCCGGATCTGCCTTGAAGGCATTGTTGTGCCACTCGGGATCGGCCAGCGTCTCCGCGTCCGGAGCCTTGTTCTCGCGTAGCCAGGAGACAAGGTCGGACCATCCCGTGCCCAGGCCCGAATCCGCTGCATAGAGAAGGACGAAGCCGTCGCGGCAGGGATAGACCCCGATGCCGGCCTGGCGCTCCTCCTCGCCGAGCCGGCGGCGTTCTATGCCTTTCAGCGTCAGGAACTGGGGGGCCGTCTCCGTGCCGAGCGCCACGACCTCTCGCATCGACACATCGATGAACTGGCCGCCTGCAGTGTCCCTGCCCAGGTACGCGATCATGCTCATCACGGCGCCATACTGCGCGCTGCTGTAGATGGAGATGTCGCCTTCGACGACCAGCGGTCCCGTGTCGGTATATCCCGTGAGCCAGGCCATGCCGCCTGCACACATGGCAATCGTATCATCGATTGGATCGTGGGCTCTCGAGCTGTTCTGGCCGGAGGGCGTGATGGCACACCAGACGAGCCCGGGATTGATTGCAGCCACCTGAGTGAACGGCAGATCCCGACGCTGCCACAAACTTTGCTGCTGATCGTCGATCACGATGTCGGCCCAGCTCAGCAACTGGCGGAACAGCCTGCGATCGCCCTCGTCGCCGAAATCGATGACGACGCTTTTCTTGCCGGCATGCAGATACTGAAAATGCAGGCTGCGGTCGTCGCCCGGGGAGTCATCCAGGAACGGAGCCTTCCGGCGCGCCAGGATGCCCTCGCGCGGTTCCACGAGCGCGACCTCCGCGCCCAGATCGGCAAAGAGCTTGCTGGCATAGCCATGTATTTGGCTGAGATCGAGCACTCGCGCGCCCGACAATGCCCTCGCCTGGTCTGCGCCATCCGCTGTCATCCGGCGCGCTCCTGCGAAGCCCCGAACAGATTGGACAGATGGGCCGCTCCTTCCACGATCAACTCGCGCAAAGGCTTTTCGCGTCCATCGAAGCGGGCGCTAGGTCCTGTGACCGTTAGACAGTAGGAACGCCTGTCGTGGCCCCACACGGGTGCTGCAATCGCGGCTGCCCCCAGCACGCGTTCGTCTCGCGTCATCGCGAAGCCCTGCTTTTTTATCTTAGTCAGCGTGCGCTTCAGGCTGGCCACGTCGATCTCGCCGGCCTTGGATTGCGCGCGTACGACCGCGTTGATGGCAGGGGCGGACATGTGCGCCAGAAACACCTTGCCGGTGGCGCCATACACCAGCGGCAGCCGGTACCCTGGTGTGATGATCGATTTGAGAGAGGAGGAGCTTTCAACCGCATCCAGGCAGACGCGGTGGTCGCCATCGAGAACGCTCAACTCGACGGTCTCGCCGGTCTCGGTCGCCAGCCGTTCCAACAAGGGATGCGCCAGATCGCGAATGCCAAGCGAATTCTGCGCCACGCTGGCGAGCTGCATCAGCTTGTGCGAGAGGGCGTAATCCTGGTTGGCGAGATGCAGCAGGTAGCCCGACTCCACCAATGTTGCGAGGATGCGGAACGTAGTGGTCTTGGGCAGACCGATCGTGCGCGAGATTTCCTGCAGGGACAATTTCGGCGTCTCATCCTTGAAACACTCGAGAACGGCCAGAGCTCGTTGCAGGACGCGGATCATGCGGTCGCTCCGCGGTCCGCCCGGGGCAGGCTCCAGTCAGCCAATACCCGATCGAGGTCGACTCCGACGTCACCGATCATCTTGCCTGGACGCGGTGGGGTGAGCGTCAGCGGATAGGGAGAGCCCATGACATGGGCAGGGCCATCGGCCGGTGTCGCAACCTGAAGCAGCATGCGACGCCGGACCAGCGAAGGATCGGCGAACACCTCGCCAAGATCGCGGACTTTCGTAGGTGCATCCCCAGGCGACGCGACAACGGCCCATGCGTGAGCATCAGCACGCGCTACATCGAAGGGCTTGTGAGCGGTTTCCGAGCCCATCTCGATCAGCCACCGCAGGGCATCGAGCATGGATATGTCGACGTGCTGCCCGAGCCCATCGCGATCGCAGGCCCGCAGTGCCGCCAGGATTGCCAACGGGGCCAGGTGCCCGGCGATCAGGTCTGCAACGGAGAATCCAACCTTGGCGGGCGCGCTGGACTTGCCGACCCGCCCCATAATCCCGCTTTCGGCCTGGATCACGGTATCGAGCGCAGCGTCCCGGGGACCGTCATGGCCGTAGCCGGATATAGAGCAGTAGATCATTCGCGGATGGCGCTGCGCGACCGCCTCGGCGCCAAACCCGAGCCGGTCGAGCGCTCCCGCCTTGAGGTTCTCTACCAGCACATCGGCGCCGGCCAGCAAGCGCTCGAAGGTCTCGCGTCCGTGGTCGCGAGCCAGATCAAGGGCTACGCTGCGCTTGCCGACATTGTAGTTGGCGAAGTATCCACTGACGTGACCGGCGCGCGGGGACCAGGATCTGGACACTTCGCCGCTGGGCGGCTCCACTTTCACGACGTCGGCGCCAAGATCGGAGAGCGAACGCCCGGCGAGAGGGCCCGCTGTAAATGGTCCGACTTCGACCACGCGAATGCCGCTGAGCGGCATGCAGGACACGCCGGTCGGCTCGGTGATGTGCCGAGGCCGCCGGGAAGATGAAGCGGCAGGAGCACTGGTACGGAGGCCATGCTCGCGACGCAGTGGAGTCCTGGACAGCTTGAATGGCGCTGCAGCCTTGCTCGGCTGCTGGTCTTTGCCGGATGCTATTGCGCCTGCCGGAATTCCGCTCCTCTTCAGCGACGCGACAAGATCGGCGACATTTGCCTTCGAGGTCCACTCCGACACGAGTGCATCCACCGCATCGATGTTCTTTCTGCGAGCCGTGATATCCGCGAACCGCGTGTCCCGGACGGCGTCGGCCTTGGCCATCAGCTCAAGCAGGCGCTTCCACTGCGCGTCGTTGCTCGTGCAGATCATCACGTGACCGTCCCGCGCCGGATAGGCGTTCCACGGCGCGCAGATGGCGTGGCGTGCGCCATCACGATAACCGCCGCCCTTTCCGGACGTGACCTGGGCCACGAAGGTTCCGAGCAGGCTCGCGTTGGAATCCCAAACGGCAGCGTCAATCAATTGCGCGGGTCCACCGGCCTCGACGACCCGAAGGGCCGCCAATACGGACGTCGCAGCATCGATGCCGGCAAACACCTCCAGGA
>Ga0209813_10000136_pt1 | contig 25437 bp, 25 predicted proteins | sample EndMethybrTD3033_FD_187596 | JGI IMG/M metagenome (GOLD analysis project Ga0209813, IMG submission 187596) | Populus endosphere microbial communities from Tennessee, USA - Endosphere MetaG P. TD hybrid TD303-3 (SPAdes) (version 2) | ecosystem: Host-associated > Plants > Roots > Endosphere... | reverse complement strand
AGGGCCATTCTGTCGTCGGTCATCGTCTTCTTCTCCAGGTTCGAGTTCGCATCCGAACCCTACCAGAAGATCGACGGTGGCCACCCTCTCAGGGAAACCTTCCTACACCACCCCGTGGGACACGACCGGCGCCGGTCGCACTAAGCACCAGTAATTTCGATGCGCACGCCTTGCGATCCGATATCCCGTTGCTGGTGGATTTCTGGGCAGACTGGTGCGGACCTTGCCGGCAGATGGCGCCAGCCTTTGCTGCGGCCGCTCCGCAACTGGAGCCCTGGTTGCGGCTCGGCAAGCTCGATACGCAAGCCGACAAGGCAATTGCGGCGCGCTATGCTATCCGGACGATCCCGACAATGCTGATTTTGAAAAAGGGCAAGGAGATTGCCCGAGAATCAGGCGCAATGCCGGTACAGGCAATTGTCCAATGGGCACGGCAAGCTTTGCGTCCGGGCTGACAGGCGCGTTCCACTTGTGCCTCGGTTATCATAAAGACCGTGCGGGCGAAGATATTGATGGCGGGTAAAGTCGACAAAACTGCAGCTCGGTCAGAGCCTGGACGCAAAGCCGGCAGCGCCCGATTTCTTCCGTGTAGATGTCTGCTACCGAGGGCCTGTCCTGCGCCCCGTCAATAGGCCCCCGCCAGACATGCTGGCAGGGGCCATGAGGCCCAGGCCATGGAGAGATGTCGCTACGGCGTCTCTTCATTGTCCGAAAAGATATGCACGGCGTGCGAAGGCCGCATCACGTCAGTCCTTGTCGAGCGCCTTGGCACTCGAGAGATGCTTTTCGACCACAGGCGCTATTTCCCCAGCTGCCTGCTTGAGCGAGGCGATCGTGCCGTCCGCAGCATATTTGCGCATCAGCTCAAGAGCGTCTTCATGGGCATCGACTTGGCCATCAATATATTCCTTGTCGAACTCAGTGCCCTTGAGTGCCTTCAACTCCGCGAGATCCTCCGACTGATCTTTGGTCAGCGTGGCATTGGGCGTTATCGCGGGACTGGCCGTCTTGGCTGCGGCCTTGATCTTGGCGGTCGAATCCGAGTGGGCGGCGACCATCATCCTGGCAAATTCCTTCACCTCAGGAGATTGGGCATTTGTTGCCGCCAGCTTTGCGGCTTCGATCTCGAAGGCGTCGCTCTTGGCGGCCGCGTCCGCAAATTCCTGGCCCGTCGGCGTCGGCATGAGAGCCTGCTGGGCATTGTCGATTGCGTTGCCGGTGGAATTGACGGCCCCTGAAACGGCGGCGCCGGTATCGTTCAATGCGTTGTCGGCCTTTTCTTCCACTTTCGGGCTGCAAGCACCAAGTGCGAGGGCCGCTATCGGTGCGACGCTCATCCACAGATGATTTTTCATGACATCCTCCTCTTTGGATGTCGCTCGAACGTCCGATAGCCGACCGCCGTTCCGCTGACGGAGGCGATTCAAAGCATGTTCTGAAAATCCCGGAAAATCGATCTGCTCACTGCTTCACCGACGAAGAGACCGAGGCGGAGGTGCAGCAGAGATCATGCCATGTTCAATGGCGCGACACGATAAAAGCCCGCCCGGTTTGCGCCGGGCGGGCAGTAGCAGGCTAAAAGCCTCGGGTCGCTCATGAGCAGATACAAGCTTGCAAGCGAGTCGCCTTGTAAGAATCCGACAAGTCTTGGGTATTTTCCGTGAGGGAATGCTTGTCTTTCATGCGTCAGCCCGCCTTGCCGGAAAACGGCGCTCCCAGCGATGCGCCAGGAACTTGCCGGTCCCAAGATCGATTGATGCGCTCAATAGTGGCAAGGCTGAGGCTTCCCAACCATGAAGATTTTCACCATCGGCTATGAGGGGGTGACCCAGGAGCAACTGATCGACGCGCTGAGAGCGGCTGGCGTTGAAGTCCTGGCAGATGTACGGGCCCTACCCCTGTCGCGCCGCCCGGGATTTTCGAAGAATATCCTAGCGGCCGGTCTGCGAGAGGCTGGCATCGACTATGTTGGTTTCAAGGCACTTGGGACCCCTGCGGCAGGTCGCGAAGCGGCGCGCAAGAGGCAGCACGCGCGGCTGGCGGAAATCTATTCAGGTCAGCTCGAACTGCCCGAGGCAATTGTCCAGGCAGCGCAACTGGTCGAACTGGCAAAGGGGCGTCCTACCGCCTTGCTTTGCTTCGAGCGCGATCCGGCAGGCTGCCATCGGACCTTGCTGCTCGATGCCGTCCTACCACAGGCTGATCGTGTCGACCTCTATCCGGGCTGATGGCCGGATCTGCTGTGAGAACCCCGCCGGCGCGATGTGGCGTAAGCTACGGCGGCCCGGTGCGGCGCCGAATTTTCGAGATTATCCTATTCGATTTCGGGAACCCCAGCGGACGGGCGACCTTATAGCGGCATGCGCACCGCATCATCCCTGTCCCTGACATTTGATTGCTGGAGCCTTGGGCTTGAGGCTTGGTCCGTCATTGGCATGCGGCTTCCCCGCCTGATGTCCGGAAACGCTTTAGCCATGGCCGAAGCGCAGTTGATGGTCAGAGAGAAGATGGAGGCAGCAGCGCTGCTCCAGTGGAAGTTCATGACCGGTAGCCTTGGCGCCTCGGCCCCTGCGATAATGAGCGCATCAGTTACCCATTATCGCAAGGCGGTTCGCAAGAATCGGCGGCGATTGGCGCGGCCGGCCAGAAAATGAGAGTGCGGCGGTATTTTTTGCAATCAGTATGAAGTGCGCTCGACCACCGCTGGCATGTTTGGCAAAACGCTCCCTCCCCCAGCGAAAGAGGATGCCATGACTGGAAATGAACTGATCGAAGCCGTTGCTGTCCAGCAGGGCGTCACCAAATCGGACGTGAAGAAGATCATCGACGCAGCCTTGGCCATTATTGCGGACGAAGCAGCCAAGGGCGAAGATGTCTCGATTGCAGGCTTCGGCAAGTTCAAGGTGAAGCAGAGCGCGGCCCGAGAGGGCAAGAATCCCCGGACGGGCGAACCGATGACGATCCCGGCATCGCGCAAGGTCGGTTTCCAACCGGCCAAGGCGCTCAAGGACAAGGTCAATAGCTGATAGCAGGCGCCCCGGCGTTATGAAGCGGCGCGACAGTTTTCGTCCGTAATCAACGACCGCGGTGCGCCCTGTATCGGCAGGTGCTGATGGGACTTCCAGCGAAAGGCTGGCAATGGTGGTTCCAGCGCGCGCTGGATGATGTTGGACCTCGCAACGGGCGGGGCAAGGACAGTTCCGGCTGGAGCGGGATAAGGTCTTGCCCCGCCAGCCTTGAGGCGGGTCGCTTCGCTCTGAAAGGCAGGCGGGGCATCCAGCAGATTGGCGCAGTCCTTGCCGCCCCGTTGGATAGATTTGACTGTTAACAGCGAAATCTGAATGAAATCTGCAATGGCCTGAGGCAATCGAGTCAACCTCAGCCGGCCACCCACTGCAGGCAGGCTGAGGTCAACCGAGAGGGTCGAAAAACCCTGCACCGGTTGATGCAGGGCCAGTCGGGTCGCGCAAGCCGCGGAGACTTGCAGGGGGATAACTGCTTGGTCGATCATTGTTTCCACGAAATAATGACGCAATCGAAATTTATCCGCGATGTGCTTTGCCACCATAGCTGGCCCGAGTCGGGAAAGGCGAAATATGCGGGGTCGGGAACAGAATGGCTTGAGGGAAGGCCGCCGCGCGCGGCGGCCGCGATTTTTTTCTGGGCGCGTCAAGCCATGGGCAGCGTTTTTGCTGCCCATGGCCATTTGATCAGGCTGTGCTGGCCGTCGATCTTGGACGAGCGGCAGGCGACTCGACCTTGCAGGCGCCGTAACGCGCCGTGCTGATCCCGCCCAAACCACCGGCAGGGCGGGAATTAGGGGGGGCGGCAGGGTGCGAGCGGAAAGGCGCGCTCGAGCGGGCGTCGGCACCGTCAGGGCGCAATGGCAATGGAGCAGCTGCGCAGCAGGTTGCCACCGGTCGCGACGCGCCTAGCAGGGAGCGCCGGCCACTCCCGATTTTGAGAGGAAGCGGCCAGACCTACGCCGCCGCGCAGGCGCGGCGTCCGCAGCCCCCTTTCCTTGCCACCGGGATCGTGACCGCGAGGCATGAGATCATGAGGGTCTGGCTCGAGATCGGGAAAGCGAAATGAAGCTTGGCCGGCGATGGCCAAGCCGCCATCGATCGCCTGTCACATCATTGTCACAAAGCATCTTGAAACCGGCGGTCATTCGGGCAGAGTTGCGCCACGGACCAGAAGAGTCCTCCCGCTTCGGGAACAGAGGTTGCAGCCAAAGGCAGACAGAAACGCTCGCGGCGCGGCGTGAGGGACGTCGCCAACGGCCCGAGCCAGGAAAAGGGCGCCTTCATGACGTATCGGGTTGGGCCCGTCGGCATGGGCGCAGATCCCAAGTCATGAATCAGGAACAGATAGAGTCGCTCAGCAAGACCATTCTTCGTGCCCTGTCCGCAGACGCCCTTCATGAGGCGATGGACAGGATCGCCATAGCGCTAGGGTTTGACCGCTTTGCCCTCAGCGTCGACGTCGGCCTTGGCGGACATTCGGGCACATCAATGCTTGTGCACAGCTACCCGGCCAGCTGGGCGGATATCTATATCGGCTTCAACCTCGCCCAGACCGATCCGGTCCGAAGAGCCGGCGAAAGCAGTTTGTCGGGCTTTCGATGGCGCGAAATCGAACATCTCATACCGATTACGCCGATCGAGCGGGTCACCTTCGAGACCGGGCGCAAACATGGCATGGTCGACGGCTTCACCGTCCCGCGTCACCTGCCCGGTACGGTCACAGGCAGTTGCACCTTCGTCACCGCCACAGAACGCCCGCTCCCTGAGAGGATGCTCATCATCGCTGACATATTGGGCGCCATTGCCATCGCCCAGGCGAGCCGGTTATCGGGGTGGCGGCGCCCCATCAAGAAACCGCGCCTCACCGACCGGCAACGCGACTGCGTGCTCTGGGCGGCGCGGGGCAAGACCAACTGGGAGATCGGTCGGATATTGGGCATCAGCAAGGAGACGGTGATCCAGCATCTTAAGGAAGCGCGCGACCGCTATGATACGAGCAACCGCGCCTCGCTCATCCTTTATGCCCTGTTCGACGGGCTGATCAGCTTTTCCGACATATTCCGCTGGCGCGAGCGGGTCTGATCGACCGCACCGCCGCGCGATGCGCGCGGCGGTGCCATCCCCCTTTCTGGGTATAGGCGGGGTCGGGCTGCGATGATGTCATGCGTGCATGTTCAATCATGACAGGAACAGCACATGGCTTCCCCGATCATCCGGGACCCGCATATCGACGAGGATATGGTGCTCCGCGCCATGTTCGAAGCGCGCAAGCGGGTCTTCATCGACCTGCTCAAATGGGATCTTCCGGTGCTGGCCGACCGCTATGAGGTTGACCATTTCGACACGCCAGACGCGCAATATCTGGTGCTGATCGATACGGAATTGCATCATCGCGCCTCAACACGGCTGCTGCAGACAAACCGGCCCCATATCCTCGCGGACATCTTCCCGCATCTGTGCGCTGGTCCGGTCCCGACCGGCGACCATGTCCGGGAGATCACCCGTTTCTGCCTTGATCGCGACCTCAGGGCCGCTGAGCGGCTTGACGCGCGCAACCAGCTCGTGATCGCGCTTGTCGATCATGCCCTGGCCAATGGCATCGGCTCCTACACCGGCGTCGCCGAGCGCTCGTGGTTCGAGCAGGTCGCGACATTCGGCTGGCGATGCGAAGCGCTGGGCCAGCCGGTTCGGCATAGAGATCAGTTCCTCATCGCCCTGCACATCCATATCGATGCAAGCACGCCGTCCATGCTTGAACGGGCGGGGATCCATGCCTCGCTTCAATATCAGCTGAGCGCCCCACGCCATGGGAGGCGCGCATGATGCGCCTACAGGCTTGGGACATCAGCATGCGGGAGACGCTGCTGCGAGACGGCTACTGCGTCATCGAGGATGCGCTGCCGCCAGACGTCATCCATGCGCTCAATGCAGATCTTGAACCCAGTTTCGCCGCCACCCCGCTCTGCCAGGGACGCTTCTATGGCGAGAGGACCAGGCGCTTTGGCGACCTGCTCAAGCGCTCGCGCGACGCGCAGGCGCTCGTCCTCAACCCGGTCATCATGGACCTGGTCGAGGCCGTGCTGAAGCCCGCCTGCGACCGGATCCAGCTCAATGTCATGCAGGCGATCGAGATACTGCCCGGCCAAGCCCAGCAATTGCCGCATCGCGATCATGGCATGTGGCAGAGTGCCAAGGGGGCGCATGAATATCTTGTCAATGTGATCTGGCCGCTCGATGCCTTCTCCCGCGAAAATGTTGCGACACTTGTCTACCCCGGCAGCCATGGCGAAGCCGGCATGGCCAAAGCGGAGCAGAGCGAACCCATAGTCGCGGCGTGCCCGCCAGGCAGCGCTATCGTCTTTCTTGGCTCCACAGCCCATGGCGCCGGCGCCAATATCAGCAGCATGGCGAGGCGCGGGATCGTGGTCGGCTACTGCCTGGGCTGGCTCAAACCTTATGAGAATCAGTGGCTAGCCTATCCGCCCGATGTCGCCAAAAGCTTCAGCCCGGAACTGGCCGCACTCGTCGGCTATGCGCAGCACCGCCCCAATCTGGGCAATTATGAGGGCCAATGCCCTTCAATCCTGCTTCGTGACGATGCTTCTGGTCCTATCGGCGCGATCGATGCGCTGCGACCCGATCAGGAAGCAATGCTTGCCGATTATCGCGAAAGTGCCGGAGATAGGCGATGAGCCCGGCCCATGTACTCGAGCCGACCTATGATGCGCTCCGCCGCAGGCTGATCGCGGGCACCTGGCCGTCGGGCTTTCGCCTTGAGGCGACCAAGCTGGCGCTGGAGCTGGGCGTCAGCATCACCCCTGTGCGCGACAGTCTCAATCGCCTTTCGGGCGAGCGGCTGGTCCAGGCCACGGCAGGGATCGGCTTCCATGTGCCCCGTCTCGATGCCGCCGATATCAGCCAGTTGCTCGACTGGCACCAGATGCTGCTCGGCATCGCGGTGCAGCGGCTCGAAACTAGCCAGGCCGCGCTGACCATTCCCCATGGCCATAATGGCATCGCGGATCATAGCGCGATCCTGTTCGGTTCGATCGGCATGGCGGCCGGCAATGGCGAACTGGACCGGGCGGTCGCCAATGCGGCGGCGCGGCTTGGCCCCTATCGCCGTATGGAAACCGAATTGCTGGCCGACGCCCCAGCCGAAATCGAGCGGATCGACCAATTTGCGCGCGCCGGGAGATGGGAGGCGCTCAAGGCGCTCCTGGAGCATTATCATGAACGCCGGCGCGCGATCGCGTCGCAATTGGCCCAGGCGGTTCGCGACAGCTGATCGCGCGCAATCGACGGGGCCAAGGTCAAGGCCGGCACGATCATCCTCGCGTCTCCAATCCCGGCCCCGATCATCGCTGAAAAAGCGTTTGGAATTGCAACGCAATATCGCTTGAGGGAAGATGCCCCCACCCCGAAGGCCGAGAGGTTCCAGACGCACGCATGACCGAGACGCAATTTGATCGGCTGACGCCTCGCGAGTGCCAATGCCTGCTGATGGTGCGCGATCTTAAAAGTTCGGAGGATATTGCCCGCGCCCTCAATATCAGGCCCGGCACCGTCAACACCTATATCCGCGACGCGGTCGTCAAGCTGGGCGCGCGCGACCGCCGGCATGCGGCCCTGCTCTATGCCGAGCATCTGGCCCGGATCGTGCCGCCATCTACCACTAGCGCCCCCGAGAAAATAGGGGGCGATTTGATAGGTCTAGCCGATCAGGCCGATCCTGCAGCAGCTGTGCCACACGCCCAGAACGCCATCGATCGGTCCAGGCCGGAGGATGGTCTTGAGGGCGAGAGGCGGTCCGTCACCCCGCCTCGCGGGCAGGTCAATCTCGGCCTGCTCGTGCGGGAAATTCTCGATGGAACGAGACCGGACGGGATGACGCTGGTTACGCGGTCGCTTCTCACTCTGGCGGTCGCGATCGCGATCGGCTTCTGCTTCTTCGCGATCAGCGCTGGCCTAGGCATGCTATTCAGCATTGCCGATTTTCTTCGCCGCCTCTCCCACTGAGCCTTCCCCACACCGGCATCACAGCAGGTGCGCCACGATACTGGCGCGAGGAGAATGCGCATGTCCAAGCCGACCGACCATCCGCTCCATAGCGGCATCATGACCGTCGCTGCGGCAATCCAGCTGGCCGAGAAGTCTGCCGATAGCGGCATCGTCTCGACGGCCGAGCTCATCATCGCAACGATCAGGGTCCAGGAAGATCAGGGTCTTCCGCCCGGCATTGCCGAACCGGCGCTCGCCAAGCTGCGGCGCGCGATCGATGCCCATATGGAGAGCCGAACAGCGATCGTGGAAGCCCATGCCGAATATGGCCGGATCGCCAAGCGCTTCGGGGCCACGCCAGAAAGCTTCGGTCCGACCTGGCCCTGCCAGCAGGCCAAAGCGCCCTCTGCGCCTGTCGCCACGCTTGCAGCCGCCGCCTGAGCCCGATTTGCAAATGAGGGAAGGCCAGCCTTAATGTGGACAAGCGACCATGATCCTGCTGGCCTTCCTCATCCTTTCGGCAATCTGCTGCAGCTATGCCCTGGTGCGGGGCGGCAGCCCCGAGCGGCTGACCGCAGGAGTTTTTCTTGCAGGCACCTTCGCCTCGATCATGATTTCCATCCATGCGCCTCCCCCGCCAGAGGGCTTCCAATCGGCGATCTTCCTGGTCGATCTCGCCATGCTGATCGCGCTGGGGGCGATCATGCTGTTCGCGCGCCGCTACTGGCCGATGGCGATCACGGCCTGTCAGCTGCTGGCGGTGATGGGCCATGTCATCCGGTTGCTCGATCCGCAGATCGTTCCTGTCCTCTACTGGATCAGCACCGCCTTCTGGGCCGTGCCGCAGATGCTTTTCCTGGCGGCTGCCACCGCGCGGCATCGCAGTCGGCTCCGCCGCCATGGCGTCGACCCGGCCTGGTCGCGCCGGCCTGCCGCCGACCACGCCGGGTAAAAGGCACAAGCCCAGCGCGGCGGCATGTCGGGCCAAGAGCCGGACTTATCCACAGGTCAGACCTGCGTCATGCCGGAAACAAGGCGAGATGACCGATCAGCCGCGCAAGGCGCTCGGTTTTGGCAACATGGCGACGGAAGGCGCGCCGAAGCCTGGCGGGACGCAAGCCGGCACGAAGCGGCGGCACGGTCCTTGCTTCCCGATTTCCTTGGAAGATGAGAATGGTGCAAGGTTCATCCGATCGATCATCGAGATGCGCCGTCGCCGCGCTGATCATGCCGCGCTTGTCCAATCGGCTGAACCGGCATGGGATATCATGCTCGACATCTATGCCTGCGCAATTGAACGGATCGACCTCTCTGTCACGGCGGTAGGCGTTGCCGCAGGCGTCGCGCCGGCAACCGCGCAGAGATGGATCAAAAAGCTGGCAGCGCTCGGCGTCATTGAAAGGCTCGCCGATCCGCGCGATCGCCGCCGCAAGCTGGTGAGACTATCCCCGGCAGCGCTGGCGGCCATGCACCATTGGCAAACTGAAGCGCGCGCGATCTTGGAACAGATCGTACGTCGTGAAGAGCCATCGTGACGAACGGCCGGCTCCTCATTGCAGCCGCCCTGCGGACTAAGCTAGGATAGGATGATGCGGACCGATCTGGATCATTTGCCCGGCGACAAACAGCGCGAGCTCGAACGGGTCGTGCGGACCATCTTCGAGGAATTCGAGGATGCGCTGGCGCTCGCCAACCATGGCTGGAAGAAGCGCGGCCGGATCGAGAAGATCATTCTCTATGGCAGCTATGCCAGGGGCGGATGGGTCGACGAACCGCACACCGCCAAGGGCTATCAGTCCGACTATGACATTCTCATCATCGTCAATGACAAGCGGCTGACCGAGCGGGTCGACTATTGGCTCAAGCTCGAGGACCGCTTCAATCGCGAACTGGCGATCACCCACGCGATCCGTACCCCGGTCAATTTCATTGTCCATACGCTGCAGGAGGTGAATGACGGTCTGGCCCATGGCCGCTATTTCTTCATGGACGTGCGCGAAGACGGCATCGCGCTATATCAGGTCGAAGACAGCGAGCTCCATGTTCCCAAGCCAAAGACGCCCGACCAGGCGCTTGCCATGGCGCAGGAATATTTCGAGGAGTGGTTCCCGGCGGCGATGAAGCGCTTCGAGATCGCGAAGTTCGACATCACAAAGGGCTACACCAAGGATGCTGCTTTTGACCTTCACCAAGCCACAGAACGGTTATACCACTGCATCCTTCTGGTCACGACCTTCTACACGCCCCATGTCCATAATATCGGCTTCCTGCGCACACAGGCGGAGCGGCTGGATCGCCGGCTGGTCGATGTCTGGCCGCGCGAGCGGCGCATCGATCAGGCACGCTGGGAAAAGCTCAAAGAGGCTTACGTGAAGGCCCGCTATTCCAAGCATTACAAGATCAGCGAAGCGGAACTCAGCTGGCTTGGCAGACAGGTCGAGGATCTGGGCCGTGTGGTGCATGAAGTCTGCGCTGAACGGATAGCCGAGTTGAAGCGGACTGCCGGCGTTCTCGCCTGAACATCCAGGACCTGATCATTCGGGCTGTTCGCCTTGCTTGCGGATGGCGTCGGCAATGATCATGGCGAGCGACTCCTCCGCACGGACACGGGCGCCTAAATCTTTCGATGTCAGATCCTGCCGGATCCAGATCGGGGCGCGTTTGATCACGGCGAGAATGGCGGCCTGTACGAATTCACTCATATGCGCGCCTATGCCGGGCCTTGGCTATCGAGGCAACGCATCGGTCTCACACATCCGTGGGGCGCGGCGATGCGGGTGCAAAAAACATGATCCACTATGGTCAGTGGGCCGCCGCCGGACACGGATACCGCGCTTCTTGCCTTTGCTATCCCCGATGTCTCAACGTCATGTCCCTGCAGCGGAAAGAAGATTGCACTCAATATGCGCCGATTGGCTGTCCTTTGCGCTAGCCAATTGGCGACTGAGAGAAAGCGCAGGCCGATAGGTACTGGCTCTCAAACCCTCAGCTGCACATCATCGACGGTTTGCCCAACTGGCTTCGACCGCGGATCTCAAGAGCTTCGCTCCCTGCACATTAGTTGCCCCGGTAAGTCGAGTATCCATAAGGGCTGACTACCACCGGGACATGATAATGGCCCTCTTTGTCGGCAACGCGGAAGGTCAGGACAATTTCAGGAAAGAAGGGATTTGCAGACGCATCGGGATATTTCGACATATCGAATTCAAGGCGGTAGACGCCCGTGTCGAACAGGCCGCCATCGTCGAAGCTACGAACACGACCATTGGCATCCGTCGTTGATTTGGCCACTTGCTGCCAGACGCCATCCGCCGAGCGCTTGGACAGTGCAACAGGCACGCCCTTGCCGCCGGTGCCACGTGCAAGGTCGAGCACATGCGTGGAAATTTCAGCGGCGGTGGCCGGGAAGACGCTGCACCCATAGATTGAGGCGAATACGGCCAAGGTAGCTAGTTTCATGGTGACCTCCCCGAAAAGCGATGCTCTTTTCCAACTTACGTCCATTTGGCTCACGTCCTCCCGCCCGATGCCCAAAGCAGCTTGCGTGCGTCCAGTGCCCGCTATGAGAAACGCCGAAACGCGCCATTATTGGCGGGTGATGCGTACCAGATTCCAGTCATATCCCAACCGTTTGACGCGCTCGGCAAGCTCGGCTTTCATCTGGTCTGAAGGATGTTGGTCACGGGTCAATACCCACAGATAGCGGCCGCTGGGTTCTCCGACGATAGACCAGCTATAGTCATCGCCATGATCCAGCACCCAATAGTTGCCATAGAATGGGCCGAAGAATGATACCTTGAGCTTGGCGTTGCCGCTACCCTCGACCAGCTTGGCCTTGCCGACCGATTCCTTCCATTTCGATCCCCGGCGTCCACGGTTGACGACCCGGACGGTGCCGTCCGGATTCATCACATAGTTGGCTGTGACGCCGTCCATGTCCTTCTGAAAAGGTGCCTCATATCTGAATTGCTCGAACCAGAGCCCCATATACTGTGCGAGGTCGACGGCTTTGGCGGGGGCGGGTACATTAACGTTACCGACTGGTCCGGGCCGCTGGATGAGCGCGCATGCGCCTAGTAGGGTCGTGGCAGCCAGCAGGCTGCCGATAATCAATTTTCTATGCATCTTGCTTTCACGATATGTTGGAATTTGCCTGCTATACGCACCGAATGTTGGATGTTTCCGTGAAGGAGGGAGACGCGCCGCTCGTACCACTTTAGTCTGGCAGCCGGACTCCGTTCCACGCGAACAGCCCGCCACTGTCTTGCGGTGTAAGCCCATCGAGCACATCGAGCAGCCGCTCCGCAGCATATTCCGGCGTGAAGATTTTTCCGGTCGAAATGCGGGCGGTGAAGGGAGCGGAAAGGGCGCTCCTTACGGTGCCGGGATGGAGGGCAGCGGCGATGGCCTGGGGATGTGTCCGCCCCATCTCGATCGCGAAATTTCGGATCATCATGTTCAGTGCTGCCTTGCTTGCCCGATAGGCATGCCAACCGCCAAGCCGGTTATCGCCGATCGACCCGACCTTTGCTGAGAGCACAGCGAAGATGGCGCGTCGATCTTTCGCAAGCCGTGGCAGGACATGTTTGGCGATGAGAGCGGGGCCGATAGCATTTATCAAATAGCTTCGTGCGAGTGCTTTGGCGTCCAGGGCACGCATCGTCTTTTCCGGAGCGATTGCCGCCACCTGATCGTGCAACATGCCGGTGCAGACAAATATCAGGTCGAGCGAGCTTGGCAGAGTTGCTGCTGCCGCGGCAATCGACGCCTCATTCTCCAGGTCGAAGCTGAAGGGCACGCAGTCCGGGGCCGGGACAGATCGACCTTTTCGCGAGCCGGTGTGGACCGAACTGAACCGTCCACCTTGCGCGAGACGGAGCGCAATGGCCTGGCCGATCGCGCCACTCGCGCCGAATATCGCCGCCGTTGCGGGTCGGGCCAGATATTTGCCTGTCTCATTTTGCAAAGCAGTCATCGTGCGACGGCTCCATTGACGCTAGCGTCGATCGGTTGCGACAGCATTGTGTCAGCAAGCAGGACGCCCGAAAGCCATGCGCCCTCGACCGTCGGTGAATGACACCAGTCTCCGCAGGCACCCAAGCCTATGCCAGGATTCCAGATGATCCTGCTCGACTGCGCATAGGGCTGCGAGAACCGCCAGCGATGGGCCTTCAAAAATGTGGGGGCAGGGAGCCTGATCTGGAAAAGTCGCGCAAAGGCGTCGAGAAGATACGCGGCAGCCTCAGGCGGCGACCATTCCAGATGATCCTGGGACCAGTGGCTGTTGGCGTGCAATATCCAACATTCACCATCACCCCTTTCAGGTTTGGACCTGTTGCATGCAACCATCGAGAAAATATCGACGTTGGTAGCGAACGGCGTTGGTACATCCAGTTGATGCGGAAATTCGACCATAACCGCCCAGCAAGGTGAGGACCTGACAGACGCGGCCTCGCGCGCAGCTTCGAGATCGTGAAGAGACAGCAGTGGTGCCGCCTGCTCAGCCGGAACGGCGATCACCACCGTGTCGAATGGACCTACGCAATCTCCCTCTGCCTGGATCATCCAACTTGAATCTTCCCTGACAAGAGATTGAACCCGGAACTCAAAATGGACGTCAAAACGCCGGCTTTGCTCGCTAACCAAGGTGGCCATTGCGGGCACCCCTACCATCGCATTCCCTGGGCCGTCGCTCCAACGCGCAACCCAGCCAGCCTTTCGCCAACGCCCGACTTCAGTTCGGAATCTGGGATCCCTTGCCGTGAACCAAGGCGCTCCCAAATCCCATGATGATGATCCAATTGCGACCGTTGTGAGCCTGCCACCGGGACGATGCCCCTTGTCGACGAGCATGATTTCACCGCAATGACGCAGCCGTCCTGCGCAGGCCAATCCTGCAATGCCAGCCCCGATGATGCCAATGCGAGGCATTTTATTGAGACTGCATGAGTGTCATGATCTCCCTACGGCTTGTGGGATCATCGCGGAAGCAGCCGAGCATCTTGCTGGTCATCATCGTTACGCCATGGGTACGTACACCGCGGCCGGTCATGCAACCATGACTTGCCTTGATGATGACAGCGACCCCATGGGGCTTGAGATTGTTCCAGATACAGTCCGCAATTTGAGCGGTAAGGCGCTCCTGGACCTGGAGGCGCCGGGCATATCCGTTCAGAACACGGGCCAACTTGGATATGCCCACGACCCTGTCCTTGGGAAGGTAGGCTATCGAGGCGGTTCCCGTGATTGGCGCAAGATGATGCTCACAGTGGGACTGGAAAGGGATGTCACGCAAGAGGACTATTTCATCATATCCTCCTACCTCATCGAACGTGCGAGAAAGATAGGTGGCTGGATCGATCTCATATCCGTTGCAATATTCTTTCCATGCACGCGTCACGCGCGCAGGCGTATCTCGAAGGCCTTCACGATCAGGATCGTCGCCCGTCCATCGCAGAAGCGTTCGGATAGCATGGTGAACTTCTTGGGGAGCTGAGAGAGGCTCTGGACCGCTTTTCGAGCTATCCTCATCGATAGGGACGAACCCGGCAGTAACGAAATTCATGACAGCTCTCGAATATCTGGCCGCCTGCCCCTTGCAAGCGATGCGAAGAGGGCATGCTAGTCAACTGAACAGGGCTCTGCGATATGACCAAATGGGAAGGAGTTGCAGTGACCAGAATATCGGATCCCAATTCTCTGATTTGCAACAGCCAGGTAGCGGCCGTGGTCAGCGATCCTCGGCGCGCCGACAATCCTATCGTGGCCTGCAATCCTGCCTTTGTTGAGTTGACGGGCTACTCCCAAGAAGAGGTCATAGGCCGAAACTGCCGGTTCCTGCGCGGTGCCGGAACCGAGGCCGAGCAGACGGAGATGTTGCGCGACGCTGTAGCCCAGGTGCGACCTGTCATGGTCGAGCTGATTAATTACCGTAAAAACGGCACCCCTTTTCGCAACGCTGTAATGGTTGCGCCGCTTTTCGATGACGAAGGCGAACTGGAATTCTTTCTGGGTTCTCAGATGGCCATCGACGATCGGCCGGTCAGCCGCCATCAGCAGGCACGCATGCGAATTGAAAATCTTAGTGGCCGTCAGCGTCAAATAATCGAGGCGCTTGCCCAAGGGCGCCTAAACAAACAAATCGCGTTCGAGCTGGGGGTTACCGAGCGGACGGTGAAGATGCACCGCGCTGCCGTTCTTCGAACTTTGGAAGTGCGGTCGGTGGCAGAGGCAATCCGGATTGCGATAGAAGCTGGCCTCTAGAGGTCGCGCCGCGCAGCGAACCGGGCCAAAGTCCTCAATCGGGCAGCGCTTATGCCAAACGGCTCCAGAGCGCTATCGCATGCGCGCAGGAGCGCTTCCACTTCAAGAGCTGTAGTTTCTGCTCCCAGGACCGTGACGCCGGTCTCCCGGCTTTTATCTTTGTCCTTGTTTACGGCCTTTCCGACAATGGCTGCATCGCCCTCAGAATCGAGGAGGTCGTCCCTGAGCTGGAAAAGAAGGCCGAGGTCGGTAGCATAGGACTTTAACGCGCTGCGCGTTTGCGCATTGCTTCGGCCCAGCAACATGCCTGCTTCCACTGCGAACCGCACAAGTGCGCCAGTTTTCCGATTGAGGCAATCGATGAGCCCTTCTCGTGAAAGGTCTGCTTCGGGATACAGATCCATCATCTGACCGCCGGCAAGTCCATCCTGACCGATGCATTTCGCAAGGCCCAGAACAAGTTCGCTGCGCACGGCCGCATCGGCATGGGTGCGCGGATCAGAGAGAATTTCAAAGGCCAGTGCCAGCAGAGCATCGCCCGCCAGGACCGCTGTGGCCTCGTCGAACCGACGATGAACGGTAGGTCGTCCTCGCCGAAGATCGTCATCGTCCATGCAGGGCAAATCGTCGTGGACGAGGGACTGAGCATGTACGCACTCAATTGCCGCAGCGACACGCAGTGCCGAACCCCGGTCACCCCCCAACATTTCAGCCACAGCCAGGGCAAGAGCGGCTCTAAAACGCTTTCCTCCTGCCGTAGCAGCGTAGCGCATCGCGTCGGCGAGACGAATATTGCGTGTGGGGCAGTCACCGATCGCATCCATCAGCACCGTGTCGACTGCTGCACGATCATCAGCCAGAATCTTGGGCAGATGCGGAGGGGCTTGCTCGGTCGTTACCACTGAAATGGGTCGAAATCGGATTGATTCTTCCGGTCCAGCCATTTCCTCGCGCAAGAAGCCAAGGCCATCAAGCCAGGAACATATTTCTTCAATCGCCTCGTCCGGGGCGGATGCGGCTGCGCTCAACCCTATTGTAGAGGCTTTCGCCAGTGGAATATGAGCCAAATCTTCAGCATCTTCGATCAGAAACGCCTGCGGACAATCAGCCGCCAGCGCCGCTTCGACCAGTCGGCGCGCATTCGAAGATGTGGGATCTCCAACAATCAACATGATATCGCAACGCGGCGCTATTTGCGTCACAGCAGATTGCCGGTTTGTGGTTGCATAGCAGATGTCGCTTGAACGCGGACCGACGCAATTGGAGAATCGAGCCTCTATCGCCTCGATCAATCGAGCTGAATCGGCGACTGAAAAGGTCGTCTGGACGGCGTAAGCTACTGGCGTTTCATCTGGCAGGGGGAGGGCGCTGACACTGGCCAGATCCGCTACTATCGAAATGGCGTCAGGGGGCAATTGTCCAGTGGTTCCGATTATCTCGGGATGGTCCGCATGGCCGACGAGCAAGACGTGGCGGCCTTGCGAATTCCATTGAGCGACCTCGGAATGAATTTTTGCGACCAAAGGGCAAATGGCATCCACGACGCGCAAACCACGTTGATCCGCCTGCGCTTTCACGGCGGCTGCACTTCCATGCGCGGACAATATCGTGACTGCGCCTTGAGGGATTTCGCTCACATCCTCAACAAAAACGGCGCCTAATTCCTCAAGCTGCTTTAGCACCCTTCGGTTGTGCACGATCGCATGGCGCACATAGACAGGAGCACCATGGACATGCAGCGCGTCCTCAACGGCTGCAATCGCACGTCGTACGCCAGCGCAAAAGCCACGCGGATTGGCCAACAGCACCCGTCTGGGCTCAGGAGAAAAAGCCTGATCTTCTCTATCGTCTGGTGCGCTGATCATCGCCTCATCCTATCTATCTGACATATTTTCAGTTTTTGGCTTTGAATACCATACTCCCCTTTGGACAGGTTGTGGCACTCCACCAATTCCATAGCGATGCCTTGAACCAGCATTCCTCAAACCAAGGCGATACATGATGTCATCAAAGCCTTCTGCAATCGTCATCGGATCAGGCTTTGGGGGACTTGCGCTTGCAATCCGCTTGCAAAGTGCCGGTATCGGCACGACGCTCATCGAGGCACGCGATCGCCCAGGCGGGCGAGCCTATCGCTGGGAAAGAGAAGGTTACATATTCGACGCCGGTCCGACCGTGATTACCGATCCGGCCTGCCTGGAAGAATTATGGATGCTTTCAGGCAATCGAATGGATGAGGATGTGACCCTCAAGCCGGTGAGCCCCTTTTATAGGCTTGTCTGGAACGATGGCACACAGTTCGATTATTCCAATGATGACGCGCTGTTGGAAAAAGAGATTGCCAAGCTCGATGCGAAAGACATCGAAGGCTACCACCGGTTTCTGGACTATGCGCGGTCAGTTTACCAGGAGGGCTACGTAAAGCTGGGTGCAGTCCCATTTCTTGATTTCAAGAGCATGTTGAAAGCGGCACCCGCCCTTGCCCGGCACAAAGCATGGCGGTCTGTCTATGCAATCTTATCGAGCTTCGTGGGGAACGAAAAGCTACGCCAGGCCCTGTCATTCCACACTTTGCTGGTCGGGGGCAATCCGATGAGCACGAGTGGCATCTACGCCCTTATCCACCACTTGGAGCGGGAGGGAGGAATATGGTGGACGACTGGCGGCACAAACGCACTCGTCGATGGGATGGTGGCGCTTTTTGAGCGATTGGGCGGAGCGCTCATGCTGAATGAACCGGTACGGGAAATTTTACATGAAGGGCGTCGCGTAACTGGCGTGGTCACGCAGGCTGGACGTCGCATTCATGCAGATCAGATCGCCTCCAACGCGGATGTTGTCAGCACCTATAAAATGATCGTCGGGTCTTCTCACGCATTGAGGAAAAGGCATTCACTCGAAGCTAAGCGATTTTCTCCCAGTCTTTTTGTTTTACATATGGGAATTAAAGGAAATTTTCCGAAAATCGCGCACCACTCGATTCTATTTTCCGATCGCTACGGTCCCTTATTGGACGACATTTACAAGGGGGGGCGCTTGCCGAAGGACCCGTCAATCTATTTGCATAATCCCGGAGCCAGTGACGCAAGCGTGGCTCCTGCCGGCAAATCGGTCTTGTACGCGCTCGCCCCTGTGCCGCATTTGGGCGCTGCGGCAGTCAATTGGGCGGAGGAGGGCGACCGCTATCGCCAAATCATCATAGGCCGCATTCGCGACCTGTTGATCCCCGATATCGAGGATCGGATCGAAATCTGCTTTCACTATACGCCGGAAGATTTCCAAAGGGATTTGGACGCTCATCTCGGTAGCGCTTTCAGTCTAGAACCGGTGCTGACGCAGAGCGCCTGGTTTCGAGCACATAATCGTGATGACCGATTTGAAAATCTTTTCCTGGTAGGAGCAGGTACCCATCCCGGCGCGGGCATCCCGGGCGTTGTCGGAAGTGCCAAAGCGACTGCAGGGCTCATGATGCAAACCGGGAGGCCCTGAGGCCCGTGTGAACATTGCTGTTCTATAGGCCTACAGAGCTCTATCGCTCACGCTCTATGGATGATCCGTTATCTTTCCAGCGCCAAGATCTGCTGCTCGGACAATAATTGCTGTTTCAGCATCCCGTAATCGACATCCTGCACGCTCCTGCCCTCCCGGATCGCGATGGATGCCGCAGCAGCGGCCGATTGGCCAAGGATCATGAAGACGGGCTCCATTCGGATCGAGCCATAGGCAATGTGCGATGCCGACAAGGCGACCGGGACCAGTAGGTTGGTCGCTTCCTGGCGCTTCGGGATGATCGCATCATAGCTGATCGGATAGGCGCGTTCAGGGCTGACCTCGATATTCCCTTCGTTGCGCGCAAAGCCTCTTGCATCGACGATCCGCCGGACATTGTGCGAGTCCATATTATATGATCCCATGCCGACCGGCCTGGGCGTCGCCTTCGTGCCGCGCAAATGCGGTTCGGCCATGACAAAGTCCGAAACCATGCGCCGCGCTTCGCGCACATAAACTTCCCGCGGCCAGTTACCATTGCCGGTGAATTCATCCTTGCACAGGCCCCAGCGCGACATTTCGGTGCGCGTCTCGGCCGGTACGCCAGGATCGTTTGCCATGAACCACAGCAGCCCCTGCTGATAGTCCACATGCTCCTGGATGATGGCAGCCCGTTCGGTGTCGGTTCCCTCGGGATAGCGGTAATTCATGCCGATATCATCGAAGGAGAAGGCACCGAAATTGTTGGTGTCGGTCTTGCCGTTGGGGATGCGATCGAATTTGCGGAAAAAGTCGCGATAGCCCGCATCCATATAGCGTTTGAGCAACGCATATTGGCGCGGATCATAATGGCGCGGCCTGGGAAAAGGCGTGCGGTTGGCTGGCACGTCGGTCAGGCACATGCGGAATGTATAGGCCTGTATGCGATGGTCGCCCGTGCCGTCCGGCGCGATCGGATCTGCCGTTACCCGCGGCAACAGGCCGCTGCCGGGCTTACCCGGGACGACATAGGGATCGACGTCCCGTGTGAATTGATGATTGGTCGTGTTGGCCATCTGGACGCCGTTCAACGTCTCGCCGTAGGTGGCATTTGCTTCGCGCCCGACCGCAAAGCCCACCCCTGCCCCCGCCATCAGATCGCCTTCATAGCTGGCATCAATGAAGACATGTCCGGCAAAACGACGACCAGTCCCGGAACGGAAGGCGACAACCCGACCGGCTTTCACCTCCACGGCCCCGTCCCGCCGATCGATCGGCTGGGATCGAACGACGGTAACACCGGCCTCCTTCAGCCAGGCCTCGTAAATCCCCTCAGCCACCTTGGGCTCGAACTGCCACATCGCATCGTCATTGACGAAATTCTCGGCGTTCTCCGGACGCCTGGCAAAGGTCCAGGCAGCCGGATCATCATAATGACGCTTCACCCGCCGATAAAATTCGAGCGAGAGGCCACCAATGGCGCGATGATTGCCGGTGTCGGACCAGCCCAGGCCATTGGTCGTCATGCCGCCGACATAGGCGTCGCGACAGACGAGCAGCACCGACCGGCCCAGCCGCCGTGCCTCGACCGCCGCAATGACGCCGGCCGAGGTGCAGCCATATATCACGATATCCGCCGGTGTTTGTGCAACCGTGCTGGCGTCGGCCGCGCCGGCCAGCAGAAGGGCCGCGGCGAGCATGGGGCGAAGCGCCTTGATCCTGCCAGCCATCAGAAAGTCGCCGCCACGCCGAAGAAGAAACGGCGGTCCTCTCGCAGCGAACTGAGCAGGCGCGCCGGATCCTGGAGATATTGCCGTTCGACGGACCGGGTGAGATTGATGGCCTCTGCCGTCAGGCGGACGGTCTTGGTGAGGTTGATCTGGGCCGAAGCGTCGAGTTGCCCCCTGGCCTGCATATAGGAGCTGCCGCCCGATGCGGCGCTGCCCTGCCCCTGCAGATATTTGCTGCGGTGGATATAGGCGACCCGGAAGGACAGCAATTCGTCCTCATAATAGCCGATGAGATTATAGCTATGCTTCGACAGGCCCGGCAATGGCAGGCCGCGTTGGGTCGCCTCGTCTACCAGCGGCGTCTTGCTGTCGACGAAGGTATAATTGGCCTGAATGCCGAGATTGTCGAAGGGCGCCGGCAGGAAACGCAGCGCGTGCTGATAGGCCAATTCGAATCCCTTGATGGTACCCGACTTGCCATTGACCGGCTGGGTAATCTGGAACAGGTCGTCCGGCCCCGTCGACAGGCCGGGCACGAATTCGGGCCGGGTCGTGTTGATGGTGAAGGAACTGACGTCCTTGTAGAAGCCGGCAAGCGTCAGCGCACTGGACGGTGCAAAATACCATTCGAGTGTCGCATCATATTGCGTTGCCTGGAACGGCCGCAGGGCGGGATTGCCACGCGATCCCGTGCGGGCGACGATGAATGGAATGAAGCTCACCCCGACATCGTTAAGACTGGGACGCGCGACCACCTTGGCAGCGGCAGCGCGGAACATGAGGCTGGGCGACAGCTCGAGCGAGAGGTTGGCGCTCGGCAACCAATAGTCGAAGCGCGATTTCGACGCGGTTGCCTGTGTGTCCGACAGATAGCCCGAGGATATGCGCTCGATACTGATATAGCGCACCCCCGCATTGCCGGTGATCGGTATCGATCCGACCTCGCTCTTGAAATTGGCCCGGACATAGAAGGCGAGCGTGTCCTGATCCACGTCGCGGATCGACACGCGGCCAAGCGGGATCGTATCGGCGCGAGGGATCGGCAGGCCAAATGCATCGCGTGCAACATCCTTGTCCACGGTCCCGGTCAGCAAGTCGCGTGGGAAATCGCCCGAGGCTCCAGGAAAGAAGCTGCTCATGCTATTGTCATAATTGAGCCCCGGCATCTCATCGACGGTGATGATGCCATCGCCATTCTTGTCACCAACGGCCAGCAGGCTTGCCGCGGAGGGGACGCTTTGTGGCGATTCCGAATAAAATTTGATCTTCTCGTAGCGCGAGCCAACCTGGATCGAGCTGAGCAAGCCCCAGTCGGTGCGGATGTCGAAATCGACACGGCCGTCATAGCCGCTGTTGTTGGTGATATTGTCGCCATCGAAGATCGATGCCAGCTGATATTGCGCCGGATCGTTACGGTCGAAATTGGTGTCGAGCGAAAGGTTGGGCACCGGGCCGCCCCCCGAGAAATCATAGCTCGCATTGGTGACATTGCCGGCACGCGGGACCACCACATAGGTGAAGGATGCGCCAGGGCCACCATCCGTGCCCTTGCCCTTGCTGTAGGAAGCGTCCGCCGACATCTTCACGACATCACCGTCATATTTGGTCGAGAAACCAAGATTGGTGGATCGGAACTCGGTCGGCTCGTCATAGATGAGCGGCCGCAGCGTCACGCCGGTGAAGGTGCCGCTGACGACGGTGCCATGTTCGTCAGCAACAGCATCGACGTCATTATTATTGAAGAGAAACTGGTAATTGGCGCTGTTGCGTTCCCGTTTCAGCCGCGAATAGGTGCCGTCGAGAATGATCTCCCAATTGTCGGCAGGACGAAACTGCAGCGAACTGTTGAGCGTCAGGCGCTGCTCCCGCCGATCATAGATGCGCGCCATGAAACGATTCGGCCGGAACAGGCCGGGGTCGTCGACGCCGTCACCATCGCCGTCGATGGCATCAGTACGGGTCCAGCCGCCGGAATCGAATGACTGTCCCTGGGTATGGGTGTTGGAATAGGCGATGCTGGCAAGGACGCCGAAGCGATCGTCGAAATTCTTCGAGATGAGGGCTGAGCCTCGGTAGCCAAGATGATCGGCCTGGTCGGTATAGGCACCCTGAAGCCGCCCGCTGATGACAAGGTCGTCAAGGTCGAGCGGACGCTTGGTCTTGAGGTTCACGGTGGCGCCAAGCGCCCCTTCGGGCATGTCGGCGGTGGGAGACTTCGAGACGACGATGCTGCCGATGATTTCCGGACTGATCGATTCTAGCGACGCACTGCCACCTGCACCCGGCCCCAGGAAGGTGCGGCCGTTGATTTCCAGGCGGTTCTGGGAAATGCCGCGGACGGTGAAGTTCGAGCCATCGCCTTCGCGCCGCGTGATCTGGACGCCGGTGATGCGGCTCATGGATTCAGCGACATTCTGGTCAGGCAGCTTGCCGATATCCTGCGCCGTGATGACATCGACGATGTTGCTGGCGCGGCGCTTCACATTGATCGACTGCTGCAACGAGCCGCGAATGCCGGTGACGATGATGTCCTGCGCCGCCTGATTGTCGGAAGAGACTATGTCATCTGGTACAGCGCCCGCCGCTTCACTCCCCTGTGGATTGGGCTCACCGGCCGGCATCATGGTGAAAGCGGCTGCCGGGGTCGGACCGACCTTGCCTCGCTTGAGCACGATGGCGCTGCCGACCCTGACCATGACGAGATCCGTGCCTGCAAGCAGGCGCTGAAGCGCCTGCGACACATCCATTGCCCCTTTGATGCCGGAAATGGTGACACCCTCAGCTGTGGGGGCCGACACCAATATTTCGATACCCGCCTGTCTGGCAAAGAGCGGGATGCCGGTGCGCGCCGGTTGCGCGGGGATATCGAATCGCCGGACCTGGGCCGCCGCCTCTGCAGGCGAAGCCATGCTCCAGGCCAGGCTGGCTGAAGCCAACATAAAATAGGCGCGCGAAGCTCTCATACATCCTCCCCTGTCTGGCGCCCTGTTTTCTGGTGCGCTCTCGACCATCAAGAGACGGGCGGGTCGGTTTTCCGTCAGCTGCCTGCGATCTTTTTTCGCGAAAGGCGAATTTCCTCGGCTGTCATACTTACCGAAATATCGAGGGAAATGGCCAGGGTCCGCGCAAAACCTGCCGGATTATCGATCCGGAACAGGCCGACCAGCTTCTCATTGGCAAGGCTTGGGTCGGACAGCACCAATTGCTGCTTGTTGTAGCGATTGAACCGGGCAATGGCGTCAGACAATGTGTCCCCTTCGAGCGCGATTTCACCCGCTCGCCAGGCGAGCGACCTCTCTATCGCCTGCGGTGAATTGCCAGTGGCGGGAACCAGCGCGCCCCGCTCGAAGGTCGCAAAATCCCCGGCCCTGAGGATGGTCATGGCCCCTGCCCCGTTACGGGCCCAGGTTGCCACGATCCCCTCGGTCACGGCAATCTGCACGCCATTTTCGGTCCGACTGACGGAAAAGGCCGTGCCGATCGCCCTTGCCTGCGCAATGCCGGCATCGACGATGAAGGGACGCCGTCGGTCCTTTGCAACCTGAAACCAGGCCTGACCTCTTGCCAGCGTGACGCGTCGGCTTTCCTCGTCGAGGGCAACCCGCAGGTCGCTACCACTGTCGATCGTTGCGACCGAACCATCTTCGAGCGGAAGACGCCGAATTTCACCGCGCTCGGTCGCGATATGCTCCCCCGTCCAGCGCGAAAACCCGACCATGCCCGCGATCGCCGCCGCCATGGCACCACCGACCCCGGCCGCCATCCATCGACGCCGCGTCCAATGGGAGCCGTGCTCCGGCCCGGCGTCGGCAACAAGCGCTTCCTCCGCCAGGGCCAGGGCAGCCTGCGCACGCAGCAGCGCCCCGGCATGGAGCCGGTCCTGTGCGAGCCATGCGTCAAGAGCGGCCTGTTGATGCGCATCCAAGGGATGGCGCATGGCCCAGTTGGCAGCTGCCTCGTCAATGCTTTCGCGCACGGACACCTCCGCTGCTCGAAGGCTGTTCCTGTTCGGGCTCGGTCAATGTGCGAAGAATGGTTCTCAAGCCGCGGCTCGCCTCATTCTCGACAATGGTTTCGCTGATGCCCAGCGTCTGGGCAATCATCTTCTGGCTCAAGCCCTCGACCCTGCGCATGATGAAGATCCGGCGGGCACGGTCGGACAGCTGTGCCAGCGCCGCCTGTACCCTGGCCAATTCCTGGCGTCCCTGCGCGAAGCGCTCGGGCGTCAGAGGATCACCTTCCTCTTCCCAACCATCAATGCCGGACGCAGTCTCGATGCGAACCACCCGCGCCCGCTCCACCTGTCGTTGCAATATGTGTCGCGCCATCGTGAAAAGATAGGCGCGCGGCACGGCAACATGCGCGACATCGGGCAGCTGGGCCAGACGGCAATAGCATTCCTGCACGATATCCTCCACATCGGCCGCCGCAAGCACACGCCGCCGCAACCAGCTCCGCAGGTCACGTTCATGGGGCAGAATTTCCCGTGCTACCCATCTGGCAAGCGCGTCGCGTTCCGTAGTTTCTCTCCTCTCTCGTTGCCAAGAGCCATGGAAGAGGCATTTCCGTCACGGTTAAAGCAATTTTGTGGCGGAGAAACAGATACGCGCCGATAGGTGCACATACTCGAACAATCTCCGCAAAAACTGACTGACTATCCCGATCCTTCGCTGCCACCCGATGGGATTTTTTCGCTTCTTTCAGCGGATTGTAGGTTCCAAGCGCTCATGTGAGATCAATGAATTGCAAAGGGAGATGATAATCCGATAAATTGCGGTAACTATCGGACATATCCCAATTGCCGTACTCTGGAAGCATGATCGTTAGCGTCCGCGCTCGTGGTGTAATTTCCGGTGTAGATTGAGGTTGTCGCATGGGGTGGGGCATGCCCCACCCCATGCGATTTCGATCTCGGTGGCCACCGGGCTCATCGGTAAGGTGGAGTTACC
>Ga0209813_10000132_pt1 | contig 26788 bp, 23 predicted proteins | sample EndMethybrTD3033_FD_187596 | JGI IMG/M metagenome (GOLD analysis project Ga0209813, IMG submission 187596) | Populus endosphere microbial communities from Tennessee, USA - Endosphere MetaG P. TD hybrid TD303-3 (SPAdes) (version 2) | ecosystem: Host-associated > Plants > Roots > Endosphere... | reverse complement strand
ATGGCCCATCGCAGCGTCGGATCGGCTTGAAATATTGACATATTCCCGCGCCTCTCCTCCTCGCGCTGGGCCATTTCGCTTCAAACCTCGATCGCGCTGCTTATGAGTTTACGGCCTAATATGATCCCAACCGACGCGCTGGCGGTGCTGGAGTTGCCGCTGGACCGGTCTGGCGGTTAACCAGCGTCACTTCGGACCAGATAAGCCAGCGCTACGGCGCTGGCTTTTTTGTTGCGCGAAGTTCTCATGCTGCCTGTCGCAGTCGATAGCCGCCGTCTTCCACTGCGACGTGACCCAGTCGGGTGAGTGCCGCCAGGGTCGCCTCAATGCGTGGGGCCGCGCGTTGGCCTTGGGTATAGAGCGCGGCGATCATGGTGGCGGTCATCGCGTTGCCGCCGCGCAGGTGAAGAAGGACCGCAGCGGTTTGGCCAAGCGCATCGCGCGGGAAAGAGGGCTTTCGGACGACCGGAGCGGGGAGTGCAGCCTCTATCTGGATTCCCTGATCGCCCTGTGCACCCAGCGATTCCACGCCGCTGCGTGCAAGCTGGTATGCGGGTCGCAGCCAGCGGACCTTGCCCGATCGTTCTTCGCGGCCACGCTCCGCATTGAGCGCGACAAGCCGCGAGACGATTTCCTCGTCGTCCATATCCTCGGGCCAGCCGTAAGCTTCCGCCGTTGCCCTGTCGATACGACGGTGGAGTTCGGCAAGAATGTCCACTCGGCCGCGTAGACGCTGGTCCTGTTCCACCACATCCAGTCCTTCGCCCGACGCGATCTTTTCCCGCAGGTTGTAAAGGCCGGTGAGCGTAAGGTCCGGATATTCGGCGAGCACGGCTTTGCGTGTCGCATCCAGTTCGTCTGCGTCGGCGGCAATAGCCGACTGCGAAGAGAGGTCCGCATCCGGGAATGGGAAGGGGTCGAAGCAGGCGGACTTGGTGTAGCGCGGCCGATCCTCGAGACTGCCACCGGCGAACCGGGCCCAGGCTCGATGGGCTTTCGAACTCAGAATGCCGAGGTGGAACGCGCTCGTCGTCGCTACGCAGACCAGCATATTGTCGGGCACGATGGCATTGTCGAGGAACTGAAAGACCCGGTGCTTGGCGGTTTCCACCGTCGCGATATAGCGCGGCAGGCCGCTGAGCGCCGGTCGAAGTTCGCGCCTGGGTTCGCCGAATATCCACCAGTTGTCACGATAGGTCGCGCGATTGTTTCTGTCGCGCTCCGGCTTCACGGTGCGCAGAAGATGGCCGTAGACCTCCGGATAGCGTCGCCGAACCTCGGCTTCGTCCAACCCGAGGAGGTCGATCACCATCGCTTCGCGAGAACGTGCAGTGAGATCGCGGCCATTGCGATAGGGGCGGATATGGTCGCTCAGCGCTTCGCGCGTATACAGTCCCAGATTCCGTGCTTCCGCTGGCGTAACGATAAACCCCGCGCCGTGCAGCGATACGCCCCGGGAGCAGAGGCCCGCGTTGGCGCGCAATGGATGCAAGCCGATCATGTTGGCGCCGACGGTCAGATCGGCGTTGATCGCGCCAGATCGCTGGCTGAATTCAATCGTCGGCTGATCGGTGTCGAGCGCGTCCTCGCGGAGGACACTGTACAGCCGGCCTTCGCCCTTACCCGGCGCGCCAACGGTCATCGCGATGCGCACGGCGGCGGTGTCGGGCGTTACCTTCGTCCAGGGGTGATCGGCGATCGCCATGACGATGTGCATGGGCTGCTTGCCGTCCATGCGCCTGGCGATCACGCGGCGGCTGAACTCCTGCGTTATCGAATTGGTCGTGACGAAACCGAAGCGCCTGAGGCGCGCATCCTTGCGGACAAGCAGGTCGGCAGCGCGGTCCCACCAGTACATCACGAAATCCGCCGATTTGTTGATGTGCGGATGCGCTTTCCACAGCGCAACAGCATAGCTTTCGCCCAGCCGTGCGCGAATGTCCTTGCCACCGATGAAGGGCGGATTGCCGACGATGTAGTCGGCTTCGGGCCAATCCGGCCGTCTGGGGTCCGGCAACTCGGTGTCTTTGCCATCCGGCCTCGACCGTTCGGGCCCGTGCTGAAGCACCGCATCCATCGTGCGGATATTCCCGAAGTTCTGGAGAACCGGGTCCGAGAGGCTGCCGCCTGTCCGCAAGTGCCATTGCAGGTAGCCGAGCCAAAGCACGAGTTCGGCAATGGCGGCGGCGCGGGGGTTCACTTCCATCCCGAGGAAATTGCGCGGGTCGACGCTCGACGTATCGAAGGCCAGAGCCTCCTGTCCGCCGAGTGCGGTCAGCGTCTCCAGCACTTCGCCTTCGAGCTGCTTCATCAGCACGAGCGCGACATAGAGGAAGTTGCCGGTCCCGCAGGCCGGGTCGAGGATGCGGGCGCCCGCAAGGCGGCTATGGAAATCTTGCACCGCGCGGACGGCGATCGTCGGGTTGTCCACGCGTTCGCGCTCGACCGTCCCTAGAACCACGCTTTCCCATTCCTGCCGCAATGGCGCGATCACCGTGGCCACGACCAGCCGTTCGACATAGGCGCGCGGCGTGTAATGCGCACCGAGCTGGCGTCGCGCTCCCGGCTCCAGCGCCTGTTCGAGCAAGGTCCCGAAGATCGCGGGTTCGACTTCGGTCCAATCGTGACGGGCGGCGGCATGCAGTTCGCCGATCTCCTCGCGTCGCAGCGGAATGGCCTGCGCATTCGCGAAAAGCTTGCCGTTGAACCGGCGGACCCGCTGACGGATCGCCGATGAAAAGTCGCCGGTGTCCATGGCTCGCCACAGTTCCTCAAGCAAAGGCGCAAAGGATTCCGGGTTTTTGCCGGCGTCGACAAGCAGATCGGTGAAACCTCCATTTTCGAGCAAACCGACGTCCTCGGCGAACATCGTGAACAGGCAGCGCATCAGGAAATGGGCAACTTTTTCCGAATCGTGCCCGCGTTTTTCCAACAGTCGGCTGACCGACGCGAGACGTCCGGCGATTTCGCGGGTCACCGCCGCCGATCGCCGCGACGGGTCCAGCGAATGCGGATCGAGCCAAATGGCGCGCAGAAGTTCGCGGGCTTCAGTGTGTTGCAGGTCGTCCAGATAGATGCGGAACGATCCGCGATCGGGGAACTGGCGGTAGTTCTTTCCCTGGCCGGAGAAGTCGGCGAAGAGTTCCAGGCAGTGGCCGACGTCGCAGACGATCAGGAACGGTGGCCAGCCGTGCTCGACGTCGAGCGCTCGGGCATAGCGTTCGGCCTGGTCACGGGCATTGCGCATCAGCACGTCCCAGCTTCGCCCCGCACTTCGGCGGCCAAGCACTTCGGGTTCGGGCGCCGAAGTCGTGCCGGCAGCCAGCGGCACCTCCTTGCGCTGTCCGGCCCAACGGCTCTGTTTGGCTTCGAGAACGAAGCAGCCGCGCTTGTAGAGGTCCATCCGCCCGATCTGGCTGTTGCCGTCGATGTCGATGGCCTTGACCGCGCGCTCGAAGACATAGTCGTTCTTTTCGCGGCTCGCCCCGGCGGGATCCGGATGCGGCAGACCGAGCAAGTCCGTCAGCTCGACCAGGAACATCGCGTAGTTGGCGCGCTCCGCCCCGCCTTCGCCGCTGCGCCAACGCGCGATGAACGCGCCGATGCGCGCTGGATGGTCCCCCGGTGCCATCGCGCGAAGCTACGCACGAAGGGCGAACGCCGAAGCGCGGGTGGAACCGATATGGAGTTTTGTGGAACGGCGTTCGCTCAGAGCGCCGTGGTGACCCCTACGGGAATCGAACCCGTGTTTCAGCCGTGAAAGGGCCGCGTCCTAACCGCTAGACGAAGGGGCCATGCGGCTTGCGCCGTGGGCAGGCCGCGCGTTTAGGGAAGGGATGCAGGGGGGTCAACCCCCTCATCAGAAGGAATATGCAGGCAGGTGAAATTAGTCTGCCCAGGCGGCGTCATCGAGATGAAGCTCCGCCTGCGGACGGCTCGCCCAATCGTCGATCCTGGCACGCCCGGCCAGCCACAGCCGGCGGTCGCGCGCGCCGTGAAGCAGGGCCTGGCCCATGTCGCTTTGGGCGGCGCGGAAGGCGATCGCTTTGAAGCTGGCGCCGTCCTCTCCGCGCGCGATCAGCCGGACATGATCGGTTCCGACCAGATCGGCCTTCACCAGGCGCACGGGGCCCACCGCAACGCGCGGTCCCGGCCAGCCCATGCCGTAAGGCCCGGCGCTTTCGAGCGTCGTCACCAGATCGGGTGTCAGCCCGCCCGGCGCGAGCGCAAGATCGAACAGCAGGGCCTGCTTCGCCATGGCGGCGCTGACGGCGGCGCCGAGGCGGTCATCGAGCCAGTCGGCCAGGGCATCGACTTTGCCGGGCGCAATCGTGAGGCCTGCGGCCATGGCATGCCCGCCGCCGGCAACGAGCAGTCCGGCTTCGCGCGCGGCGATGATCTGCGCGCCCAGGTCGACGCCGTGGATCGAGCGGCCAGACCCCTTGCCTTGGCCGGCTTCGTCGGCATCGAGGGCGATGACCAGTGCAGGCTTGCCCGTCTTTTCCTTGATTCGCCCCGCGACGATGCCGATCACGCCCGGATGCCAGCCGCGCCCGGCAAGGACGAGGACGGCGCGGTTGTGATTGCGTTCTATCTGTTCTTCGGCAGCTTCCTGCACGGCGGCCTCGATCGCCCTGCGTTCCTCGTTGAGGCGGGACAGCTGCGCGGCGATCGTTTGAGCCTCGTCGGGATCGGTGCTGGTCAGCAATTGCACGCCCAGCGTCGATTCACCGACACGTCCACCGGCGTTGATCCGCGGTCCCAGCGCAAAACCAAGGTCGCTGCAACTGGGCGGACGGCTGAGGCGGCTGGCGTCGATCAGCGCCGCCATGCCGATGTTGTCCCGCTTGGCCATGACCTTGAGCCCTTGCGCCACCAATGCGCGGTTCAGGCCGTTCAGCGCGGCGACGTCTGCCACGGTGCCGAGCGCGACGAGATCGAGAAGAGCGAACAGATCGGGCTCGGTGCGGTCGGCGAAGTAGTCGCGCTGGCGCAAGGCGCGCACCGTGGCGACGGCGAGCAGGAAGGCCACGCCGACAGCGGCAAGATGGCCATGGGCCGCGCCGACATCGCTTTCGTCCAGTCGGTTGGGGTTGACGAGCGCCGCTGCGCGGGGAAGCTCCGCCGAGCACTTGTGATGATCGACGACGATGACGTCGACGCCGGCTTCGTGCGCCATCCCCAGCGCTTCATGGGCCATCGCGCCGCAGTCGACGGTCACGATCAGGCTGCTGCCTTCTTCGGCTATCCGGACCAGCGCCTCGCCGGATGGTCCGTAGCCTTCGAGCAGGCGATCCGGAATGTAGTAACGCCCGTCATGACCCAGCATCCGCAGCAGGCGGACGAGCAGGGCCGCGCTGGTGGCGCCGTCGACGTCGTAGTCGCCGTAGATGGTGATCGTTTCATTGCTCAGCACCGCCTGAGCGAGTCGCTCGGCGGCGGCGTCCATGTCGCGGAATTCGGACGGATCGGGCAGGAAGGCGCGCAGGGAAGGGGAGCGATGCCGGTCGACATCGTCGCGCGCGACGCCGCGTGACAGCAGCAACTGGGTGACGATGTCGTCCTCAAGCCCGCCTGTCGATCCGCCGCCGCCGTTCGCCAGGTCCATGTTTCCGCCCCTCCATCGCCAGCTCTTGCCGCCGAGCGAGGAATCGATGCCGAAGATGGATGGGGGTCTTGAGGCCATGCGCCGGGGCTAGCCTAAACCTCGGCCATGCGCAAAGATCGGCCTTGTTCGGAATGTCGTCGTCGAAAAGGAAACGAAAGTGCGGACCGAAGGCACAAAACCTTGTTGCTGATCGTCTGGCACAGCCGGACAGGCGCCGCGAGAGCTATGGCCAACGCCGCCCATGACGGCGCCGGGGGGGATGCCGGTATGATGGCCGCGGCGGACGTGCAGCCGGAAGCGCTTCTTGCGGCCGAAGGCTATCTTTTCGTCTGCCCCGAGAATCTGGCCAGCATGAGCGGCGAGATGAAGGAGATGTTCGATCGCTGCTATTATCCGCTGCTCGGCAAAGTCGAAGGTCGTCCTTATGCCACGGCGATAGCCGCCGGATCGGACGGCAGTGGCGCGCAGGCGCAGATCGACCGGATCGTGACCGGATGGCGTCTGCGGCGCGTCGCCGACCCGCTGATCGTCAATCTGGCCGCGCAGACGCCCGAAGCGATACTGGCGCCCAAGACGGTGCCGCAGGACGATCTCCAGCGATGCCGTGATCTGGGCGAAGCGCTGGGAGAGGGGCTTCGGCTCGGGGTGTTTTAGCAAACCGCTCCAAAGTCGGTCTTTCTCGTATGAAGGGTCGACGCTCGCCAATGAAAAGTGCCACATACCTGATCTTGCGTGTCGGGTTTGGGGAAGCATGTGAAGACGGAGCAGTTGGATATAGGGCTCTCGCTGTTATTCTCCGTGGGAGAGCGCCCCTCCGTGGCGGACATCGATCGCATGCTGTCCTCTCCGGAACTGGCGGGGCCGGCGGCGAGCATCGTCCATCGTCCTCCCGCCGACGAGGGATGGCTTGAGCTGCTGGCCAGCGGGCTGACATTCGACATCGTCGGACTCGCCCCGTCGCCTGCTATGCCTCTGATTGCCGGCGCGAGTTTCCATGGCCTGCCCGCCGATGTTCAGGCCTTTGCGCTGGAGCCGGTGATGCTGAAACCCGCCCCGCATCTTGCGGGCGGCGGGGCGATGCTGCCTGTCGTCAGGGTTATGACCAGCCTCGCCGCCAGTCTGGCGTTGCATCTGCCGGCAAAGGCGGTGTGCTGGCAGCCGGCGCGAAGCTGGATGGATCCGAGTTACTTTGCGAGGGCGATGGTCGGATGGCTGTCGGGCGGTCCTTTCCCGGCGCTGGGCCTTACCGCTGTCGAGTGGACGCCGGAAGGCGCAGTCCAGACCCGGGGGCTGCGCTTCTTCACCGGGCAGGAGCTTCTGCTCGACGGACGGCCCGGGGAAGATCGGGCGGATACGATCAGGATCGCCGCGCGTGTCATCGATTATCTGGTGCGCAAGGGCGCAATCGCGTCGCTGGAGGAACTTGAGGGGCCTGCGCGGGAACGGCTTTTTGCCGAACCCAGCGCGGATGGCCAGTTGGTCAGGGTCTGGCGGGGTAGGTAAGGCTGCGGAACCGCTATTTCGTCTGCAACTCGCGCCGAGCCTGATTGTATTCGGCAGCCAGCTTTTCCACCCGCTCCGCAACGCTCGCCACCGCCTTGACCGCGCCGATGCCCTGACCCGAACCCCAGATATCCTTCCAGGCCTTGACGGCGGTCGTGCCGCCCGAGCCGAAGTTCATCTTGGTCGGATCGCTGTGAGCGAGGTTGTCGGGGTCGAGACCGGCCGCCACGATCGAAGGGCGCAAGTAGTTGCCGTGCACGCCGGTGAAGAAGTTGCTGTAGACGATATCCGCCGCGCGGCTTTCCACGATGGCATCCTTGTAGCCCGGGGGCGCGTTGGCTTCCGTCGTGGCGATCCATGGGCTGCCAATATAGGCGAAGTCCGCTCCGAGTGCTTGAGCGGCCAGGATCGAGCGGCCATGGGCGATCGCGCCAGAAAGCGCGACCGGGCCGTCGAACCAGTCGCGAATTTCCTGCATCAGCGCGAAAGGCGACAACGCGCCCGCATGGCCGCCGGCGCCGGCGGCGACGGCGATGAGGCCATCGGCTCCCTTTTCGATCGCCTTGTGCGCGAAGGCGTCATCGATGACGTCATGCAGCACTTTCCCGCCCCAGGCCTGTACGGCAGCGTTCACGTCTTCCCGCGCGCCGAGCGATGTGATGATGAGCGGAACTTTCCATTTCGCGCAGATCGCCAAATCCTCGTCGAGGCGCTGGTTGGTCTTGTGAACGATCAGGTTGACGGCGAAAGGCGCGCTGCCGGGATGGGCGGCAAGCTCGCCGGTGATGCGGTCCAGCCATTCGTCGAGCTGCGCGGCCGGACGGGCGTTCAGCGCCGGGAAGCTGCCCACGATGCCCGCCTTGCATTGTGCGATCACCAGCTCCGGCCCCGACACGATGAACATGGGCGAAGCGATGACGGGCAGGCGCAGGCTGTCGAATGGCGCGGGAAGGGGCATCTGGATGTCCGTTTAAGCGGGCGATTGAACAGCCGTACCGCGCGTGCACGGGGCTGTCGACCGGCGGAATCGGCCTGCGAACATGCGTGTCTCCGCAGGTACGGAGACACGCATCACGTTTCAGATCGCGTTTGCCGCGCTCAGCACGGCTCTTACGCCGGCTGTGGCCACATCCTCATCGATGCCCACGCCCCAAATGACCTGACCGGTCGGTGTCACGCATTCGACATAGGCGGCGGCGCGGGCGTCGGAACCCGTCGCCATCGCGTGTTCGGTATAGTCGCGAACCTCGAGCTTGACGCCGAAAGCCTCGTCCAGCGTCGCCACGACAGACGAAAGCAAGCCGTTGCCGCGGCCAGAGACCGACTGAACCTTACCGTCCACGCCGATCTTGCCGGCGAAGATGCGGGCGCCATCGGGCGCGCGCGTTTCCTCGTAGTCTTCAAGCTGGAAGCGCTGGGGGCCGCCCAGGCGGTAAACGCGCTGGAATACGTCCCAGATATCGCCGGCCTGCAATTCTCGGCCCAGCTGATCGGCCAGTTCCTGCACATGCTTCGAAAAATGCGCCTGCATGCGCTTGGGCAGCTTCAGGCCCTGATCCTGCTCGATCACCCAGGCGAACCCGCCTTTGCCCGACTGCGAGTTCACCCGGATCACCGCTTCGTAGCTGCGACCGAGATCTGCCGGATCGATCGGCAGATAGGGCACGGCCCAGAGCTGGTCGTTACGCTGTTCCTGCGCCGCGAAACCCTTTTTGATGGCGTCCTGGTGGCTGCCGGAGAACGCGGTAAACACCAGTTCGCCGCCATATGGATGACGCTCGGCCACCTTCAACTGGTTGCAGTACTCCACCGTCTGGATGACTTCGTCGATGTCCGAGAAATCCAGATTGGGATCAACACCCTGCGTGTACAAGTTCAGGCCCACCGTCACCAGGCAGCAGTTGCCCGTGCGTTCGCCGTTGCCGAACAGGCAGCCTTCTACGCGATCCGCTCCGGCCATGAGGCCCAGTTCGGCGGCGGCGACGCCGGTGCCGCGATCGTTATGCGTATGGAGCGAGATCACCGCGCTGTCGCGATTGGGCAGGTTACGGCAGAAATACTCGATCTGATCCGCATAGATATTCGGCGTCGCCGCCTCGACCGTCGCAGGCAGATTGAGGATGATCGGATGTTCGGGGGTCGGACGCAGCACGTCCATCACCGCCTCGCAGCACTCCAGGCTGAAATCGAGTTCGGCGGTGGAGAAGGTTTCCGGGCTGTATTCGAAATGCCATTCGGTGCCGGGGAAACGCGCCGCCTGATCGCGCAGCACTTTCGCGCCGTTTACCGCGATTTCCTTGATCTGCGGCCGCTCCATGCCGAAGACGACCTGACGCCACAACGGCGAGACCGCATTGTACAGGTGCACGATGGCGGCACGCGCGCCTTCGAGACTTTCGAAGGAAGTCGTGATAAGATCCTGGCGCGATTGGGTCAGGACCTGGACGAGCACGTCGTCGGGGATGCGGCCCGAACGGACCAGCCCCTGGATGAAGTCGAACTCGGTCGCGCCGGCGGCGGGGAAGCCGACCTCGATTTCCTTCAAACCAACTTTTACCAGCAGGTCGAAGAAGCGGGTCTTCTTTTCCGCACCCATCGGATCGATCAGCGCCTGGTTGCCGTCGCGCAGGTCGGTGGAGAGCCAGCGCGGCGCGTGGGTGATCGTACGCGCGGGCCACTGGCGATCGGGCAAGTTGATGACGGGGAAGGGACGGTACTTGACCGACGGGTCTTTCAGCATGGTCATGACGAATTCTCGCTTGGAAATCTGCGGCTCAAGGTCTGCTCAGGGTTCCCTTGGGCGTCATGCGCGCCGCAGGATGCAACGCGTCAGGTCACGCCCAAGGGCGGATAAGTCGCAGAAGAAGGCCAAGCCGGTCGGTCATAGGCTCGCCTATGGCGTTTCGCCCGTGGAATGTAAAGACCTGCGCCAGCGTCAGAACAGCCTGGTCAATAGATAGAACGCCGCGCCGACCGCTGCCGATGCCGGGATGGTAATGATCCATGCCACCATCACGCTGCGCGCCACCCCCCAGCGTACGGCCGAGGCGCGGCGGGCGGTCCCGGCGCCGATGACGCAGCCGGTGATGGTGTGCGTGGTCGAGACCGGAATGCCGAGCAGCGACGCGCCGAACACCATGATTGATCCCCCGGCCGAAGCGCTGAAGCCCTGGTGCTGCGACAGTTTGGTGATGCGCGACCCCATGGTTTCGATGATCTTCCAGCCGCCCGACAGCGTTCCCAGCGCGATGGCGATGTAGCAACTGATCGCCACCCAGTGCGGCACTTCGAATTCGCCGCTGAGATAGCCGGTCGAATAGAGCAGGACGGTGATGATCCCCATCGTCTTCTGCGCGTCGTTCAGGCCGTGGCTTAACGAGTACGTGGCGGACGAGAGCAGGTGCAGCGCCCGGAAGGATCCCTCGGCGGATCGCGTCGTGGTGTTGCGGAACGCCCAACTCGTGATGAGCATGATAAGCATCGACAGCAGCATGCCGAGTGTCGGCGACAGCACGATGGCGATCAGCGTCTTGTTGAGCCCGACCCATTGTATGCCCTCGATTCCCGCATGCGCCGTTCCTGCGCCGACGATCCCGCCGACGAGCGCATGGCTGCTCGATGAGGGAATGCCCTTGAGCCAGGTGACGACGTTCCAGAACATCGCCCCCACCAATGCCCCGAACACGACGGCCGGAGTCACCAGTTGCTGGTCGATCAATCCCTTGCCGATGGTTTCGGCGACTTTGTGCAGGGCCGGAAAGGCGATGCTCAGGAAGTAGGCGGCAAAGTTGAAGAAGGCGGCGAAGGCCACCGCCTGAACCGGTCTGAGCAACCGGGTCGCGACCACAGTGGCGATGGAATTCGCCGCATCGTGCAGCCCGTTCAGGAAGTCGAAGGCGAGGGCGATGCCGATCAGGCCGATCAGCAACGGAAGCGCGAGTTCGTGCATGGAACGGGCCTATGCGTGATCGATGACGAGGCCGTCGATCTCGTTCGCGACATCCTCCAGCGCGTCGACGATCCGCTCCAGATGCTTGTAGACTTCGCGCAGGACGATGAATTTCAGGGTATCGGCGGGGCCGTGCTGCTTGAACGCACGCTTGACGCCCAGATCGTGGATCTCGTCGGCATGTCCCTCCATGCGCACGAGCCGTTCGGTCAGCTCGTGCAGGCGGTTGCCATTGGCGGCAACGTCGCGCAGCAGCGGCATCGCTTCGGCGGTCAGCCTGGCGGCGTCGACGATGATCGCCGCCATGTCGCGCATTTCCTGGTCAAATTCGACGACTTCGTACAGATCGATGGCCACGGTGGTCGCGTGCATTTCGTCGATGGCATCGTCCATCGCCCCGATCAGGCTGGTGATGGCGCCGCGATCGAACGGGGTCAGGAACGTCTTGCGGACGGTCTGCAGAACTTCGCGCGTGATGGTGTCGGCATCGTGCTCGCGTTCCGAAACCTCGCGAATATGGTCCGCCGCGGAAGAGCCGCCCTGAAGCAAACGCGCGAGAGCATCGGCGGCCGCGACGATCGTCAGCGCGTGGGCTTCGAAAAGCTCGAAGAAATTCCCGGTCCGCGGCAGCAGGCGCTGGAACCATCCGAACATGTCATTCATCCTTGATTTGCGCGCCACGGCGTAGAACACGTTGGTCCTGCGCGCCGCAGCCTTGAATTCCGATGCGCCGAACGAGCGGATCAGATCGCTGAGATCGTTTTCTTCGACGACTTCCGCCGCTTCGCTCAGAGTGAACCAGCGCCGCTCGCGCTGGTCCTTCTCTTTCCAGCGATCGAGTTCCTGCGTGACGGCGAGGGGGAATACATCCACGTCGAGCATCAACGATGCGCCGTTCTTCCGCCGTTTGCGATAGCGGTACGAACCCAACGGGATCGGGCAGACGGAACCCCTGATCCCGGCTTCTTCTTCCGCCTCCATGGCGGCGGCGGCATGGGGCAGTGTTCCCGAAGGCACGTTCCCCTTGGGAATTACCCACCGCTTGGTCTCGCGCGAGGTGATGAGCAGGATGCGCACGGGCGCATCGATTGCGTTTCCCTCGGTACGGTAAGGCAAGGCGGCGATCTGGCGAATTTCGGGCTCCCTGGAATTGGTGGCCGATGCCCCACATTGCGCATGGTTACAATATTGTGACAGCCGCGAAGGGCATTCGCAGGCGAATCTACCCCCGAAAATTTACGTTACCGGCCGATTTTGGATGAAAAGCGTCAGCCGCAGCGGAAACGCTGGATCCGTCCGTCGGTGCCGATCTCGATATTCAGGCGATCGGGGCGGAAATCCATCGTCACCGCGTCGCCAGGCCTGATCGCGCGGATGCGGTCATGGGCCACGGCGGACCGGATGCTCGTCATGGTTTCTGCGCTGGCCAGCTTATGCAGGTAATCTCCCAGGATGGCGGCTCCGCATTCATCCGCTGCGGGAAGCGGCTCGATCGATTCGGAATGAGTCGGGCCATCCATGGTGCCGCAGCCAGCCAGAAACAGCACCGCCAGAACGACGGGCATGTGGAAGCGAAGCTGCGGCATGACGACCCCCTACTTGGCGAAAGCCGCCACGATATCGAGTTCGACTTCGTCGGACACCAGGGGAATGCCCATCGAAACGCCGAAATCGCTGCGCTTGATCGTCGTCTCGGCCTTGAAGCCGATTTGCTGGCCGCCACCCATTCCCTGCGGCATCGTGCCCGCACCATAGAATTCGACTTCCAGCGTGATGGGCCTGGTGACGCCGTTGAGCGTGAGATTACCGGTAACGCGGGCTTCGTTCGACTGGCCCTCGCGCACTACCGAGGTCGATACGAACCTGGCGTCGGCAGGCGCTGCACCGAAGAAGTCGGGTTTGTCACCGGCCTTCGCCGACGGCTTCAGCAAATGCTCGGTCAGGCCGGGACTCGCCGTGGTCACTTTGGCGACGGGGATGGTGATATCGACTTTGGCCGCGCCAGGATTCGCAGGGTCCAGGGTCAGCGTGCCGGTGATGTCGCCGAAGATGCCGAAATAAGGCGTGATGCCGAGGTGATCGACCTGCCAGCGGACCAGTGTGTGGTTGGGGTCGACCTTGTAGGTTCCGGCGGTCACTCGTGCCGGTTCGGCAGCGCCGGGTTTCTGCATCGCCTGCTGCGCAATCAGCGGCGTGGTGCTGATCGCCAGGGCGGCGGCGCCGATCCAGGCAAGGCGATTGCGCGAAAGTTTCATACCGGGCTCCATGTTAAAGAAGCGCGAACGAATGGCCGCGCGGTTGACCGGAAGCATTGATGTCAAAGTCCCCGGCCTTCCCGCGTCAAACGGGAAGGCCGGGGATTTGTTCCGATTAGTTCTTGGCCTTGTCGACCAACTGGTTGGCCTTGATCCAGGGCATCATGGCACGCAGCTTGGCGCCCGTTTCCTCGATCGGGTGAGCCTGCGCGGCCTTGCGGGCCGCCTTCAGCTCGGGCTGGCCGGCACGGTTGTCGAGCACGAAGTTCTTCACGAACCGGCCCTGCTGGATGTCTTCCAGAACGCGCTTCATCTCGGCCTTCGTCTCGGCGGTGATGATGCGCGGACCCGTGGTGATGTCGCCGTATTCGGCGGTGTTCGAGATCGAGTAGCGCATGTTGGCGATGCCGCCTTCATAAAGCAGGTCGACGATCAGCTTCATCTCGTGGAGGCATTCGAAATAGGCCATTTCGGGCGCGTAGCCAGCTTCGGTCAGCGTTTCGAAACCAGCCTGGATCAGTGCGGTGACGCCGCCGCAAAGCACGGCCTGCTCGCCGAACAGATCGGTTTCGCATTCTTCCTTGAAGTTCGTCTCGATGATGCCCGAGCGGCCGCCGCCGACGCCCGAAGCGTAAGCGAGGCTGATGTCATGGGCGTTGCCGGTCGCGTCCTGCGCGATGGCGATCAGGCAGGGCACGCCGCCGCCGCGGACGTATTCGCTGCGCACGGTGTGGCCCGGGCCCTTTGGCGCGATCATGATGACGTCGACGTCGGGGCGCGCTTCGATCAGGCCGAAGTGCACGTTGAGGCCGTGGGCGAAGGCGAGCGCGGCGCCGGGCTTCAGGTTGGCGTGGATGTCGTCGGCATAGATCGCCGCCTGATGCTCGTCCGGCGCCAGGATCATCACGATGTCGGCCCACTTGGCGGCTTCGGCGTTCGACAGGACCTTGAAGCCGGCGGCCTCGGCCTTGGCGCCGGTTGCCGAGCCGGGACGGAGCGCCACGGCGACTTCCTTCACGCCCGAATCGCGCAGGTTCTGCGCGTGGGCGTGGCCCTGGCTGCCATAGCCGACAATGGCGATCTTCTTGTTGGTGATGAGGTTGATGTCGCAATCGGCGTCGTAATAAACTTTCATCGTATCTTCCTTCCTTGCCTGCGAAAGCAGGGCCATTCGGTTTAATCGCCATCCCGCCAGAACCGGGACGAGCGGAATTCTCAGGCGGTCTCCGCACCCCGCATCATGCCGACGATGCCGGTGCGGCCGACCTCGACAAGGCCCAGTTCGCGCATCAGTGCGACGAAGCCGTCGATTTTGTCGGGCGGGCCAGTCAGTTCGAAAATGAAGCTGCTGGTCGACGTATCGACCACCTTGGCGCGAAAGATATCGGCGACGCGCAGCGCTTCCACCCGGATGTCGCCCGTGCCGACTACCTTGATGAGCGCCAGCTCGCGCTCGACGTGCGGGCCAAGCTCGGTCAGGTCGAGCACCTTGTGCACCGGCACCAGGCGATCGAGCTGGGCATGGATCTGGTCGATCTGCGCGGGCGGGCCGTGGGTCACGATCGTGATCCGGCTCAGCGCATGGTTCTCGGTGATGTCGGCCACCGTCAGGCTGTCGATGTTATAGCCGCGCGCGGTGAACAGCCCGGCGATCTTCGCCAGGATACCCGCCTCGTTATCGACGGTAATCGTCAGGACGTGGCGTTCCGACGCCTCTTGCTTGATCTTCATCATATCGTCCTCAGACCAAGGCTTTGGCTTCGTCGTCCATCGTGCCGGCAACCACGTCGCCGTCGAGGATCATGTCGGTATGCGCCGCGCCCGACGGGATCATCGGGAAGCACTTGGCCGGCTTGTCGACCTGGCAGTCGACGATCACCGGGCCGTCGTGCGCCAGCATCGCCAGGATGCCTTCGTCGAGCTGGCTTTCGTTCTCGATGCGGATGCCTTTCCACCCGTAAGCCTCGGCGAGCTTCACGAAATCGGGCAGGCTGTCGGAGTAGCTTTGCGAGAAGCGGCTTTCGTAAGTCAGTTCCTGCCACTGACGGACCATGCCCATCCATTCGTTGTTGAGGATGAACACCTTCACCGGCAGGCGATACTGCGTGGCGGTGCCCAGTTCCTGGATGTTCATCTGGATCGAGGCGTCGCCGGCGATGTCGATGACCAGATCGTCCGGGTTGCCGAGCTGCGCGCCGATCGCCGCAGGCAGGCCGTAGCCCATCGTGCCCAAGCCGCCCGACGTCAGCCAGCGGTTGGGGTCGAAGAAGTGGAAGTACTGAGCCGCCCACATCTGATGCTGGCCGACTTCGGTCGCGATGATCGGATTGCGGTCCTTGGTCAGTTCATAAAGCCGCTGCACGGCAAACTGCGGCATGATCGCCTCGCCCGACTTGCGATAGGCAAGGCTGTCCTTGGCCTTCCAGCCATCGATCCGCGCCTTCCACTCGGTCAGGTCGCGCGGTCGGCGGCTGCCCCATTCCTCTATCAACTGGCGCAGGACATGCGTGCAATCGCCGATGATTGGCAGCTCGACCGGGACGATCTTGTTGATCGAGGAACGGTCGATGTCGATGTGGATCTTGATCGAATTGGGGGCGAAGGCATCGAGCCGGCCCGTCACGCGATCGTCGAAGCGCGCGCCGATGCACACGATGAGGTCCGCCTGGTTCATCGCCCAGTTGGCTTCGTAAGTGCCGTGCATGCCCAGCATGCCCAGCCAGTCCTTGCTGTCCGCCGGAAAGGCGCCGAGGCCCATCAGCGTCGAAGTGACCGGCGCGCCGGTGAGCGCCTGAAGCTTGCGCAGCAGGATCGATGCTTCGGGCCCCGAATTGATGACGCCGCCGCCGGTGTAGAACACCGGAGCCTTGGCGTTGGCGATCAGTTCGACCGCGCGGGCGATCTCGGCCGAACCGGCTTCGCTGGGCGGCGTGTAGCGATTGCGGCGCTGCGGGGCCCCGTCGTGCCACACAGCCGACGCGATCTGGACATCCTTGGGGATGTCGATCAGCACCGGGCCGGGGCGGCCGGTCGTGGCGATCTGGAACGCCTCATCGATCGTCGCGGCCAGCTCGGCAGGATCCTTCACCAGGTAGTTGTGCTTGGTGCAGTGACGCGAGATGCCGATGGTGTCGGCTTCCTGAAAACCGTCCGAGCCGATCAGCGCAGTCGGCACCTGGCCGGTAATGACGACCAGCGGGATGGAATCCATGAAGGCGTCGGCAATGCCGGTAATCGCGTTCGTCGCGCCGGGACCCGAGGTGACGAGAACGACGCCGGGCTTGCCGGTGGAACGGGCATAGCCCTCCGCCGCATGCGCCGCGCCGGCTTCGTGCCGGACCAGGACGTGGCGGAGGCGCTCGTCGCCGAAGAGGGCGTCGTAGATCGGCAGCACGGCGCCGCCGGGATAGCCGAATACGAATTCGACCCCCTGACGGACCAGGCTTTCGACCAGAATGTTCGCGCCGCTGCGCTCCTCGCTCACTGTCTCGATCCTTCCTTCGATGGCGCGCTCTCTAAAAGAACCGCCCCGGTACGGCAATGGCCGCCCCGGGGCATGTCTTCGAATAGCGCATCAACCCCGCGAGGGGTTCTCGGCGGCGCTCTAAGGGACATGAAATATCGTGTCAATGCAAATTAAGGTAATAATCTTTCAATCAGCGAGGCGAGTGCGACATTGTTGCTCTCAGTGCGAAGCCAGCTGTCGGGTGGTTGACGGCGAAACCAGGTGAACTGGCGCTTTGCGTAATTGCGCGTCGCCTGCGCGCCGCGCATCTGGGCTTCGTCCAGGGACCATTGTCCGCGAAGATGCCCGGCTATCTCAGGCACGCCGATCGCGCGCATCACAGGCAGGGCCGGATCGAGCCGGCGATCGAGCAATCCAGCGACTTCCGCGACCGCTCCCCCCTCCAGCATATTCCCGAAACGCAGGTCGCAGCGATCGTAAAGCGTCGGCCTGTCGGGCAGGAGTATGAGAGGGTGAAGAGAGACCGTATCGCCTATCCCGCCGGTGGTCTCGTGTTGCCACGCCGATAGCGGGCGCCCGGTGGATCGCACGACCTCCAGCGCACGGGCGATACGTGCGCTGTCGGCCGGGGCCAGGGACGCCGCTCTATCGGGGTCTTCGCCCAGAAGGGCGGCATAGGCTTCGGCCACGGGCATGGCTCTGACCGTTCGGCGCGTCTCGGGATCGATCCCGGGCACAGGCGCGATGCCGTCGAGCAGAGTGCGGATATAGAGGCCGGTTCCACCGACCAGGATCGGAATGCCGCCGCTCTGATGAACCTCGGCGATCTCGCGCTTTGCCGCATCGGCCCAATCGGCGGCCGAGCAGGCGCTGGCGCCGTCCCAGGCGCCGAACAGGCGATGCTCGATCCCGCGCATGTCATCTGCTGTCGGCCGCGCGCTCAGGACTACGAGGTCGGCGTAGACCTGGGCGCTGTCGGCATTGATGATAACCGCGCGCTTCCCTCGCGCTTCGCATGCCAGCGCCAGATCCACGGCAAGATCGCTCTTGCCGCTCGCTGTCGGCCCTGCAATGAGCGCCAGCGGCGGCCGGGCTTCATCCGCGACGCGCGATTCAGGGGATTCTTCGTTGCTCATCGCCCGGCTGATAGCAGAGACCAGCACGCTTGCGGCAAATGTCGAAGCGGCCCGCGCCGAACTGGCCGAACAGGGCTGGCCGGTGGCGATGGCGGAGGCGGTGCATAGCGGATCGAGCGTGATCGAACTGCAGTTGCCGAAAGGCGATTCCGCCGGCGTCCGCGCCGTGCTGGACAGGCATTTCAGCCCCTCCGACCTGCTGGTGATCGACCATGAGCCGGTGCTGCCGCGCGTTTTCGTTTCCGACATGGATTCGACGATGATTTCGGCCGAATGCATCGATGAGCTGGCCGATTTCGCGGGGATCAAGGATCAGATCGCGGCGATCACCGAACGGGCAATGCAAGGCGAACTCGATTTCGAAGCCGCACTGCGCGAGCGTGTCGGGTTGCTGCGCGATTTGCCCGAGGGCGCGATTGCCGAATGCCTGGCGCAGCGGATCGCCCCCATGCCCGGTGCGCGGACGCTCGTCGCGACGCTGAAGGCAAAGGGCTGCCGAACGGTGCTTGTGACCGGTGGATTTCACCAGTTCGCCGATCCTGTGGCGGAGCAGCTCGGCTTCGACCGGGTGGTGGGAAATCGCCTCGAAATCGCGGACGGGAAACTTACCGGCGGGCTTGTCGGCCCGATCACCGACAGCGCGGTGAAGAAGGCTGTCCTGCTGGAGGAAATGGCGCTGCTGGGTGAGGGGGCGACCAGCCTTGCCACCGGCGATGGCGCGAACGACATCCCGATGATCGAGGCGGCGACTTACGGCATCGCCTATTACGCCAAGCCCAAGGCCAGGCTTGCGGCCGATGGCTCGATCGATCGCGGCGATCTCACCAGCGTGCTGGAACTGCTGGGGATTCGCCGCGAGGAATGGGTCTGGGAGTAACGCCGGCCCAGGGGCTGGCTTACCCTTCCATCCACTCCTTGAAGAACGCCTCGTTGGCTTCGCGCAGCGCTGCCACCGATACATCGAAACCCGCACTCTTCACCGATGCCCCGCCGGTCGTGCCGATCCGCGTCACGGTGATGCCTTCCGCTTCGATGGCCTTCGCGACCGGGCCGGTAACCACATAGCGCGCCTGGTCTTCGCCGAACGCAGCACCCGCGCCGTGCACATCGAGCTCGCAGCCGATGCCGCTGGCCATGGCCATTTCGGCAAGCGCCACCAGCAGGCCGCCATCCGACACGTCGTGCACCGCCGTCACCTTGTCGTTGGCAATCAGATCGCGGACGAATTCGCCGTGGCGGCGTTCGGCAGCGAGGTCCACCGCAGGAGCAGGACCTTCCTCGCGGCCCTGGATTTCGCGCAGCCACAGCGACTGGCCGAGGTGCTCGCCGGCATCGCCGATCAGGTAGATCGCCTCGCCTTCCGCCTTGAAGCGGATCGTCGCCATCTTCTCGTGATCGGGCATCAGCCCGACGCCGCCGATCGCCGGGGTGGGCAGGATCGCGCTGCCGCCGCCGGTCGCCTTGCTTTCGTTGTAGAGCGACACGTTGCCGCTGACGATCGGATAGTCGAGCGCCCGGCAGGCGTCGCCCATGCCTTCGAGGCAGCCGACGATCTGGCCCATGATTTCCGGCCGCTGCGGGTTGGCGAAGTTCAGGCAGTTGGTGATGGCGAGCGGCGTGGCGCCGACCGCGCAGATGTTGCGATATGTCTCGGCCACCGCCTGCTTTCCGCCTTCGTAGGGATCGGCGAAGCAATATCGGGGCGAGCAGTCGGTGCTCATCGCCAGCGCCTTCCTGGTGCCGTGAACGCGTACGACGGCGGCATCGCCGCCCGATTTCTGCATCGTGTCGGCGCCGACCTGGCTGTCGTACTGTTCCCAGATCCAGCGGCGCGAGGCGAGATCGGGGCAGGCGATCAGCTTGAGGAGGTCCGCGCCGATGTCGGCGCTTTCAGGCGTGTCCGCTAGCGGCGCCGGCTTGGGCGTCGGCACATGGGGGCGGTCATAGAGCGGGGCGTCGTCGGCCAGCGGGTCGAGCGGAATATCGCAGACCACCTCGCCGTCGAATTCCAGCACCATGTGGCCGGTGTCGGTCACTTCGCCGATCACGGCGAAGTCCAGTTCCCACTTGCGGAAAATCGCCTCGGCCATCGGCTCCTTGCCGGGCTTCAGCACCATGAGCATGCGCTCCTGGCTTTCCGACAGCATCATCTCGTAAGGCGTCATGCCCTCTTCCCGGCAGGGCACCTTGTTCATGTCGAGCCGGATGCCGGCGCCGCCCTTGCTGGCCATTTCGACCGAGGATGAGGTCAGGCCCGCAGCGCCCATGTCCTGGATGGCGACGATGGCATCGGTGGCCATCAGCTCCAGGCAGGCCTCGATCAGCAGCTTTTCGGTGAAGGGGTCGCCGACCTGCACGGTCGGGCGCTTTTCCTCGGACTTCTCGTCGAAGTCGGCGCTGGCCATCGTCGCGCCGTGGATGCCGTCGCGACCGGTCTTGGAGCCGACATAGACGATCGGATTGCCCAGGCCCGTGGCGGTCGAATAGAATATCTTGTCGGTATCGGCCACGCCCACGGTCATCGCGTTGACCAGGATATTGCCGTCATAGGCGCGGTGGAAATTGGTCTCGCCGCCGACGGTCGGCACGCCCACGCAATTGCCGTAGCCGCCGATACCCGCGACCACGCCCTGGACCAGGTGCTTCATCTTCGGGTGATCGGGCCGACCGAAGCGCAGCGCGTTCAGGTTTGCCACCGGGCGCGCGCCCATGGTGAATACGTCGCGCAGGATGCCGCCCACGCCGGTCGCCGCGCCCTGATAGGGCTCGATATAGCTGGGGTGGTTGTGGCTCTCCATCTTGAATATCGCCGCCTGTCCGTCACCGATATCGATGATGCCGGCGTTCTCGCCGGGGCCGCAGATTACCCATGGTGCTTCGGTGGGAAGCTTCTTCAGGTGAATGCGGCTCGACTTGTAGGAGCAATGCTCGGACCACATCACCGAGAATATGCCGAGTTCCACCAGATTGGGTTCGCGGCCCAGCGCGTGCAGGACGCGGCCGTATTCCTCTTCCGAAAGCCCGTGGGCGGCGACGATCTCGGCGGTGATCTGGGAAGGCGTGTTCATGGCGCGCGCCTTAGCGCGGGTTCGGCGGTACCTCCACCCCATTAAAGCGATCTTCCCCGTTGTGGATGACGATTGCGGACGGGGCCACAGGCGGCGCTGATCGCTTGACCCCTGGCTTCCGCCCCGCCAAAGCTTGCGGCGATGGACGACAAAGCCGCCGATAGTGCCGCGATGAGCTTCGAGGACGCGCTGCGCGCGCTGGAAGAAGTGGTGCGCAAGCTCGAAAGCGGGGAAGTGCCGCTCGACGATTCGATCACGCTCTACGAACGCGGCGAGCAGCTGCGCAAGCATTGCCAGGCCCGGCTCGACGCCGCACAGCTTCGGATCGACAGGATCGTCGCCGGACCGGATGGGAAAGCCGCGAGCGTAAAGCCGTTCGACGAACCGGAGCGCTGACCATGGCTTTGGAAAGTGTGGCCGGATCGGAGCTGGCGGATGCGCTGGCGGGCGTCGCCGCCGATATCGACGCGGCGTTCGACCGCCTCTTGCCGGTTCCGCAGGATCCCCGCAGCCGCCTGCTCGAAGCCATGCGCTATGCCGCGATGGGCGGCGGCAAGCGGATTCGTCCGTTCCTTCTGGTCAGCACCGCTGAACTTTATGGCGTCCAGCGGGACGTGGCGCTGCGGGCCGGTCTCGCGATAGAGGCGATCCACGTCTATTCGCTGATCCACGACGATCTTCCCTGCATGGACGACGATGCGCTGCGTCACGGCAAGCCGACAGTCCATTGCGCCTTCGACGAGGCCACGGCCGTCCTGGCCGGCGATGCCCTGCATGCTTTCGCGTTCGAGCTGCTGGCCGATCCGCTGACCAGCGGCGATCCGTTCACGCGGATCGAACTGGTGGCGACGCTGGGGTCGGCCAGCGGGCTCAACGGCATGGCGGGCGGGCAGATGATGGACATCGCCGCGGAAAGCAGCGACTTCGACCTTCAGACCATCACCCGGCTCCAGCAGCTCAAGACCGGGGCGCTGCTGCGCGCCGCCGTGGAGATGGGCGCTATCCTGGGCAAGGCGCCGGTCGAAGGGCGGGGCCACTTGCGCGGCTATGCGCGCGATATCGGCTTGGCCTTCCAGATCGTCGACGACCTGCTGGATCATGAGGGTGACGAAGCCGCTGCCGGCAAGGCGCTGCGCAAGGACGCGGAAGCCGGCAAGCAGACTTTCGTGTCGTTGCTCGGCCCCGACCGTGCCCGCGCCCAGGCCCGGCAGCTGGTGGAGCAGGCCATCGCGCAGCTTGGCCAGTATGGGCCGGAGGCGGACAAGCTGAGGGCGCTGGCCCGTTATATCGTGGAGAGGGATCGTTGATGGCGCATAATGCTGTTGAGCGGGTAGGCGTCTATCCCGGCACGTTCGATCCCATCACGCTGGGCCACGCCGACATCATACGGCGCGGCGCCAAGCTCGTCGACCGGCTCATCATCGGGGTCACCACCAACCCTTCGAAGAACCCGATGTTCACGCCGGAAGAGCGTATGGCGATGGTCGAGCGCGAAGTCGCGGCGATGGGCATCGACAATGTCAGTGTGGTCGGCTTCAACGCCCTGCTCATGCGTTTTGCCGAAAAACAGGGCGCGTCGGTAATCGTGCGCGGACTGCGTGCCGTCGCCGATTTCGAGTACGAATACCAGATGGCCGGGATGAACCAGCAGCTCAACGCCGGGATCGAGACCGTATTCCTGATGGCCGACGTCAGTCTGCAGCCCATCGCTTCCAAGCTGGTGAAGGAAATCGCCCTGTTCGGCGGCGAGATTGCCAGCTTCGTCAGCCCGACCGTTCGCGATGAAGTTGTCGCCCGGATCGAAACCGTCGGCAGGCTGGGCGAGTATTGAATCGTGGCGTCATGCCGCGATCATGCACTCGTCTTCGTTTCCGCCCTCGTGTCCGTTAATTGCCACGACAGCGCGGCGGCGCTATCTGCGCGCCACGTCACTGCCCGCGCTCTCGCTTGCGCGACCGGGCCCTTCGCTGAGAGTAGCCGATGAACCTCCGCCTGCTTGCTGCAACGATCATGGGCATGTCGCTCGCCACCGCGCCGGTTATGGCGAAGGACACGCCTGCACCCGCGCCTGCGAAAGTGCTGCCCACCCTGGTCGATATAGACCCGACGCACGATGCGCAGAACGTGGTCGTTCTCGATCTTTCGAACGGCGGCCGCGTGCTGATCCGGCTGATGCCCGAATGGGCGCCCGCGCATGTCGAGCGGATCAAGACGCTGGTCGGCCAGCATTTCTACGATGGCGTAAAGTTTCACCGCGTGATCGACGGCTTCATGGCGCAGACCGGCGATCCGACTGGAACGGGTGAGGGCGGCTCGACGCTGCCCGACCTGAAGGCGGAGTTCAACGCCATGCCGCATGTCCGCGGCACCGTGTCGATGGCCCGCACCAACGAACCGGACAGCGCCAACAGCCAGTTCTTCATCGTCTTCTATCCACGCTTCTCGCTCGACCGGAAGTATACCGTGTTCGGCCGCGTGATCGGCGGGATGGACGTGGTGGACCGCATCGAGCGCGGCGAACCGCCGGAAAATCCGACGAAGATCGTCCATGCCTCAATGGGGAGCGACAATGTCCCGCCGCCGGCTCCGGCCGCAGCGGCCGCGCAGCCGGAGATTACCGCCGATCAACTCAGCAATTCGAAGTCGAACTGATCCTCCCGCAAGATCGTCACAGGCGCTAAGCCTCTCATCATGCGCGTCGACCTTTTCGATTTCGAGCTTCCGCCGGAGTTGATCGCCCTGCGCCCGGCGAAGCCGCGCGATGCGGCGCGGATGCTGGTGGCGGAGGGCGAAGCGCCTTTCGCCGATCGCCACGTCCGCGACTTGCCGGGTCTTCTGCGCCGCGGCGACGTGCTGGTGTTCAACGACACCCGCGTGATTCCGGCGCAGCTGGAAGGCCGCCGGGGAGAGGCGCGGATCGGCGCGACCTTGCATAAGCGGATCGACTTGCGCCGCTGGCAGGCGTTCGTCCGCAATGCCAAGCGCCTGCGCGACGGCGATCGCATCGACTTCGGCAAGGATGTGAGCGCCCTGGCCGAGCAGCGCCACGCCGATGGCAGCTGGACCCTGGCTTTCGAAGGCGCCGAGCCGGTCGAAGTCCTGCTGGAACGCGCCGGAACCATGCCTTTGCCACCCTATATCGCCGGCAAGCGCCCGACCGATGCCGAGGACCGGCGCGACTACCAGACGATGTTCGCCGCGCAGGACGGCGCGGTCGCCGCCCCCACCGCCGCTCTCCATTTCACGCCCGACCTCATTCAGGCGCTGGCCGACGCCGGGATCGGCCGCGAGACGCTGACCCTGCATGTCGGCGCGGGCACGTTCCTTCCGGTCAAGGTGGAAGACACCGCAGCCCACGCCATGCATGCGGAATGGGGGCGCATCGACGCCGACACCGCCGCCCGTCTCAACGCCGTGCGTGCCGCCGGCGGACGCCTGATCGCCGTCGGCACGACAAGCCTGCGCCTGCTCGAAAGCGCCGCGGACGAGGATGGCACGATCCGCCCGTTCGAAGGCGACACCGCGATCTTCATAACCCCCGGCTACCGTTTCCGCGCGATCGACGGGTTGATGACCAATTTCCACCTGCCGCGCTCCACCTTGTTCATGCTGGTCTCGGCGCTGATGGGGCTGGAGCGGATGCAGGCGGTCTATGGCCATGCCATCGGCGAAGGGTATCGGTTCTATTCCTACGGGGATTCATCGCTGCTGCTACCCTGAAGGGATGCTGTTGAGTTGACGCTGGATGCGTAGCGAAACCTTGTGACCATTAGCAGTTGATTTGGCATCAATAGACTGATGTAAAACAAAAAAATGTCAGGTTTTAAACCGCGAACCGGGCGCGAACTGTGACCTTTCGTGGCAGGGGTATCACGAGGAAGAAATGCTGAGCCGGCGAGCTGAACCCTCGGTGTGGCAGGGAAGGGTTTTGTAGGACAGCCAGTTCACCATTCCCCGGAACTATCCTCCGGCGAGCCGAGCCTGCGATTCTTTTCCGCCTCGCTGCTGCGACCAATGCTCCAGCGGCTGAAGCGCCGCCCCGGCATCCCTGATCGCCTGCGCGGCCGCCTGGATGCGATCCATGAGCGTGACCGGATCGAATTCGGACGAATGGTTGGCGAGCAAGCCCCTGAGCATGGCAAGAACCCGGTCGAGATAATCGTCCATCGCCGCAGACGTACTTTCCGTCAGGGCGAGCCAATACCTGCGACGGTCATCCTCGTCGGGATTGCGGCTGATGAACCGCTGGTCGTGCAGCGTGGATATATATCGCAGCGCCGTGGTCGCCGGAACACGGGCGCTGATGCAGGCCGAGGAAACCGAAGTGCGATCCCCGACGCTCTCATGAATATAGAGATCGAGCAACATGTTCCACGCAGGATCGACGTAAAGCCCCTCGATCTGCGCACCCGGACGTAGTTCGAATATCGAATAGAACCACTTGGCCAACGCAACCTTTGTCAGTCTATTAGTACGCGACTGATCGTCGGATTGCATTAAATTTCCCCGGAACATATACTTGATAAATGATTAGTAATGAAATGTGTTTCTGGCAAATGGTTTGAGAGATTTCAGGGCGCATTCGATAAGTCATGATATATCCCTTGACGTTCCCGCCTAGTCTCCACCAGCAGGTCACGTCTGGCCAGAATCTAATCATGCTTGGAAGAAACTCAGGAGGTCGCGTCAGCTGCAGCGCCGAAGCGTGACCTGAGCATCCCTGACCATTCACTTCGTTGGGTATATTTTGGATCGGTTGATAATCGGGCTGAATAAGCTCGGAACCCTTTGATCCGCAGAAAGCAGTAGATGCCGCTACACCCGAAGCACTCTCTGCGGCAAATATTCATCCCGGCGCGCTTATGATTTTCACAACTCCACCAGCGTATTCTTTGCTTTCAAGCGTACCGCCACCATAAGAGATCGCCTCAAATATCAAGTTATCGAAGGGGCCAAGGACGAGGTTGCGTCCTTCTATTTTAACGTTTGCCAGACCCGAAAACGTCAGTCGCAGATTATCATCTAGCACCAGCAACATTTTTCCTTCAGATTCTTCGGATGAAGTGAGGGTGTGTTGATTGTCATAGGGACGACCAAACCACCCATCAGGCAAGACAATACTCCCGCCCCATTCCACATCGAACCAATTATTTATTACGCTTACGAAAGTCATGGAGCCTCACCTGCCTACAAGCCATTTGGGATCGGCCTTGGGGATATATACTTGATTCCCGCCACCCGGCAGAAAAAGTGTTGATGTCGATTGTGGCCCTACCGCTCCTTCATAAATCGTCGTTCTGGCGGGGACCCTGATGACCGAAATCTGGCTTGCGGTATTCCCCCATTCTGGAAGCAGAGCGCTGTCCAACCGCGCCTGCAGAGGTCCGGAAGGTTCCACCCGACTCCAGAAAGGACTCAGCTTTCCTGCTTTTCCGCCGTAAGCGCGATAAAGAAGGAGTTCGGCATCGAGAGTTTTTTGAGTGTAGCTTGCGCTCGTGAAAGTGAAAGCCGCATCTCCGAGTGGTCCCGGCCCGGTCAAGCCGTTATAAGCTATCCCTTCAGCAGTTCTAATACCTCCGGCCGCTTCTGCGGTGCGAAGCGCGGCAGCTCCGGTGCCCGCCGCTGAAACGGTCAACGGCACCCCGGTAATAATCTCGCCCACGACCCCTGTACCGGTGGAGATCCTACCGGCATTGACGAGGCCGAAGGTTGCCACGCTCGGTGCAGCTTCGAGGCCGGCGAGCGCCGTTATCGGCGCGAACATGACGCCCAGGCCGATGCTGCCGGCCTCGAAGCTGCACCG
>Ga0209813_10000131_pt1 | contig 27020 bp, 22 predicted proteins | sample EndMethybrTD3033_FD_187596 | JGI IMG/M metagenome (GOLD analysis project Ga0209813, IMG submission 187596) | Populus endosphere microbial communities from Tennessee, USA - Endosphere MetaG P. TD hybrid TD303-3 (SPAdes) (version 2) | ecosystem: Host-associated > Plants > Roots > Endosphere... | reverse complement strand
GTGCCCAGCCACTTGGCCTGGGCACCGGTGCAGATCACCAGCGTGTCGGCGACATAGAGGGTGCCGCTGTCCCCCTTCAGCTTGAAGGGCCGTTCAGACAAGTCGACGTCGACGATCTGGTCATACATCATCTGCGCGCCGACATGTTCGGCCTGGGCCTGCATCTGCTCCATCAGCCACGGCCCCTGGATCACATCCTTGAAGCCCGGATAATTTTCGACGTCGGTGGTGATGGTCAGCTGGCCGCCCGGCTGCATGCCCTGCACCACGATCGGCGCCAGGCCCGCGCGCGCGCCATAGATGGCGGCGGACAGGCCGGCCGGGCCGGAACCGAGAATGAGCATGCGGGTGGAGTGGGTGGCGGTCATCGATAATTCCAGCTGCGATTCGTGTGGCCGCCAGAGATAGGCCCTGCCAGCCCCCGCGCAAGCAGGAGTTGGGCAGGAGATTTGCTTGGGACGACCAAAGCTTGAACCGCAGCATCGCCGAGGCGTTGCACAAGCCGCGTTGCCTTATGATCCACAATATATCACAAATGACGGGTGGAGATGGAATGGGAGAGACGGAGCATGGCGACATTCGTGCTGGTGCATGGCGGGGGACATGGCGGCTGGTGCTATCAGAAGGTCGCCCGGCGGCTGCGCGCGGCGGGGCATGAGGTGCATTGCCCGACGCTGACGGGCCTTGGCGAGCGCGCCCATCTGCTCAACGCCGACATCGATCTCGACACGCATATCCAGGATGTGGTGGCGCTGATGACGTTCGAGGGGCTGGAGGATGTCATTCTGGTCGGCCACAGCTATGGCGGGATGGTGATTACCGGCGTCGCCGATCGCGCGGCCGAGCGCATCCGCGAACTGGTTTATCTGGATGCCGCCCATCCCAGGGACGGAGAATCGCTGGAAATAGTGGCCCCCGCGCAGATGGAGCCGACCCGTGCCATGGGCCGCACCGTCGACGGGATCGAACTGGTGATGTGGCCTTTCCCCGGCATGGCGGGCTTCTTCGGCATCACCGATCCGGCCGATGTCGCCTGGACGGAGGCGCGGCTGACGCCGCATCCGTGGAAATGCTTCGGTCAGCCGCTACGGCTGGAAAATGGCGACGCCGCCTTTCGCCTGCCGCGCACCAATATCAATTGCACCCATGCGTTGCAGAACAGCCCGGACGAGGCCCGCGCCCGCCAGCTGGACGGTCATCGCAATTTCGAGATCGACACCGGCCATGACCTGATGATCACCGAGCCGGAAGCGGTCGCGACTATGTTGCTGGAGGTGGCGGGCTAGAGCCCCCTCCCCCTTAATCGAGGACGTTGGGCAGATCCTCGAACCCCTTGCGCAGCGCGGCGGACCAGCCCTGCGAGATCATGGCAAATTCCTCATTGTCCGCTTCGATCCGGGTGCGGACGCGGAAGTCGAACGTGTCGGTCTCGATCACGGTGAGGTCGAGCGGCATGCCGACCGACAGGTTGGACCGCAGGGTCGAATCCATCGACACCAGCACCGCCTTGGTCGCATCCTCCAGGCTCGTCTCGCGCTGGATGATGCGGTCGAGGATCGGCTTGCCATATTTATGCTCGCCGATCTGGAAGAAGGGCGTGTCCTCGGTCGCCTCGATGAAATTGCCGGCCGAATAGATGAGATAGAGACGCGGCTTGCCGCCCTTGCGCTGGCCCGCGATCATGATCGAGGCGCTGGCGGCCGATCCATCCATGGCAATGCTCTCGCGATAGCGGCCCTGCATGGTGCGCATCGCGTCACCCACCAGCTGCGCCGCGCGGTGCATCGTGTCGCAATTGAGGATGGTTTCGACCTCGGGATCGCTCTCCGCCTCGCGGATCGCGCGCGACAGCATCGTCTTCACCCCCTGGGTGATCGACAGATTGCCCGAACAGAGCAAGGTGATCGCCCGTTCACCTTCGACATGATAGGTGAAGCTTTTCCGGAAGCGAGCAATATTGTCCATGCCCGCATTGGTCCGGGTGTCCGACAGCATGACCAGCCCCTGGTCCACGCGTACCGCCACACAATAGGTCATCGCCCCGAAGTCCTGCTTATCTCTACCCTAGGAGCGAGGCGTGGGCGTGCTCTGCTGTTGCTGGCGTTGCAATTGCCGTTCCTCGACTCCGTCTTCCGCCTGCGCGATCCGGACATCGGCGTCAATGCTGATATCGCCCGCGACCGTAACGGAGCCCCGTATCGGGGCAGCTTCGTCGGCATCCAGGCCACTGGCCAGGCGCAGATAGCGTTCGGTGACGCAGACGCGATTGGACGGATCGAATCCGACCCAGCCCAGCCCCGGCACCAGCGCTTCGGCCCAGCCATGGGTTTCGTGCAGCAGATCGCCCTCCGACGCGAGCAGATAGCCCGATACATAGCGGGCCGGCACCCCCAACAGACGCGCGCCGGCGAGGAAGATCTGGGCATGATCCTGGCACACGCCGGCACCCAAAGCAAAAGCCTGCGCCGCGGTCGTGTCGGCGCCGGTCACGCCGGGCCGATACTGGACGGCATCGCTGATCGCGGCCGACAGGGCATGGAGCTGCGCCAGCGGCCCGTCGCCCTCGGGAAGAGCGGCGACCATGGTGCGGATCGCGTCGGACGCTTTGGTAAGCGCCGTGTCGCGCAGAAAATAGCGGGCATCGACCCGGCATTGCGGCAGGCCGCCAATGCCATGGGTCTCGCGCGTTTCGACCAGCCCCTCGGCCACGATCACCGCTTCGTTCAGACTGTCATGGCGGACCCACACCGCCTCCATCTCGCCATAGCTGTTGGGACGGAAATTGGTCAGCGCCTCGCCATTGATGCTGACCTGCCAGTCATGGACCTTCTGACCCGGCGTATCGACCGGCACCAGCTTCAGCCGCATGGCGACGCGGCCGGCCGAGGCGGGATAGCCATAGACGGTCTGGTGACGGACGAGCAATTTCATGGCGCGCTTCCCCTCCCCCTTCAGCCGAAATGATAGGTTTCGGCGATTTCGACGCCGAGCCGGTTGCTCATCATCAGGCTGTACTGCACCGTTTCATGCAGGCCACGGCGGAAAATCTCGCCGGCGTCCAGTTCCTCCAGTTCGCTCACCAGCTGCTTCACCGTATCATGACAGGTGCCGCGCGCATTGTGCCAGCCAGCCAGCCGGTTGAGCCGATAGGCGAGCTGATCGCAGCAATAGGCGACGCTGCGCGGAAACAGCCGGTTGAGCATCAGGAAGTCGGTGATCTGCCAGGGCGTATAGGTGCCGCCATAGACATGATGATAGGCGCGCGCGCCCGATAGCGCATAAAGCACCGACGTCCATTGATAATGATCGCGATTGCCGCCGATCACCTCGGTCTCGGGCAACAGCACATAATATTTCACATCGAGAAGGCGCAGCGTCATCTGCGCCCGTTCGAGCGCGGACCCACAGCGCAGGAAGTCATGGCCTTCATTGCGCAGTTGGCCCGAATGGGCTGCGCCGCGGAAGGTCATGACACGGGTCTTCACCCAGTCGATCAACGCGGGCAGCTGCGCCTTGGCCTCGGCCACGTCATAGCTGTCGAGCTTGCGCCAGCCGTCGTTGAGCGCCTCCCACATGTCCTGGGTCAGCATGGTACGCGCCGACTTGGCATTGGCGCGGGCCTTGAGCAGGCAGGAGCGGATCGAGCTGGGATTATCCGCGTCCAGCATCAGGAAGGACACGACATCGCTTTCCGTCACCGGCACGCCGTCCGGGAACTGATGCCCGGCCCCGGTCGCACGCACGACCGATCGCCATTCGTCGCGATGATGCGCACCCGGCAGGATCGCCATGCGCTGTCCCATCGACAGCAGCCGGGCGGTGGCTTCGGCGCGCTCCATATAGCGCGCCATCCAGAAGAGATTTTCGGCGGTCCGGCTCAGCATGTCTTGGCTCTTTTCACCGTGGGGGCCGGCGTCGTTGCGCCCGGCCCGGCATCATCAGGGGCAATCGGAAGGAAGGAGGCGGTCGCGCCCATCAGTCCTGCAACACCCAGGTATCCTTGACCCCGCCGCCCTGGCTGGAATTGACCACCAGCGACCCTTCGGTCAGCGCCACGCGGGTGAGGCCGCCGGGGACCAGCCGCAATTGCTTGCCGACCAGGCAATAGGGACGGAAATCGGCATGGCGGCCGACCACGCTGGCCGGCCCCAGGGTCGGCACGGTCGAAAGGTCGAGCGTCGGCTGGGCGATGAATTCGCCGGGATTGGCCTTGATCCGCTCGGCATAGGCCTCGACCTCGGCCTTGCTCGCCTTGGGGCCGATCAGCATGCCATAGCCGCCCGATCCATGGACTTCCTTGGCCACCAGTTCGTGCAGATGCTCCAGCACATAGGCCATTTCGTCGGGCTTGGAGCATTGCCAGGTCTGGATATTGTCGAGGATCGGCTCCTCGCCCAGATAGAAGCGGATCATTTCCGGCACATAGATATAGACCGCCTTGTCGTCGGCGATGCCCGATCCGGGCGCCGACGCCAGCGTCACGCCGCCATTGCGATAGACGCTGAAGATGCCGGGGACGCCGAGCAGGCTGTCGGGGCGGAAGACCAGCGGATCGATATATTCGTCGTCGATGCGGCGATAGATGACATCGACCGCCTTGGGCCCGAGCGTCGTCTTCATCCAGACCCGGTCATTGTCGACGAACAGGTCGGCCGGCTCGACCAGTTCGACGCCCATCAGGTCGGCGAGGAAGCTATGCTCATAATAGGCGCTGTTGAGCGAGCCAGGCGTCAGCACCACCACCACCGGATCGCCCTTGCAGGCGGGCGGCGCGACTTCCTTCAGGCTCTTGAGCAGTTCGGCGGGATAATCGTCGACCGGCGCGACCATGCCCTGCGCGAACAGCTCGGGGAACATGCGCGTCATGATCTCGCGATTTTCGAGCATGTAGGACACGCCCGAGGGGGTGCGGCAATTATCCTCCAGTACCTCGAAACTGCCCGGCCCGGTGCGCACGATATCGATGCCGACGATATGGCTGTAGACCTTCCCCGGCGGGGTGAAGTCGGCCATTTCGGCCAGATAGGCGCTGTTGCGATAGATGATGTCGGCCGGCATGATGCCCGCCTTCACGATCTCGCCACGATGATAGACGTCGTGCAGGAAGGCATTGAGGGCGCGGGCGCGCTGGCGGATGCCCTTGTCTAGGATGCGCCATTCGTTCGCGGTGAAGATACGGGGCAGCAGGTCGAAGGGGATCAACCGTTCCGGGTCGCCGCCCTCGCCATAGACGGCGAAGGTGATACCGATGCGCCGGAAGATCGCTTCCGCCTCATCCATGCGACGATTGAGCCCGGCTATGCCTGTCCGCTCCACCCATTTCTGCACTTCGTCGTAACAGGGGCGCAGCGAACCATCAGGCTCAAACATTTCATGGAAGGGCAAGTTGTCGTTCCTCCCTCGGCCCTCGGCCGGTTGTGCATTGCAACAATAGTGCGCCGCATCGTTGCGATTGCAAGACAAAAATGGCGGAGCGGAAAAAGCGTTCCGTCGGCGATGTCAGGATTGCGGAAATAGGTCGCGCCGATCGTTTCTACGCGCGCAAACCAGCGCGCGACGGGGGCTCTGGTGGGGCGCTCAAAAAAGAATGCAGATTTTTGCAATCGCCCCGTTGACCACCGCCCATCCCCTGCGTATAGCGCCGCCTCACCGCAGGGAAACACCCCCTGCGCGGCCCATGGGGCGGAGTAGCTCAGCTGGTTAGAGCAGCGGAATCATAATCCGCGTGTCGGGGGTTCAAGTCCCTCCTCCGCTACCATTTCCAAGACATAGAAATGATCGCAAAACCGACTCTTTACAGTGCCTTACAGGCAGCTGCGAGTATACTGTCGCATTTCCCCGCACATACCCCGGATGGACTGGATTGACCTGATTTGGCCCCGGTTTGACAGGAATTGTGCGCAAATTTGTGCCATGCTTTCCTTCGCCTCGAGACGGTCGAGGTCATTATGCCCCCCCCAAAAAAACTCGATGGCTGGTTCACGGTCCGTGACCGCATCCATGCCAGGATGGAAAAGCTCACGGGTCGCCCGATCCCGTCCCAGCATTTCCACGAGCTGCACCAGTCTTTCCGATCCAATGTGCAGCAGCTGGGGTCGACCACAACATTGCCGCGTTGACGCTCAACCACAAGCGCAAGGGAATCGCAGGCGTATAAGACAAGAATTTGCAGCTGAACTTGCGCGCGGCCGGCCTTGTAGCCTGGGAGACCTATCTTGTTGCCCTTGCCGGGACGGTCGGGGTGGCAGATGTGTTCGACTGCTCGCCCGTGGAAGCAGTCGGCGATTAGCCCGTCAATACGTGGCGACGAAGCGAACCTTCCTATCGGCTCCGTCCTCCCTGGCTCGCACCGCAGAACTGATCGCCCGTACATCACGGCGGCTAGCAGGGTCGGCGCTCTTTGACATGTCCTTTGGCTCCATGGGATCAGGGGCCGACTCGCGCACCATCATCCTCCGCCATCGTGGCAAATATGTCATGACCACTGTCGGCACGACGCACACAAGGCGCAAGTCCGCACCATGACCAGCTTGCTGCGCGTGTAGGATGCTGCCCGCGAAATGGCTGTCTCCATGAACGCACGCCTCGAACCCGACCTCGCTTCGCCAAATGGAAGGGAGATGAACCGGAATCTGCCTATCCTGCAACGCCCTTGACTTACACGTTATGCGAAACCTTCCTCTTTAGGTTCGCACCATTCTGCAAACGCTTCATAAGTTTATGTTGCTGTGCAGCATAAGCCATTGTGGGCCGTAATCGCCGCGGTTAGGGGCGCTTTCGATGAGGCTGGCAGGGAACAGGTGTCGAGTTGGCGAGTGAGCGTTTCGGCTTGCGGCAGGCGGCCGCGTGGCTGTCGGAGGTCGTGGGACCTGATCGCAGCTATGTGAATGTCGGAATCGTCTATACGATAGCGATCAGCCTGTTGTCGCTGGCGACCCCCATCTCCGTGCAACTGCTGATCAACTCGGTGGCGCGCACCGCGCTGGTCGCGCCCTTGTGGATCCTGTCCGGCGTGCTGCTGGCGCTGCTGCTGGTCGTGGCAGGGCTGAGCGCGCTGCGCGTCTATCTGCTGGCGATCTTCGAACGCCGCATCTTTGCGCGAGTGGTCGCGGAAATCACCGTGCGCGCGGTCCATGCGCAAAACCCCTTCTTCGTCGATGAAAGCCGGGGCAGCCTGTTCAACCGCTATTTCGACATGGTGATCGTCCAGAAATCGGTGCCCAGCCTGGTGATCGGCGCCTTCACCATCGTGCTGCAGGGGGCCGTGGGATTGGTGGTGACCAGCTTCTACCATCCCTTCTTCCTGGCGTTCAACCTGGTGCTGGTGACGGTGTGCCTGATGATCTGGCTGGCCTGGCGGCATGGCGCGATCACCGGCGCGGTGGGCGTCAGCCATGCCAAGCATAATGCCGCGCATTGGCTGGAAAGCGTCGGCGGCTCGAACGGTTTCTACAAATCGGCTCGCCATCTCAATTTCGCGATGGACCGGTCCGAAACGGTCATTGCCGACTATATCGCCGCGCATCGCCGTTATTTCCGCTACAGCTTCGCGCAGACCCTGGGCTATTTCCTGGTCTATGCCTTCGCGGCGGCTGCCTTGCTTGCGCTCGGCGGCAATCTGATCCTGGCTGGCCAGCTTTCGATCGGGCAACTGGTTGCGGCGGAACTGATCCTGTCCGGCGTCTTCTACGGCATCTACCAGCTCGGTTCCTATCTCGACACCTTCTATGATCTGGTCGCGAGCAGCGAGGAACTGTCGCAAATCCTGGCCATCCCGCAGGAGCGGCTTGGCCAGCGCGGGGAAGCGCCACGCGACGGATCGGTCCGCTTCCGTGACGTCGAGATCGACAAGGCTCAGATCAATTTCGAGATTGCGAGCGGCGAACAGGCGGTGATCCTTGCCGAACCGGGCATGGAAAGCACCCTGGCGCTGCTGCTCAAGCGCCACGCCGCGCCCGACAGCGGCATCGTCCTGATCGGCGGCAGCGAACTGGGCAGTTTCGACATGTATCTGCTGCGATCGGCGGTGATGGTGCTCAATCGCCCGACCATCATCGATGTCACCCTGCGCGAATATCTGTCGTTCGCCGAAAGCCGCGACATGGATGGGGCGCGGATCATGAACGCGCTGGAACGGGTTGGCCTGGGCGCGCGGCTCGCCAGGCTGCCGCACGGGCTGGACACCCAGCTCGCCAGTTCCGGTTCGCCGCTGTCAATCGTCGAAGTGATGCAGCTCAAACTTGCCAATGCCCTGCTCAGCCGTCCGCGCGTGCTGCTGTTGTCGCAACTCTACGACATGATGCCGATTGCCAGCCTCAAGGCGACGCTGGCCGAGTTGCGGGCAGCGGGCACGACCGTGCTGCTGAGCAGCGGGCGCCCGGAAGCGCTCGACCTCGACACCTGGTATTGGGTTGGCGTGCGCGCGCAACAACGGTTCACCGACAAGGATGAATTTGCCCACTTCGTCGCAGCACGGGAGACACAGCCATGACGCTTGATCGCGCTCAGGCCGAACATTTCCCGTCGCTCGCCCAATTGCGGCCGCCCCGACTGGTGACGACCGTTGCATGGCTCATCTTGCTGGGCGTCCTGCTCGTGCTGGCGATGCTGTTCGTGCCCTGGCAGCAGACGGCGCAGGGCGGCGGTCAGGTCACAACGCTGAGCGCGCAGGACCGCGCCCGCGACGTATCCTCGCTGGTCAGTGGCCGCGTCGCCGAGTTCTACGTCCGGGATGGCGATCATGTCCGGGCCGGCGATCCGATCGTCCGGGTGGTCGATGTCGATCCGGATTTCCTCGCCCGGCTGGCAGGCGAAAAGGCACAGGTCGAGGCACAGATCGCAGCGGTCCAGCAGGCAAGGGCGACCGCGATGATCGACGTCAATCGCACCAGCCAGCTCTATGCCGAAGGGCTGGCCGCCCGGCGCGACTATGAGCAGACCCAGATCAAGGTCGCCGATGTCGATGCGAAGCTCGCCGAAGCGCGGGCGAAGCTCAAGCAGATCGAGATCAAGCTCGCGCAAAGTTCGGCGCAGATCGTCTCGGCGCCGCGCGAAGGTCGGGTGCAGGATCTGAATGCCGCAGCGGGCGGCGCGCTGATCTCGTCCGGCACGGTGCTGGCGACGATCGCGCCCGAGAATATCACCCGCGCGGTCGAGTTGTATGTCGACGGCCGCGATGTGCCCCTTGTCGAGCCGGGCCGCCACGTGCGGCTGGAATTTGAGGGCTTCCCCGCCTTCCAGTTCAGCGGCTGGCCGGCTTTTGCCGTTGGTATCTATGACGGTCAGGTGCGGTCGGTCGACCCCACGCCGCGCACTGACGGGTTGTTCCGGATCTTGGTTGAACAGGCGCCGGGCAAGACCGCCTGGCCGGAGCGACGCTTCGTCCGTCAGGGCAGCAAGGTGCTGGGCTGGGTGCAGGGCGACACGGTGCCGGTCTGGTATGAATTGTGGCGCCAGCTCAACGATTTCCCGCTCAATTTTGGCCAGGATCAGGTGGCCGGCAAGGGCGAGGCGAAAGCGCCCAAGGACGACAAGAGTTCGATCGAGAAGAAGAAGTGACGATGTGGCGCGCGATGGCGCTTCCGATGCTGGTCGCGGCCATGGGCGCGGGCACCCTCCCGTGCGTGGCTGGTACAGCCCTGTCGGTCGATGCGACGCCCGTACCGACCGCAGGGCAGCCCTCGACGCCGCTGACGCTGGACGAGGTGCTGCAATCCTCGGCCCGCTCGGCGCCCGATATCATTGCCGCCCTGGCGCGCGCGCGTCAGGCCGAAGGGCGCGCGATCAGCGCACAGGGCGCCTTCGACACGGTGTTTTCCGTGGATGCCCGCAGCCGGGTCGAGGGCTATTATGACGGCACGCTGATCGACAGCAAGGTCGAACGCCCGCTGACCGGCAACGGCGGCTATGTCTATGGCCAGTATCGCAATTCGCGCGGGGATTTCCCGGTCTATGAGGACAAGGCCTATACCAATCGCGCGGGCGAGTTGAAGATCGGGGCGCTCTATGCGCTGATGCGCGATCGCCTGATCGACGCGCGGCGGTCCGCGTCGCAAATCGCCGGCAACGACATCGACATTGCGCGCTTTGAAACGCGGGCGACCGCCATCGGCGTGCAGGCGCGCGCCATTGCCGCCTATCAGAAATGGGTGGCGAGCGGCCTCAAGCTCAAGGCCTATGAAGCGCTCTACGATCTGGCCGAAAGTCGCAGCGAGGGCATTGCGCGCCAGGTCCAACTGGGCGCCAAATCCGCGATATTGCTGACCGAAAACGAAGCCAACATGGTCAAGCGCGAGGCGCTGGTGGTGCAGGCTCGGCAGGAATTCATGGCGGCGGCCAACAGCTTCTCGCTTTATTATCGCGATGCGGACGGATTGCCGATCCTCGTCGATGCCGCGCGCCTGCCCGCGTCCGCCGCCGCGTTCGACGGCCTGCGGATCAACCCGCTGTTCGCGATCGAGGATCGCCCCGACTTCGGCATCCTGCTGGAGGAAATCGACAATGCGTCGGTCAAGCTGGCGCTGGCCGAGAACGATACCCGCCCCAAGCTGGATTTCGAGGGGCAGGTTGCCAAGGATGTCGGCGCCCAGGGGCTGGGAGGCTATAGCCGCACGCCGCTGGAGGTGATCGTCGGCGTCACCTTCAAGCTGCCGCTGCAGAACCGCAAGGCGAAGGGCAAGGTCGCCGAGAGCCAGGCGAAGATCGACGAACTCACCGTCAAGCAGCGCTATCTGGCGGAAAAGATCCGCACCGAAGTGGCCGGCATCGGCATCGAGGTCGATGCCGCGCGCGTGCTGGTGGATACGACCCGGCGGCAGCGCGACCTGGCCGAACGACTGGCCCAGGCCGAGCGGCGCCGCTTCGATCTGGGATCGAGCGATTTCTTCCTGGTCAATAGTCGCGAGGAAGCGGCCACCGATGCCGCGGTCAAGCTGATCGAGGCACAGGCGCGTATCGCCGCGGCCCAGGCCGAAATGGCCGCGGCAACGGCCGATGACCGGGCGCTCGGGCTGGATCGCAGCTAGAGAGCGTCGGCCCTCGCCGCTAATTGCTTGCATTTGATAGATCGCTTCACAGATGGCGCGACGTCACTGGCGAAACAGGCTATGTTTCACGCGCTTTCCGGTCGCTCGATCACAGGTGAGGCATGGACAATCGCGCAGGCGAGATGATGGTGTTCGTTCGGGTCGTCGAAGCGGGCAGCTTTTCCGAAGCGGCGCGGCTGATGCTGATGACGCCCTCGACCGTGTCCAAGCTGATCGCCCGGCTGGAAGCGCGGCTGGGCGTACGCCTGATCGAACGATCAACCCGGCGACTGGCGCTGACCGGCGAAGGCCAGTTTTATTATGAACGCAGCCAGGCGATGCTCGCCCAGATCGACGAGACCGAACAGCAGATCGCACAGGGCGGCGCGGAAGCCGAAGGCCTGGTCCGTGTCACCTCGTCCGTGACCTTCGGCACCGCCGCGCTCGAACCGATCCTGCCGGCCTTTTTCGAGGCCTATCCCCGGATCATCGTGGATCTGTCGCTGTCGGACGAGGTGGTCGATCTGTATCTCGACCGCACGGACGTCGCGATCCGCGTCGGCAAGTTGCAGGATTCCATCCTGATGGCGCGCCGGATTGGCGAGACGCGCCGCCGGATCGTCGCTTCGCCCGCCTATCTCGCTCGGTACGGCACGCCGCGTACGCCGGAGGAACTGGTCGGCCATAACTGCCTTGGCTTCAATTTTCGACGCGCCATGCCGGTCTGGCCGATGCGCGAGGGCGGCCGGATCGTGGAGCGGATGCTGAGCGGGTCGCTGCTGGCCAATAATGGCGAGACACTGCGACGGATGGCGCTTGCGGGCGTCGGCATCGTGCGGACGGCCGACTATCATCTGCGCGGGGCGATCGCGCGCGGCGAACTGGTGGAACTGCTGATCGACAGCGAGATTGGCGAGGTGGACGATATCCATGCCCTGTTTCGCGGGGCGCAATTCCTGCCCGCGCGGGTCCGGGCCTTTCTCGATTTTACCGTGCCACGGATGCAGGCCTTTCTGACCGAGGGATGAGGTGGCCGGGCGATTGACCGCCCGACCGCGCCGATCGTTCAGTGGGCACCGTGCCCCAATATCGCCATGCGCATCACCTCGACCCCGCCCTCCGCCAGTTCGGGCAGCCTGTCGAACCAGGCCTGGACATAGGGCATGGCGTTATGCGCCTCGAAATCGGCCTGGGTCTCGAACACTTCATAGAAGATGAAATGGCCCGGTTTGGCGCGATCCTCCTGCAGGAAATAGACGAAATTCTTGGGATCGCTGCGGACCAGTTCCACCAGCGGCAGCGTTGCCGCGCGCAATGCGTCTTCCTTGCCGGGTTTCGCCCGCACCTGGGCCACGATCGACCAGGCGCCATCTGGAATGCGGTTATAGCGGACCGTGTCGGCGACAGGCGCTGGCGTTGGTGCCTGGGCAAGTGCCGGACCCGTCGCGGCCAGCGACAGCAACATGGGCGACAGTCCGATGAGAATGTTGCGCATCATGCGTTCCTTTGCTTGGCATGTGGGAAAGGTAACCGGGGCGGGCAACGCCGCCCCGCTTGGGTTCAAAGCCCGGCACGGGCCTTCTGGCGGCTGGCCAGCGTGTTGGCGAAGCGCTGTTTCACCGGCCCCAGCGCCTTCACGAATTCGAGCTGCTCGCCCTCCGGCCCCTTGCAATAGATCAGCTCCCATCCGTCCGACGGGGCGACCGTCACCTTGTTGGTGTTGCTGCTCTGGGGCGCGGCCTTACGCTCGGCCTCGCTGCGCACGCGGATAATGCGATTTGCGCGGACCTGCGTCATGCCGCGCCGGGCGGACTCCGCTTCTAGGTCGGTGATGAACTGGTTGAAGTCGACATCATCGCGCACATAGAAACAGATGTGCATCATCCGGGGGAAGGCCGGGCTCATATGCTGCACCGGTTCGGCAAAGGCCTTCGGTCCGCCCATTGGCTGGTCGGCATCGCGATATTGCAGCAACTCGATCACGACATTGTCGAACTGGATGAAGCGGACATCGAGCCGCTGCGCCCCGCCGCGCAGGTCCGGCACGCCAATGGTGCGCGGATTGACGCCCTGTTCATTGGCCGCGATTTCCTGATCGGCCAGCAATGTATTCTGGACCGCATCACCCGAAAAATCGCCATGGCGGAATACCTCGGTACCGCCCAGCACCTGGGTATAGAATTCATACGCCCGCTCCATATTCTGGACCGTTAGCCCGAAATGCTGCACGCCCTGAAGACGGGCGCCCAACGATGCCCGGCTGGACGTCGCGGGCGATGATGCGCCGCTGCTCTGGGCCTGGGCCGGTGGAGCAAAAGGGGCACCGGCGGCGCCGGTGAGGATCGCGGCGCCGGCCGCGTGCAGCATGTCGCGACGCCCAAGGGCCGTCGCATCCTTGTTCACTTCGATCATGGTCAATTCCCTCCTGTTCATAGGCGCCGGACAATGGCGCGGGGTGCGCCCCGACCCGCACGCAGCCTGGTCGGGGACGCGTATCAGGCCGACCGCACAGGTCAGTCCGTGATGGGCAGCGGAGCGGCCGGATTGACGAGGCCGGCAGTTCGCAGCGCGCGCCAGAATCCGGCGGGCACGACTTCATTGAGCGCGGCACGATCCTCGGCGATCCGCTTGGGCTGGCTGGCGCCGGGGATCACGGCGGCGACCGCCGGATTGGCAAGGGCAAATTGCAGGCCCGCCGCCTTCATGCTGATGCCGTGCTGGTCGGCCAGCGTCTTGATGCGGGCGACCTTGTCCAGGATCGCCGGGGTCGCGGGGGCATATTCGAAATTGGGACCGCCCACCAACGCGCCTGAACTATAGGGGCCGCCGACCACGATACCCAGGCCCTTCTCGGCAACCATCGGCATCACGCGCTGGAGCGCGCGATCATGGTCGAGCAGCGTATAGCGCCCCGCCAGCAGGAAACCGTCCGGCCGGGGTTCGTCCAGCGCCAGCAGCAGTTCGATCGGCTCGACCCGGTTCACGCCCAGGCCCCAGGCCTTGATTACCCCTTCGTCCCGCATCCGGTCGAGCGCGCGGAAGGCACCGCGCCGGGCGGTCTCGAACATGGCCAGCCATTCGTCGCCATAGAAATCCTGCGCGATGTCATGCACCCAGGCGATGTCGATATGGTCGGTCTTCAGCCGCTTCAGACTGTCCTCGATCGAGCGATAGGTCGCGTCCTCGGAATAATCGTTCACGATCCTGTTGGGGCGGCCATATTTGAAGACCTCGCCCTTTTCGCCCAGGTCGCGGGCGCTCACATCCTCGACCTCGTCCAGGATCAGTCGGCCGACCTTGGTGCTGATGACATAATCGGCGCGCGGCTTGTCCTTCAGCGCCTCGCCCATGCGGATCTCGGCCAGGCCCGCGCCATAGAAGGGCGCATTGTCGAAATAGCGGACGCCATCGTCCCATGCCGCCTCGACCGTCGCGCGCGCTTCCGCTTCGGGAATGTCGCGGAACATGTTACCAAGCGGTGCTGCGCCAAAGCCGAGTTTCCCCGGCAGAATATCCTTGAGGGCCATGGTCTCAACCTTTCAATTCCATCCCGGACCCAATGTCCGGCGTCGGACTTGGAATAAGCGCAGACGGCACACGGCAGTAGCCAGGCGGCGATCCCAGAACTTTGGAAACGGGTTCACAAACCGACCCGGCATCGGCCGCATCTGCGAGAAATTGTCGAAAAAGGTCAGACCCACGCCCTGTACCAGAGTTTATGCCGAACGACTATGCGGGCGATGCATAAGGTCTGTTCCCCAGGACATTTCGAGGTCGGCAGTCGGACATGGCAACCATGTCAGCGCTCGCTTCTTAGGAGCCGCTCATTCGAGCAAATTCTGCTTACCACGTCCGGACTTCACGACGCGCACCTTGATCCGCACGCTTTCCTTGCACCGTCCCAGAACCGCAACTGGACTGTCATGCGTGCTTCATACTCCTCTCCTACCCGAGCGCCGAAAGGGGAGAAATATCATGCACTTCCGTTCTCTTGCTCTGGCCGCAATCAGCCTGCCCGTTTTCGCTACGGCAACCGCCCATGCCGAAACGCCCGATGCCGCCCCGGCCGATTCGATCATCGTCACCGCGCAGTTGCGTGAACAGGATCCGATCGACGTGCCGATGGCGCTGAGCGTCGTCGGCAACGAACAGATGGACCGTATGGGGCTCTATGAGTTCGATGCGCTGTCGCGCTTCGTGCCCGGTTTCGACGTCCAGAACCAGTCGCCCAACAATCCCGGCTTCGTGATGCGCGGCATCACGTCGGACAGCGGCACCGCCAGCAACGAACCGCGCGTGTCCGTCTATCAGGACGGCGTCTCCATCTCCAAGTCGCGCGGCTCCTATGTCGAACTGTTCGATATCGAGCGGGTAGAGATCGCCAAGGGGCCGCAATCGACCCTCTATGGGCGCGGCGCGCTGATCGGCGCGGTCAACATTATCCAGAACAAGGCCAAGCTGGACGTTTATGAAGCCGCAGGCCGGGTGTCCTATGGCAATTATAATAGCTGGCTGACGGAGGGCATGGTCAATGCGCCGATCGGCGAAGGCATGGCGATCCGCCTGGCCGGCCGCATCCGCAAGCGCGACGGCTACACCGAAAATCTGCTCGGTGGCGCCGACTTCAACTCGGCCGACACCAAGGCGGTGCGCGGCAGTTTCCATGGCGAGAAGGGCGATTTGAGCTTCGACCTGATCGGCAATTACCAGAAGGACACGCCCAGCGGCACCGGCTTCAAGTCGATCGCCTATAACCCGACCGATCCGACCACCAGTGCCGTAATCGGCGATCGCGGCCGCAACAGCGGCGCCGCGCTGGCGGCGGCCGATGGTTTTGAAGGTGGCCAAGGGCTTGGCCTCGATCGCCAGGTCTGGGGCGTCACCGGCATCGCCAGGCTGAAGCTCAACGACCAGTTCAACCTGACATCCACCACCGCCTTTCGCCGCTTCGACGCGCTGGAAATCTTCGACGCGGACGGCATTTCCCTGCCAATGCTGACCGCGGCGGAAGATGCGCGCGGCCGCCAGTTCAGCCAGGAATTCCGCCTGACCTATGAAAGCGGCCCGATCTCCGCCTTTCTGGGCGGCAGCTATTTCTGGGAAAATGGCACGCAGCGCGTCCCCACCCAGTTTGACGAGCGCGCCACCATCGCCCGGCTGGCCGGCGCGCTGAATGGCGGCGGTGCCATCCCCGACCGCGCCGCCACCGATCCGGTGCCGGCCGCCCTGCTCGCCAGCCCCGCCTTCACCGGCGCGCTGCTGCAGGGTGTCGCCAGCGCCTATGGCGTCGCGCTGTCGAGCGCGCAGGCCCAGGCGATCGCCGCCAACCTCAAGTCCAATCATCTGGAAAGCACCACCAATGGTGCGCGCACCCGCGCCTTCGACCTGTTCGGCGACGTGACCCTGCGCCTGTCCGACCAGTTCGAGCTTGGCGGCGGTCTGCGCTACACCCATGACGACAAGCGCAGCACCTATATGTCGTTGGTCGACAATGGCCGGTCGATCCTGGGCGGGCTGATCGGCGCGCTGAGCCAGCCGGCGGCGGTGCGCACCGCACTGCTGCAGGCGTTGGCCGTGCCCGGCGCGGCGAACATCCCTACCTCGGCCGCCTATCCGGTGCCGATGTTTGGCCTCGGCGCCCAGCCGACCGCCGGCAATGGCGGGGTCGACAGCGACACGCTCAGCAATGGCGGCTTTTCCTGGCGCCTGACCGCCCGCTACAAGCCGGGCACCGACACCAGCCTCTATGCCACCTATGCCCGTGGCCGTCGCCCGCAAGTGCTGGCCGCCAGCGCGCCGTCCGCGCCGATGGGCGCCACCCGCTTTTCCGTGCTGGACTCCGAAACGGTCGACAGTTTCGAACTGGGCGCCAAGACAGCGCTGATGAACCGTACCCTGTTCCTCGACGGCGCGGCCTTCTTCTACCAATATGATAATTTTCAGACCACGGTGCAACAGGGCACGCAGTTCGTCCTGACCAATGCCGGCAAGGCGGAAAGCTATGGCTTTGAAGGCCAGTTGCGCTGGGTGCCGAGCGATGTGCTGACCCTGTTCGCAACCTATGCCTATAACCACAGCCGCTTCAAGACGGGCGTGCGCGATGGCAACCGTTTCCGCCTGTCTCCGGACCATAGCGCGTCCTTCGGCGCGCAGGCCTCCTTGCCCGCCGGCCCAGGCCGCATCGTCTTCACGCCCAGCGTCACTTGGCAGTCGAAGATCTTCTTCGACGATGACAATGATCGCCCGGACCTGCAGCAGCCACCCGCCGCGCTGGTCGCCGACAATATCCAGGACGAATGGCAAGGCAGCTATGCACTCGTCAATGCGCGCCTGGGCTATGAGGCGCCCGGTGGCGCCTGGCGGATCGAGGGCATTATCGAGAACGCCTTCGACAAGAAATATATCATGGATGCGGGCAATACCGGCGACAGCCTGGGCATGCCGACCTTCATCGGCGGCGCGCCGCGCTTCTATGGCGTGTCGGCCAGCTTCCGCTTTGGTGGTGCGCAATGAGCGAGGGCAGCATGAAGCTTGACCGTCGCGCGGCGCTGGGCCTGATCGGCTCGGGCGCAGCTCTCCCCGGCATCGGCATGGCAGCGACGCCCGCCGCCGCCGGCTTCTTTCATGGCGTGGCCAGCGGCGACCCGACCCAGCGTGGCGCGATCCTGTGGACCCGCGTCACCCCGGCCGACCCTGCCCAGCAGGCGGCGATAGCCCTGCGCTGGCATGTCGCCGAAAGCGCCGGCGGCAAGCCGGTCGAAAGCGGCACGGCGCAGGCACGCGCCGCCCGCGACTTCACGGTCAAGGTCGAGCCGCGCACGCTCAAGGCCGGCCATGACTATCATTACTGGTTCGAACTGGCAGGCGGCACGCAATCGCCGGTCGGTCGCTTCCGCACTCTGGACAGGGGCGCCGCAGCCGATGCAGTGCTGGCAGTCGTGTCGTGCCAGCTCTACCCCGGCGGCTTCTTCACCGCCTATGACTCGATCGCCGCGCTCGACCGGATCGATGCGGTCGTGCATCTGGGCGACTATATCTATGAATATGGCGCCGAAGGCTATGGCGCGGAGATCGGCCAGAAGATCGGGCGCGGGCTGGAACCCGCGCACGAGATCGTGACGCTGGCCGACTATCGCACCCGCCACGCCCATTATAAGGGCGACAGGAGCCTGCAGGCGGCCCATGCCCGTGCCGCCTTCATCTGCGTCTGGGACGATCATGAAACCGCCAATGACAGCTGGATCGGCGGCGCGGAAAATCACCAGCCCGCGACCGAGGGCGACTGGGCGAAGCGCAAGGCCGCCGCGATGCAGGCCTATTTCGAATGGATGCCGATCCGCGATCCACACGGCAATGATCCCTGGGAAGCGATCAACCGCCGTTTCGACTTTGGCGACCTGGCCACCCTGCTGATGGTGGAGACGCGCCTGCTCGCCCGCAGCGAACAGGCCGGCTTCAAGGGCGAGACGCCGAGCCGAGCCGAAGTCGCGGCGGTGCTGGCCGAACGCAACCGAACGGACCGCGAGATGCTGGGCGAGCCGCAGCGCGCCTGGCTGGAAAAGGAACTGGCCGCGTCGGTCAAGGCCGGCACGCCCTGGCAGATATTGGGCAATCAGGTGGTGATGGCGCGGGTCAACGGCCCGGACCTCGCCAAGCTGTTCGGCGCGGAGAAGGCCGCGGCGATGGTCGCAACGCTGGAACCGTCGGTGCGGGCGCAGGTGGAACTGGCGCAAGCCGGCTATCGCGCCGGTCTGCCCTTCAACCTCGATGCCTGGGACGGCTATCCGGCCGCGCGCGAGCGGCTTTACCAGAGCATCCGCCGGGCCGGTGCCCATCCGCTGGTGCTGGCCGGCGACAGCCATGCCTTCTGGGCCAATCAACTGGCCGACGCACAGGGCAACGACATCGGCGTCGAATTCGGCACGTCATCGATCAGCAGCCCGTCGATCGGCGACATGCTGCCGCAAATGCCGATCGGCGACCTGCTGCAACAGGCAAGCCCGGAGGTGGCCTTCTGCGACCAGCGCGCCAAGGGCTATATCCTGCTGACGCTGACGCGGGAAAAGGCGACCGGCGACTATATGGCCATGTCGACAATCTATGCCCCCAAGGCGGAAGCGCGCACGCTCAAGCGCTTCTCCCTGCCGGCCGGCGCCACCCGGTTCGACGCGACCTGAAATCGTCGGGGGCTGCGGCCGCTCTGTCCGCAGCCCCCGACGGCACCCCACCCAATCATCGCACGGCATTGAACGGACCGGACATCGGCAGGCGAACCTGCTTTCTTATCGACCGGCGCGGCAATGCGATTGGCGCCGTGCCGATCGCCGATAGGCGCGGGATGGGTAGGACAATAAGAGGATATGCGCCGGCATCGTCTGGAAAAGGTCGCCACATATTATCATGGCCCCACATGCGACGCATCGCATTTTGGGGCAGCCTCCCTAACCTGCGAGGCCAGGGCGAACACTATATGTCTCTTCCGCGCCTGAGAGCGCATGAGATCAGCCCCGAAGACATGAGGCCGGAAGAATTCCTCCAAGCTGCCGGCTGGGAAGTCCTGAACGATGACGATGACGACCACGTCATCTTTTGGGAGGCTTGGGAAAAAGCTGGCAGCCGTTGGGTTGAGTGATGACCGCTTAAAAGGCGAACGGGATTCGGTAGAAATGACTGAAAATGGCCGGATTCAACTCTCGCGCACAGTCTCGCCCCGCCACGCATGTTTTATACTCCCTCCGCCCTCGCCCAGTTCGCCCCGGATGGCCGCCCCATCCTGGTCGATACCAGGCGGGGGCGGCCCTTCCGGCACCCCCCGTGCCGAAAAGCGGATAGGCAGCGGCATTTCGACATAGCTGCCCTCCTGCGGATGTACGCGCGGTCGGAAAAAGCCGGTCGCACGCAGATGCGGATCATCCCGGATCTCATCGAGATCGCGCACCGGCATGCAGGGAACGCCGCCCGCGTTCAGCAGCGCCACCCATTGCGCGCTCGTGCGGGTCGGGGTGATGTGCGCAATTTCTGCATAGAGCGCGCTGATGTTGCGCAGCCGGTCCATCGGTGCGGCAAAGCGCGGGTCAGCCAGTACATGGGCCGCGTCCATCAGCGCGAACAACCGCTCGATCGTCGCGGGCGTATAGGGGACGATGCTGACATAGCCATCGGCGGTCGGGAAAGGCTGGCGATTGGGATCGATCTGGCGGGGATAGCCGGCCGGCTCCAGCGGCGGGTCGAAGGCCGCGCCGAACAGATGTTCCTGCAACATGAAATGGGCGAAGCTCTCGAACAGCGGCACTTCGACAAATTGACCCTCGCCGCTGCGCAGGCGATGGACGATCGCGGCCAATATCGCCTGCGCGCCATAGAGGCCCGCCACCTTGTCGGCGATCAGCGAGGGCAGGTAGCGCGGTCGGGGATCGCCATCGGCGCGGGGCAGCAAGGTCGTGGTGCCGGTCGCCGCCTGGATGACATCGTCATAGGCCTGCAAGCCTTCATAAGGGCCGCCCGGTCCGAAGCCCTGGCAATGGACATAAAGGATGTCAGGGCGCAGCGCCCGTGCGGCGTCATAGCCGAAGCCCAGCCGCTCCATCGCCTCGCCCCGGACATTATGGACGAAAACATCGGCGCTGGCGATCAGCCGCGCCATCGTCGAGCGATCCTGTTCCTCCTTGAGGTCGAGCGCGATTGCGCGCTTGCCTCGATTGAGCGTGCAATGGACCGGTCCCATCTGCCGCGGGGCCACGCGCGATCGGCCGAACTGGCGCAACTGGTCACCGCCCGGCGCCTCCACCTTGATGACCTCCGCCCCCATGTCGGCCAGCATCTGCGTCGCGTAGGGGCCGAAGATGACCGTCGTCATGTCGACGATCCGGATGCCCTCCAGCATCGCGCTCATGCGCCAGTCTCCGCCTGCTGCGCGGCCTTGGCGCGCACAAAGGCCGGGCGTGCACGCAGCCGGTCCCAGTAAGTCGATATCCGATCCGATCCGGGATCGAGCCGCAACATGTCCGCCAGCATCAGCGCATAGCCGATCGAGATGTCGGCTGCACTAAACGCCGCGCCCGCGGCATGTCCCCCACCCCGTTCGAGCAGGCTTTCAAGGCCGGTCAGCCGGCCCAGATACCAACGGCGATAGTCCTCCGCGACCTGGGGCTGGCGCCGCGCTTCCGGCTCGAACAGGGCATAGCGCAGCACCAAGGTCTGCGGGAATGTCAGCGTTGCCTCCCCAAAGAACAGCGCATCGAGATAGGCCGGATAGTCGGCGTCGTCTGGTCCGCGTGCCCATTGTCCGTCGCCATATGTCGTCGCCAGATAATGACAGATCGCAGCGGACTCGGTCATGCGAACGGCGCCATCCACCAGCAGCGGCACCGTCCCCAGGGGATTGTCCGCCAGAAAGGCCGGCGCCTTGTCGCGCGGCGGGAAAGGCAGGATTTCCAACCGATAGGCGATGCCCAGTTCCTCCAGCATCCAGAGCACCCGGAAGGAGCGTGCATCGCGGCAATGATAGAGTGTCGGCATGGTCATGTCAGAGCCCCTCCGCGCGCCAGATCATCCGGTCGCCATCGGCGGCGATCCGTCCGGCCAGGCCGATCGGAAAGCGGCTGTCATCGGTTATGCGCGCTAGCGTCGCCTGATCCTCTTCCGACACGCTAGCCAAAGTCCGCGCACCGCCGGCGGTGCGCAGGACGACCACGCCCTGATCGACTGCGCCATCACGCCGATAGAGGATCGTCGCGGTCTCCACCTGTGCCGGCCCCGGCACAGGTTCGACCAGCGGCGGCACGGCGCCCCGCCGCCGATCAGCGTCGGCCTGGACCGAATGGTCCTGCGCCAGCGGCTCTGGCGCGGCATCGGCCGACAGCAGCAGCGCATGATGTTTGGTGACGAACTCGCCCTGCCCGTAGAGCAAACCCGTGCCGCCGCCGCGCAGGCGTCGCACCATCGCGCAGGCCGCGTGCAGCATATAATTGCTGAGCGGTCCGCCGAAGAAGGACAGGCCGCCGATCACGCTCAACTCGATATCCGCGCCGAGGCCCAGACTGCGCCGCGCCATTTTCGGCACGCAAGGAAAGCAGCTATAGAGTTCCAGCGCGTCAAAGCCGCCCGGCCCCCTGTCAGCCATGGCAGCCAGCACCGCGTCCTGCGCCGGGCTGGCGTCAAAGCCACCACGCGCCAGGAAATCACGCGGTTCATCGGCGGCCGCGCCGCCATGGACATGGATCAGGCGATCGGCGGCTATTCCGGCCTCCAGCGCCACATCCAGCCGCGTCAGCAGAATCGCCGCGCCCATATTCACCTGCGGATTGGCGACCATGCGCTTGGTATAGGGCCAGGCAATCAGGCGATTATCATCAGCAGGCGTGACAATCTGCTGCGCCGTCCAGCGCTCCTGGCGCCACGCCATCGAATTGCCCGCCGCAATTGCGGCATAGCGCGCCCAGAGCGCGCCCGATTCCACCCGCGCCTGCGCCGGGGTCTGGCCCCAGGCGGCCGCACTGGCCATCTCGAACAGCGGGTAGACATGGGTCGGACTCGTCAGGCCATATTGCCGCGCCAGCGGATGCACGATGTCCGCGCCACGCAGGGGCGAAGGCGCGTCCGGACCGAACGGCGTCCAGTCCGGCATGACGCCCTCCCGCCGGCCGCGCTGGATGCTGTGCTGCGCTTCCGCCCCGCAGATCAGCGCAACCCGGCTTTCACCGCGCGCGATCCGCAGCGCCGCTTCATGCAGCAGCCGCACGGGGCTTTCGCCGCCGACCGGGTGATAGGCACGAAGCGCAGGATCGATCGTCAGATCCCGGCACAGCAGCGCAGCGATGTCATCGTGGCGCCAACTCGCAATATTGACGATGTCGAGGGCATCGACCGCAAGGAGCAGGCCGCCGCCCGCATCCCTGTCGGCGCGTCGCGCAGCCTCGGCCGCCAGCGTCCGGGGCTCCAGCGCGGTGGCGACCGCCGTCGGGCGGTCGATCGCCTCCCCCATTCCCACGATCACCGGCGTATCGGCCCGCACCCAACTGCCTCCTCTTCTCGACACGCCTGTTGCTATCGCCAGAGATGGGGGCCGCGTAACTATCACATGCGACAAGGCGCTGATCCGCCTACTACTTGTCATAGTTGCCGGACGGCCAAGCGGCCCGCACAATCCGGCAGGGACCAGCGAGGGACGGCCGTGAATTTCGATCTGTCAGAGGAACAGACCATGCTGCGCGACATGCTGAACCGCTATCTGCGCGAGCGGCATGATTTCGAGAGCCGGCAGAGACATGCGTATCACGATGAAGAGCTATGGGGGGCGCTCGCCAATCTCGGGATATTGGGGGCAGTGCTGCCGGAGCGGGTGGGCGGCCTTGGCGGCGGCGCGGTCGAGACGATGCTGATCATGGAAGCGCTGGGCGAAGCGCTGGTGACAGCGCCCTATGTGGAAAGCGTGGTGATCGGTGGGGGATTGCTCGCCCGCTTTCCGACCGATGCCACGACCGCATTGCTCACCCGGATCGGGACGGGCGAGGCCCGCCTGACCGCAGCGCTGGATGGCGACGGGATGCGCGCCGACCGCCGGGATGAGGGCTATCATCTGCACGGCACAGCCCGCACGGTCATTCATGCCCCCGGCGCCAGTCATATGTTGATCGCCGCGCGGGACAGCGAAGGCGACAGGCGGCTTTTCCTGATCGAGGCCACAACGCCGGGCATGGTCCAGCATCCCTATCGCCTGATCGACGATCGGCCTGCGGCCGACCTGACGATCGACTGCCGGCTTCCTGCCGCCGCCCTGCTGGCGTCGGGCGACGCGGCCTGCACGGTCATCGCGGCGACGGAGGATGCTGCCCGTGCAGCGCTGTGCGCCGAAGCCGTCGGCGTCCTGCGCCGCATGTTCAACGACACCGTCGCCTATACCAGGCAGCGCCAGCAATTCGGCCAGCCGCTGGCCCGATTCCAGGTGCTGCAGCATCGCATGGTCGACATGTATATCGCCTTGGAGCAGGCGATTTCGGCCACCTATCTGGCGACGCTCAACTTGAATGCCGCGCCCGCCGATCGCGCCCGCGCGGTCGCCGCGGCCAAGGCGATGATCGGCACATCCGCCCGCTTCATCGGCGAGCAGGCGGTACAACTGCACGGGGCAATGGGCATGACCGAGGAACTGGCGGTCGGCCATTATTTCAAGCGGGCGACGGCGATCGCGCACCAGATGGGCAGTCGCGACCAGCATGTTCGCCGCTATGCCGCCATGTCCCGCATGCCGGCCTGATCCCGCCCGGCGGGTGCCGGGTCACAGACCCAGCACCGCCTTCGCTAGGATATTGCGCTGGATCTCGTTCGACCCGGCATAGATAGAGCCGGCCCGCTCATTGAAATAACGCAGCGGCGCCAGCGCCTGCCAGGCGTCCCCACTGACATAGCTGTCCTGCGGCGCGACATGCCCCGGCACCGGACCGCCCGGCGCGACGGCATGGGGCTGATAGGCAAGGCCACCGGTCCCGGCCGCCTCCATATGCAAGGCGGCGACATCCTGCGCCAGTTCGGTGCCCAATATCTTCAGCATGGAGGCCAGCGCGCCCACGCTTGATCCGGCGCTGGCCGACAATAGCCGCCATTCCATCATTTCCAGCACATCGACGCGGATGCGCAATTCCGCCAGCCGCGCACCGAACAGCGGATCGTCGGCGCGATCCACCGCCGCCGCCGCAATCTCGTCTAGCCGAACCCGCAACGCCGGCGCGTAGGAACCGCCCCGTTCGAACTCGAGCAGATATTTGGCGACGCTCCAGCCCTGGTCGACCTCGCCCAATATATTGGCGCGCGGCACTCGGACGCCGTCGAAGAATATCTGGTTCTGGACATGCTCGCCCGATGTCATGAGGATCGGCCGCACCTCGATGCCCGGACTATCCATCTCCACCAGCAGGAATGTGATGCCCTGTTGCGGCTTGCCGGCATTGTTCGTTCGCACCAGGCAGAAAATCCAGTTGGCTTCGGTGGCATGGGTCGTCCAGATTTTCGATCCGTCGAGGATCAGGTCGTTCCCATCCACCACTGCCGCCATCTGCAGCGAGGCGAGGTCCGATCCCGCCCCCGGCTCCGAATAACCCTGGCAGAAGAATATCTCGCCCGTCAGGATGCGGGGCAGGAAATGGGCCTTTTGCGCGGCCGTGCCGAACCTGATGATGACATGGGCGACCATGTGGATACCCATGGGCGACAAGGATGGCGCCCCCGCCGCAATCCGTTCCCGATTGAAGATATAATGCTGCCCCATGGTCCAGTCGCAACCGCCATGTTCGACCGGCCAGTGCGGCGCCGCCCAGCCGCGTTCGTGCAGGATGCGCTGCCAGGCCATGCTGGCTTCATGATCGGGATAGACGCTGGTGGCGAGTTGTCCCGCCCGCCGGATTTCCGGTGTCAGCCTGTCCGCCAGGAAGGCGCGCACCTCATCGCGAAAGGCCAATTCTTCCTGCGTCCATTCTATGTCCATGCCCATCCTCACGCCACAAACATGTTATCAGAGACCAGCCCGGCCAGCCGGCGGGCGATGATCTTTTCCGCCTCGCCGATGATGCGGTCCACCAGTTCGCGCACGCTGGGTATATCGTGGATCAGCCCCTGCACCATGCCGGCGGTCCAGATGCCATGATCGACATCGCCATTTTCCAGCCCCTCGCGGCCGCGCGCGCCACGGACCAGCGCCGCCACATCCTCGAACGGTCGTCCCTCGCCCTCGATCCCGACCACCTGGCGCGCGATCGCGTTGCGCGCCACCCGCGCGGTGTTGCGATAACTGCGAAAGATCAATTCGGTCGCACGCTCATCATTGGCGACCAGTGCCGCCTTGAAATTCTCATGGATCGGCGCTTCGCGGGTTGCGCAGAAACGGGTGCCCATGTTGATCCCGTCAGCCCCCAGCGCCAGCGCGGCGACGAGGCCGCGGCCGTCCCCGAAACCGCCGCTCGCCAGGATCGGCACGCTGATCCGATCGGCGGCCGCCGGGATCAGGATCAGGCCGGGAATATCATCTTCGCCGGGATGGCCGGCGCATTCGAACCCGTCGATCGAGATCGCGTCGACGCCCATTCGCTGCGCCGACACGGCGTGACGCACCGCCGTGCATTTGTGGATGACGCGCACGCCATGTGCCTTGAAATCGTCGACATGCGCCTGCGGCCCGTGACCGGCGGTCTCGACGATGGTGATGCCGCTTTCGATGATCGCCCGCCGATATTCGGCATAGGGCGGCGGACTGAGCGAGGGCAGGATGGTGAGGTTGACGCCAAAAGGACGATCGGTCCGCTCGCGGGTGCGGGCGATTTCGCGCACCAGCGCCTCGGGCGTTGGCTGGGTCAGGGCGGTGAGAAACCCCAGCGCCCCGGCCTGCGCCACCGGGGCCACCAGATCGGCGGTGCCGACCCACATCATGCCGCCCTGCACGATCGGATGATCGATGCCGAACATTTCGGTAAAGCGCGTCCGGATCATGCCCCTCTCCCCTGCCCCTTCTAGAGTGTCTGGCCGTCATCGACGGTGAAGACCGATCCGGTCACGAAGCGGCTGGCGTCGCTGCACAGATAGGCGAGCATGGCGTCGAGCGCGTCCGCATCCATCAGCCGCCGGCGCGGCCACCCGGCAATCTGCCGCGCGCCGCCGGCGCCATGGAACCAGTCCGCATTGAGGTCGGTCTCGATATAGCCGGGGCACAGGATGTTGAGATTGATCCCCTTGTTCGCCCAGTCGCGCGCCAGCACCCGCCCCAGTTGCAGCACCGCCGCCTTTGACGCGCTGTAAACGGCAAGCCCCGGCGAGACCGATCGCGCAGTAATGGAGGAAATGATGACGATCCGCCCATCGCGGCGCTGCGCCGGATCGATCGCTGTTGATTTCCACTGAGAAGTGACCCGGGTTTTCCATCGAGAAGTGACCCGTCTGCGGATTATGTTTCGGGTGTCACGGGTGGGTCAACCCGTGGTTTTCTCCTTTGGGTTCTGGCCTGCTTGGCAG
>Ga0209813_10000130_pt1 | contig 27121 bp, 28 predicted proteins | sample EndMethybrTD3033_FD_187596 | JGI IMG/M metagenome (GOLD analysis project Ga0209813, IMG submission 187596) | Populus endosphere microbial communities from Tennessee, USA - Endosphere MetaG P. TD hybrid TD303-3 (SPAdes) (version 2) | ecosystem: Host-associated > Plants > Roots > Endosphere... | reverse complement strand
CAGCGACACCGGCGGGCTGGAACCGATACTGCGGTCGGCGGCGGCGGTGCTGCTGAAGGTCGCGGGCTTCGTCGTGCTGATGCTGGTCGTGGGGCGGCGGATCATGCCCTGGATACTGCACTGGGTGGCCCATACCGGATCGCGCGAGCTGTTCCGCCTTGCCGTGCTGGCGATCGCGCTGGGCGTGGCGTTCGGCGCGGCCATCGTCTTCGACGTCTCGTTCGCGCTGGGCGCGTTCTTCGCGGGCATGATTCTGGGCGAGACCCAGCTCAGCCGCCGCGCCGCCGAGGAAACGCTGCCACTGCGCGACGCGTTCGCCGTGCTGTTCTTCGTCTCGGTGGGCATGCTGTTCGACCCGGCGGTGGTGATCGAGCAGCCGTTGCCGCTGCTGGCCACCGTTGCGATCATCGTGCTGGGCAAGTCGCTGGCCGCCTTCGCCATCGTCCGGGCGTTCGGTTATGACGGACCGACGGCGCTCACCGTCTCCGCAAGTCTGGCCCAGATCGGCGAGTTCTCGTTCATCCTCGCCGGGCTGGGCGTGGCGCTCGGCGCTATGCCGGCGATGGGGCAGGACCTGATCCTGGCCGGCGCGATGATATCGATATTCGCCAACCCCTTCCTGTTCTCGGCGCTGGTCAAGGGGCGCAAGACGACCGCCAGGGCGGCGCGCCCTGCCGAGCCGGAAGCCGAACCGCCGCAAGCCTCGCGGACGCTCCTGATCGGCTATGGCCGAGTGGGCCGGCTGATCGCCGCGACGGTCGCCGACAGGGGCGAGAAGCTGACGGTGATCGAAGACCAGAGCGACATGGCGGCGCTGGCCCGCAAGGCCGGCTTCACGGTCATTTCCGCCGATGCGACAATGCCCGGCGTCTTGGAAAAGGCCGGGATCGAAACCGTCTCGACCCTGCTGATCGCCATTCCCGAGGGCGTTGAGGCGGGTGCGATCACCGCGCGTGCCCGCGAGATGAACCCGGCCTTGCGCATCATCGCCCGTGCGCATTCGGACGAGGAAGTGTTCAACTTGCGCCGCTGGGGAGCGAACCGGGTGGTGATGGCGGAACGCGAGACGGCAAGCCGCATGGCCGAGCTATGCCTGAAGGAAGAAACCTAAAGCCCCGCCTTCAACACCCATTCGTGGAAGATCTTCACCGGCCGCGATTCAAGATCGCGCGGGCGGCAGATGAACCAGTAGCTGTAGGGGCTTTCGACATCGATATCGAACAGCCGCGCCAGACGGTCGTCCTGCGCGCGGTTGAAGTGATCGGCATGCATGATCGCGATGCCCAGGCCTTGCGCCGCGGCTTCCAGGATCAGCTGGCCCGAATCGAAATGGTCGATGGCGGCGGGCTGCAGCTTGGGCAGGCCTACCGCATCCTTCCAGGCGTCGAAGCTGTCGGGCAGGTCGTGGTGGATCAGGAACGTCTGGCGGGACAGCTTGGCGATGTCGGGCGCCTGGCCGATGTCCTCGGCCATCTTGGTCGACGTGATCGCATAGACCTCGTTGCGGTCCAGCCGAACCGCGTGAAGGGCGCTGTCGGGCACTTTCGACAGGATGATCGCCGCGTCCAGCGTATCGCCGACGCGGGTTTCCGTATGCGGGCTGGTGTCGATGTCGATATGCAGGCGCGGGTGCAGCTTGCGCAGCTCGGGCAGGCGCGGGAACAGGCGCTGGCCGCCGAACAGCGACGGGACGCCCAGATGCAGGCGCAGCACCCGGCCGGGATCGACCATGGCCTCCACCGCCTCGGCCAGTTCCTCCAGCTTGGGCGAGACTGCGGCGTAGAACGCGTTGCCGTCGTCGGTCAGCTTCATCGCCTGGTGCTGGCGGGTGAACAGGCGCTTTCCGGTGAAATCCTCGAGAGCCGCCACCCGGCGCGACAGCGCCGAAGGCGACAGGCCCAGCTCCGCCGCCGCCGCCTTGGCCGAACCGAGGCGGACGACGCGCACGAACGCTTCTAGGGCACGCAGGGGAGGGAGGCGGCGTACGGCCAAACTGGGTCTCGGCGCTTAGTCTTCAGGGTCTTCGGGTTGGCTTGGGGGATGCAAACGCAGCCGCGTCACATGCCTTTCGTTACCCGCTGTCACCTCGATACGCCAGCCGCTTTCGTGGTCTAGCACGGTGCCGACAGCGGGAACGTGGCCGGCCAGCACGAAGGCGAGGCCGCCCAACGTGTCCACGGCTTCGGCCACTTCGGCCAGGCGCGGGTCCACTTTCTGCGCGACATAGTCCAGCTCGGTCCGCGCATCGGCGTCCCACAACCCTTCGCCCAGCGGCAGGAGCTGTTCGGTGGGGGCATCGTCGTGCTCGTCCTCGATCTCGCCGACGATCTCCTCCACCAGATCCTCGATCGTGATGATGCCGTCGGTGCCCGAATATTCGTCGATGACGATGGCCAGGTGGATGCGGCTGGCGCGCATGTCGGCCAGCACATCCAGCGCGCCGCGCGCCTGCGGCACGAACAGCGGCTGGCGCATCAGCACTTTCCAGTCCTTGGGCGGCGGCTTGCCGTGGGCGAGGAACGGGAAGACATCCTTGATGAGGACCATGCCCACCACTTCGTCCAGCGTATCGCCGTGCACCGGCAGCCGGCTATGGCCATGTTCGGCGAAAGCGTCGATCACCTGTTCCCATGTCGCCGCGGCCGGAATGGCGATGATCTGGCTGCGCGGGATGGCGACATCGTCGGCATCGTGTTCGCTGAAGTGGAGCAGGTTGCGCAGCATCTGGCGTTCGATCGGCGAAAGATCGCCGTTCGCGGCACGGCTGTGCCCGCCTTCGTCCTCGTGCTCGTCGATGGCTTCTTCCAGCTGCGCGCGCAGCGAAAGGTCGCCGTCGCGGTCGAAGAAACGCCGGATAGCCCGCCACAGCGAGCGTCTACTGTCCGGATCTCCTGTCCCGGAGTCTCCGTAGCGGCCATTTTCGGCCATATTCCTGTTCACGCCCCTGCAGATTGATCGGTATCGCCATATGGGTCCTCGACGCCCATCAGGGCAAGAGCCTTTATTTCGAGCATTTCCATGGCGGCGGCATCGGCGGGCGAGGTCTCGTGATCGTGCCCGGCAAGGTGGAGCAGGCCGTGGACGACGAGGTGCGTGGCGTGGTTCGCCAGCGATACGCCCTTTTCAGCCGCCTCGCGCAGACAGGTTTCATAGGCGAGGGCGATGTCGCCGAGCAGTTCGGGCGGGCCGCCGGGGGAAAGGGCGAGCAGCTCTTCGCGCTCCAGCATGGGGAAGGACAGCACGTTGGTCGGCTTGTCCTTGCCGCGCCATTCGCGATTGAGCGCGTGGACTTCGGCGTCGTCGGCGAAGAGCAGGCTGGCGGACAGGCGCGGGTTGGCGAGTTCCGGCGCGACTTGCGCGGCGGCTGCGGCGGCCTGCTCCGCCAGCGTTTCCCAGTCGGCCTCGGCCGGCCAGACGGAGTCGAGTTCGATTTCCAGTTCCACACAAATCCCCGTCGCCCCTGCGCAGGCAGGGGCCTAGATAACCTCGCCTCGCCGATGACGCGTTCGACGATGACGTGTGGTCATCTAGGCCCCTGCCTGCGCAGGGGCGACGGGAAAAATTATGAATCCTTCCCCTCGTAAGCCTCCACGATCCGTCCGACGATCGGATGGCGCACCACGTCGGCGGAGCTGAACCGCGTCACGCCCACGCCTTCCACGCCTTCCAGCCGGCGCACGGCGTCGGCCAGACCGCTCATCGTGTCGCCGCCGGGGATGTCGACCTGCCGGGGATCGCCGCAGACGACCATTCGGCTGTTCTGGCCGAAGCGGGTGAGGAACATCTTCATTTGCGCCTGGGTGGTGTTCTGCGCCTCGTCGAGGATAACGAAGGCGTCGGCCAGCGTGCGGCCGCGCATGAAGGCGATGGGCGCCACCTCTATCTCGCCGCTGGCGATGCGGCGTTCCACCTGTTCGGGCGGCATGCAGTCGTAAAGCGCGTCGTAGAGCGGGCGGAGATAGGGATCGACCTTCTCTTTCATGTCGCCGGGCAGGAAGCCCAGCCGTTCGCCCGCTTCCACCGCGGGGCGCGACAGGATCAGGCGCTGGACCGATCCGGTCATGAGCTGACTTACCGCCTGCGCCACCGCCACGTAAGTCTTGCCGGTGCCTGCCGGGCCGAGCGCGAAGATGATATCCTGGCTAGCCAGCGCGCGCATATATTCGATCTGCGTGGCGGATCGCGGGACGATGGTTTTCTTGCGCGTGCGGATCATGATCGGCGGCGCGTCATGCCCGCCGGTGATGATGCCTTCCAGCGTGGGTTCGCTGGACATGGCGATAAGCGATTCGATTGCGCCGCTGTCCAGCTCCTGCCCGGTCAGCAGCCGCTGGTGCATGCCCTTGAGCACTTCGCGGGCGCGGCCCACCGAATCCTCGGGGCCTTCGATCTGGATGCGGTTTCCGCGGGCCGCGATGTAGACGCCGAGCCGGTTTTCCACCTGAACGAGATTGGCGTCGAACTGGCCGAACAGGGCCCCCAGAACACCCGGCCCATCGAATTCGACTTCGACTCGCGCGCGGCGGTGGGTTTCGGGTCTGAGCTGCGTCAACGTGTCGTCGGCGCGGGCGGATTTGCGGACCATGCGCTCCTTTCATGCTGGGCCAGAGGTGCAGGAACCAAGATATTTACTCGTGGGCCGGGCGCAACCCGCATGCTGCGCGATGCCGGTGGAAAACGGCCGAACCGTGGGCTTGATGCAACAGAGCTGCGATCAGTCGAAGTGGCCGGCAGCCATGGGTGTCCGGTCGAACACGATGGCCGACCCCATCGCGTCCATCGCTTCCATCAGTTCGCGTTCGGTGAGGCGTCCGCTCGACATATAGAGGCTGATGACGGTGCGCGGCGTGACGATGCCCGAGAAGCTGAACTGCCGGCCGCTTTCGTCATGGCCATAATAGGCGACCGCGCGGCCCCAGGGGCGTGGCACGACGATAGGTTCGTAGATCGTCGCGGGGCGATCGAAGGCCCGGGCGGCGTCGGATTCCCCGTGGAGCCGCGAATCGATAAGCACGCTGGCGAGCTGGTCGATCGTGTCGGGCGCGATGGCGATGGCGATGGCCGACAGCGTGACGTCGATATCGCGAGCGTCATCCCGCAGATTGTACTGCCCGGCATCGTCGTTCGCCACCTGGTGCCAGGCGGGGCCGGGGTTGAGCGAGAAGTTGGGATCGTCGATCACGCGGGCATCTTCGGTCCGTCGACCGTCGTCGACAACCCGAGATGCGCCCGAAATCGAGCTATGCCGAAGCCGGTTCCAGCACGCGCCCGCGCAGCGAGTTGGCGCCGGCCTCGACCAGTTCCACCGCGACAAGATCGCCGACCGCGACATCGGCGATGAAATGCACCGACTGGAGCCAGGGCGACTTGCCCAGCCATTGCCCCGGCAGTTTGCCGCGCCGTTCGACCAGCACTTCGCAGCGGCGCCCGACGCTCGCTTCGTTGAAGGCGACCTGGGTGCGGTTGAGCGCGGCCTGGAGGCGCTGGAGGCGCTCGTCCATCACTTCGGGGGCGATCTGGCCGTCCATCCCGGCTGCCGGCGTGCCGGGACGGGGGCTATACTTGAAACTGAAGGCCAGACTGTAACCCACTGTTTCGATAAGGCCGAGCGTCTCTTCGAACTCCGCCTCGGTTTCGCCGGGGAAACCGACGATGAAATCGCCCGACAGCGCGATGTCGGGGCGTACTGCGCGCACCCGGTCGAGCAGGCGCAGATAGCTTTCGGCGGTGTGGCTGCGGTTCATCGCTTTTAGCACCCGGTCGCTGCCCGACTGCACCGGCAGATGGAGGAACGGCATCAGCTTTTCGATATCGCCATGCGCGGCGATGAGGCCGTCGGTCATGTCGTTGGGGTGGCTGGTGGTGTAGCGGATACGCTTGAGGTCGGGGAGCTTCGCCAGTTCGCGCACCAGCCCGTCGAGGCCGATCGCGCGGCCCTTCGCATCCTCGGCGGTCCAGGCGTTGACGTTCTGACCAAGCAGGGTGATCTCCTTCGCCCCTGCTTCGACCAGTCTCTCCGCTTCTTCGATCAGGCTTTTGAACGGGCGCGATATTTCAGCACCGCGTGTATAGGGGACGACGCAATAAGTGCAGAACTTGTCGCAGCCTTCCTGCACCGTCAGGAAAGCGCTGGGACCGGACCGACGACGCTTGGGCAAGGCGTCGAACTTGGTCGCGGCGGGCATGTCGGTGTCGGTCACGCGCTTGCCGGCGGCGGCCTCGGCCAGCATCTCGGGCAGGCGGTGATAGGCCTGGGGGCCGACGACCATGCGCACGCTGGGCGCGCGGGCCATGATCTCCTCGCCCTCCGCCTGGGCGACGCAGCCGGCCACCGCGATCAGCGGGCTCGATCCGTCCTCGCGCCGCAGGCGCCCGATGTCGGAATAGACTTTCTCCGCCGCCTTTTCGCGGATGTGGCAGGTGTTGAGGACGACCAGATCGGCATCCGCGCCCTCGCTCGCCGCCGACATGCCCTGTGTGGCCAGCAGTTCGGCCATGCGTTCGCCGTCGTAGACGTTCATCTGGCAGCCGAAGCTCTTGACCCGGTAGGTCTGCGGGGGCGTGTCGGTGGGCATGGGGCAGGGCCGATAGCGCAATCGGCGGGGTTTTGACAGGGGTGGCTGCGGCGGGCGGGATGTTGACGCCGGACGGTTCGCGAAACTTCGCGGGTTTCCGTTTCGCGGCAGGAGGTTGCCGCGGGGGTGTGTGACCTTTCGTGCGCACGGTTTTTTACAGGCGGGGCGGGCTTTCATGGGCGGCAGTGTCGTGCGCGCCCGTGAAGTAGGAAAACGGTTTTCACGCGAAGGCGTAAAGGAGTTGTGGTTGCGGCGAAGCCGCGTGAACTTTCAGGGGTAGGGAGGACGGTCATGCCTGCGGCGCTTTTCCTTCTTCGCGCCTTTGCGCCTTTGCGCGAAAACCGCTAACCGCCCGCGCATGTCGAACGCTCAAACACTGTACACCGGCTTTTCGAGCCGCATTGCCGCCGCATTGGACGCGCTGGAGGCCGCCGGGACGCTGCCCGCTGGGCTGAACCGCGCCGCGATCACGCTGGAGCCGCCGCGCGACCCCGCGCATGGCGACTTGTCGACCAATGCCGCCATGGTTCTGGCCAAGCCCGCCGGCACCAATCCGCGCGCGCTGGCCGACGCGCTGGTGGCGCAGCTTTCGGCGCTGCCGGAAGTGACCAGCGCCGAGATCGCCGGGCCGGGCTTCATCAACTTGCGCCTGACCCCGGAAAGCTGGCTGGCGGAACTGCGCGCCATCGCCAGCCTTGGCGCGGACTATGGCCGCTCGACCGTTGGCGGCGGGTCGACGGTGAACATCGAATATGTCTCGGCCAACCCGACCGGGCCGATGCACATGGGCCATTGCCGCGGCGCGGTGGTGGGCGATGCGCTGGCGGCGCTGCTCGAATTTTCCGGACACAAGGTGATCCGCGAATACTACGTCAACGATGCCGGCGCGCAGGTCGACGTCCTCGCCCGCTCGGCGCACGTGCGGTATCGTGAGGCGCTGGGCGAAAGCGTCGGCGCGATCCCAGAGGGACTGTACCCCGGCGAATACCTGATCCCGGTCGGGCAGCAGCTTGCCGCAGAGTTCGGCGACAAGTACGTCGATGCGCCCGAGGCCGACTGGCTGATCGCGTTCCGCACCCGCGCCGTCGCCGCCATGCTGGTGATGATAAAGGCGGACCTCGCGCTCCTGGGCATCCACCACGACCTGTTCTCGTCCGAGGCGGAGCTTCAGGCCGCCGGCAAGCCGGCCGAGGCCGAGGCCTGGCTGCGCGCGCGCGACCTGGTCTATGACGGCGTGCTCGAAGCGCCCAAGGGCAAGACGCCCGAGGATTGGGAGCCGGTGGCGCTGCCGCTGTTCCGTTCGACGAAGTTCGGCGACGATCAGGACCGGCCGATCAAGAAGTCCGACGGCAGCTGGACCTACTTTGGCGCCGATCTCGCCTATCACTTCCAGAAGGCGCAGAGCGCCGACGCGCTTGTCGATATCTGGGGCGCGGACCATGCCGGCACGGTCAAGCGGATCAAGGCCGCCGTCGCCGCGATGACGGGGGCGGAAGGTGCCGCCACCCCGTTCGAGATCAAGCTGGTGCAGATGGTCCAGCTCCTGCGCAATGGCGAGCCGGTGAAGATGTCCAAGCGTTCGGGCAACTTCGTGACCCTGGCCGACGTGGTGAACGAAGTGGGCAAGGATGTGGTGCGCTTCACCATGCTGACCCGCAAGCCCGAGGCGCAGATGGACTTCGACTTCGCCAAGGTGGTGGAAGCGTCGAAGGACAATCCGGTGTTCTACGTCCAGTACAGCCACGCGCGCATCCGCTCGACGCTGCGCAAGGGCGCGGCCGAGGACTTCGCGCCGTCCGATGCCGACCTGGCGCTGCTCGGCGCCGAAGAGCTGGAGCTGGTCAAGCTGGCCGCGCAGTTCCCCCGGCTGGTCGAGGCCGCCGCGGCGGCGCGCGAGCCGCACCGCGTGGCCTTCTTCCTGGGCGATCTGGCGGCGGCCTTTCATGCTTACTGGAACGTCGGCAACGACCGGCCGGAAAAGCGCTTCATCGTGGCACAGGATGGTAAGCTTTCGGGTGCAAGGCTTTATCTCGCCCAGCAAATCGGGCAACTTGTGAAGAACGGGCTGGCGCTTCTCGGCGTCGAGGCGGTGGAGGAAATGTAGTCATGACAAGCGCGGACGCGAACGGGCGGGAAGACTACCCGAACGGCGCCGGCGGTAGCGACGACGATCGGCTCGACCTCGAAGAAAGCCAGATCGCACCGCTGTCCGAACATGCGTCCGATGGCACGTCCGACGATGCCGCGGGCGATGCGCCCGAGCAGCTGCCGCTGGGTGATGACGATGTCCGCCTGCCCTGGCTGCAGTCCGACGACGACGACGAGGAAGACTATGAAGGCTACAGCGCCGGCCAGATGATAAGCCTGGTGCTGCTGGGCCTGCTGGCGCTGGGCGTGATCGTCGGCGGCATCTGGTGGGCGACGAAACCCGCCAAGGACGATGTGCTGGTCGCCGACGGCGGGATGATCGAAGCGCCCGAGCAGCCCTACAAGCAGCGGCCGGAGAATCCCGGCGGCAAGACGTTCGAAGGCACCGGCGACACCAGCTTCGCCGTGTCCGAGGGTCAGACCCGCCCGGCGCGGTTGGGCCAGCAGGCGCCGGTGAAGCCTTCCGTCGACGTCGCGCCCAATGCGCCCGCGTCGGGCAGCGCGCCCGCCGCGCGTCCGTCCACCGCGGCGCCCGAGGCGGACGTGCCCGGGATCGGCGTGCAGGTCGCCGCCTATTCCACCCGCGCGGCGGCCGAAGCCGGCTGGACGCGCCTGTCGCAGCAGTATTCGGCGTTGTCGCCGTTGCGCCATCGCGTGGTCGAGGGCAGGGCCGATATCGGCACCGTCTATCGCCTTCAGGCGGTGACCGCGGACACCGCGGCGGCCAACGCGCTGTGTCGCGGGCTGAAGTCTTCAGGGTTGCCCTGCCAGGTTAAGAACTGAGATCAAACGCGTCCCGGCGAGGGCAGGGGCGCGGTATCCACATCCGCACATCTCTGCGAACTTGCGAAAAACACCCATCTTTGCGATTTTCGGCGGATGACACCCGCAATCTTCGGAATTGCCGGCCTCACGCTGTCCGCCGACGAGCGGGCTTTTTTTCGTGACGCCGATCCCGCCGGCTACATCCTGTTCGGCCGCAACGTCGAAAGCCGTGAACAGGTCCGCGCCCTGACCGACGAACTGCGCGCGATCCACGGGCGCGACAAGACGCTGATTTCCATCGATCAGGAAGGCGGGCGCGTGGCGCGGCTCAAGCCGCCGGTGTGGCTGCGCTATCCGCCGGGCGAACCGTTCGACCGTCTTTACGACATTGCACCGGCCAGCGCGATCGAGGCGGCGCGGGCGAACGCGCATGCGCTGGGACTCGATCTGGCGGAAGTGGGGGTTTCGGTCGATTGCCTGCCGCTGCTCGACGTCCGCCAGCCGGGCGCGCACGACGTGATCGGCGATCGGGCGCTGGGCAGCGATCCCCTGCGAGTCGCGGCGCTGGGCCGGGCGGTGCTGGACGGGCTGGCGGCGGCCGGGGTTGCCGGGGTGGTCAAGCATATCCCCGGTCACGGCCGCGCCACGGCCGACAGCCACAAGGACCTGCCGACCGTCACCGCCAACGAAACCGAACTGGCAATCGACATCGCGCCGTTCCGCACTCTGGCGAGCGCGCCGATCGCGATGACCGCGCATGTGCGCTATGCGGTGTGGGACTATGACAATCCGGGCACCCAGTCGGCTTATGTGATCGGCGAGATCATCCGCAAGCGCATCGGTTTCGACGGCCTGTTGCTGACCGACGATCTCGACATGGATGCGCTCAGCGGATCGGTGCCCCAACGCGCGGTCAGGGCGATCGCGGCGGGTTGCGACATCGCGCTGAACTGCTGGGCCGACATGGAGCACATGGTCGGCATCGCCGAGGTCCTGCCGGCGATCACCGATCGCGCGGCGGCGCGGCTGGAACGGGCGCTTGCCGGCACCGACGTGTCGAGCGTCGATCTGGGCCGGCAGGCGGAACTGCTCGCCACCCGGGATGCGCTGCTCGGCCTGATCGAGGCATAGGGATGACAGGAGCCGTCCCCGAACTCGCCAGGCTGGAGGACGAGTGGGGCGGGCCGGCTCCCACGGCGGGCGAGGACGCCGCCCTCTATCTGGAACTGGACGGCTGGGAAGGGCCGCTCGACCTGCTGCTCGATCTGGCGCGGCGGCAGAAAGTGGATTTGCGCAAGCTGTCGATCCTCGAACTGGTCGATCAGTACCTGGCTTATATCGACCGGGCCGAGGCGCTGAGGCTGGAGCTGGCGGCCGACTATCTGGTGATGGCCGCCTGGCTGGCCTACCTGAAATCGGCGCTGCTGCTGCCCCGGGAAGAGCAGGAAGACCCCAGTCCCGAGGAACTGGCGCTGCGCCTGCAACTTCGCCTGCAGCGGCTGGGCACCATGCGCGAGGCGGCGGCGCGGCTGATGGCGCGCGACCGGCTGGGGCGCGACGTCTTCGCGCGCGGCGCGCCCGAGGGCCTGCGCGTCGACCGGCGCAACCGCTGGCAGTGCGACTGGTTCGCGCTGATCCAGGCCTATGGCCAGGTCAAGGCGCGCACCGCGCCGGTGGTGCACATGGTGCGCGACCGCATGGTGATGACGCTCGACAGCGCGTTGGCGCGGGTTTCCGCCATGCTGGGCGTCTCGCTCGACTGGGTGGAGCTGCGCGATTTCCTGCCCCCGGCGCACGAGCCGCGCCTGCGGCGTTCGGCGCTGGCGTCCAGCTTCGTCGCGGCGCTGGAGCTGGCGCGGCTGGGCAAGGCCGAGCTGGCGCAGGATGAAGTCTTCGGCCCGCTGCGCTTGCGGCGGCCGCGCGGGTGACCCTTGGGCACACTCACGATGAGCGGCCCGACGATCTCGTCCGCGCGGTGGAGGCGACGCTGTTCGCCGCCGTGGAACCGATGACGGCCGAGGCGATCTCCGCCCATCTCGGCGGTGCGGACGTGCGCGCGGCGCTGGCCGAACTGGCCGGGCATTACCAGGCGCGCGGGGTGGAGCTGGTCGAGCGGGGCAAGCGCTGGCATTTCCAGACCGCGCCCGATCTCGCCCATCTGCTGCGGCGCGAGCGCGAGGACGTGCGGCGTCTGTCGCGCGCCGCCACCGAAGTGCTGGCGATCGTCGCCTATCACGAGCCGGTCAGCCGCGCCGAGGTGGAGGCGATCCGCGGGGTCCAGACCGCCAAGGGCACGCTCGACGTCCTGCTGGAAGCGGGCTGGGTGCGCGTCGCCGGCCGGCGCGAGGTGCCGGGGCGCCCGGTGATCTATGCGACGACGCCCGAGTTCCTCGCCCACTTCGGCCTGGAATCGCGACGCGATCTGCCGGGCATCGACGAATTGCGCGCCGCCGGCCTGCTCGACCCGGTCGACGACGCCATGGCGGCGTTGATGGGGGAGATGGAAGGCGGGGATGGAGGCGAGGGGACAGCGGAGGAAGATACATCGTCCCGGACTTGATCCGGGACGACGATGTGCGTCGCCCGCCAGGCGGGACATTCCGTCACACGCCTTTCACTTTGCTGTAACAAGGCCTAAATAGGCGGCCTGAGCATGGGACTCACGCATTAGGTCGAGCCCCGACGTGATTTCAGGAGTTGTTTCAATGGGTCTGTCGCTTCCGCACCTGATCGTGCTCGCGCTTGTGGTGCTGCTGCTGTTCGGCCGCGGCAAGATTTCCGAGCTGATGGGAGATTTCGGCAAGGGCATCAAAAGCTTCAAGCAGGGCATCAACGACGAGACCGTCGATCGCCCCGTGACGCCCCCGGTGGCGCAGGCGCCCGCCCAGATCGCGCCGACGCCGTCGCAGCCCGCCCCGGCTCCCCAGCCGACGCTGAACGGCGAAACCATCGACGCGAACCAGCCGGGCCAGCGCTGAACCCCGCGTAAAAGGCAGATAGGCAATGTTCGACGTCGGCGCCTCCGAGCTGCTGCTGATCGTCGTGGTCGCGGTGGTCGTCATCGGCCCCAAGGACCTGCCGCTGGCGCTGCGTACCGCCGGTCGCTGGATCGGCAAGATGCGCCGCATGTCCGCCTATTTCCGCAGCGGCATCGAAACGATGATCCGCGAGGCGGAAATGGAGGACATGGAGAAGAAGTGGCGCGAGCAGAACGAGGCGATCATGAAGGCGCACCCGGACATCGCCGTGCAGGACGCCGTGCAGGCGCACGATCTGCCGGGCCTGCCACCGGCAGCCTCTGCCGAGGCTGCGCTGGCGGCGCCGTCCGCTCTGACCGCACCTACGCCGGAACCCGCGCCCGAAGCCGAGCCGCAATTGCCGCTCGGGCGGTCGTGAGCGCCCCGCCATGGCGATGAACATCCGCGACATCGACGAGACGCAGGCCCCCCTGCTCGACCACTTGCTGGAACTGCGCAGCCGGCTGCTGCGCTGCATCGTCGCGCTGGGACTGGCCTTCTGCGTCTGCCTCTATTTCGCGAACGACATCTTCGGTTTCCTGGTGGTGCCGCTGACCGACGCCTTCCCGCCGGGGCAGGGGCGGCTGGTCTATACCAAGCTTTACGAAGCGTTTTTCGTCGAACTGAAAGTGGCGCTGTTCGCCGCGTTCTTCATCAGCTTCCCGATCATCGCCAACCAGCTCTGGGCCTTCGTCGCGCCGGGGCTCTACGCCAAGGAAAAACGCGCTTTCCTGCCGTTCCTAATCGCCACGCCGATCCTGTTCACCAGCGGCGCGGCGCTCGCCTACTATGTGGTCATGCCCACCGCATTCAAATGGTTCCTGGGCTTCGAAGGCACGCGCGGCGGCCTGAAGATGGAAGCGCTGCCGGGCACCGGCGATTACCTGGCGCTGGTCATGCAGTTCATCCTCGCGTTCGGCATCAGTTTCCTGTTGCCCGTGCTGCTGATGCTGCTGAACCGCGCCGGCATCGTCACGCGCGCCCAGATGGCGGGCGCGCGGCGCTATGTGATCGTCGGCATCGTCGCGCTGGCGGCGGTCATCACGCCGCCTGACGTCGTCTCGCAGCTCATGCTGGCGATCCCGATGCTGTTCCTGTTCGAAGGATCGCTGCTCATCATGTGGATCGGCGAGCGGAGGGAGAAGAAGGCGGCGCAAGGCGCGGCGGCAGAGGCGCCGACCCCATAAACGAAGACGCGGCCGGGCCGGTCAGCCGGGCAGGCCGTCCATCCTGGCGACATCTTCCAGGCCGGTATCCCACTCCGCGCGGCTGGCGCAGCAGATATGCGCGGTCGGGCGGATGCCGGCCGGGCTGTCCAGGCTGCCGGCGGGAACCTTGACCATCCTTCGGCCCATGTCGGGGAGCGCCGATCCGCACTCCATGCAAAAGCTGCGCTCGTGCCGGGTTTCGGGCAGGCGGAAAGTCCTGACGAGCGGCTCTCCCGACAGCCAGCGGAGCGTCGCGCCCGGCGCGAACAGGTTGGCCCCATGAGCCGATCCGCTGCCCTTCCGGCACCGCGAGCAATGGCACAGGAAGAAGCTTTCGAACGCGCCCTCGACCTCGAAGCGAACCGCCCCGCAAAGGCAGGAGCCGGTGACGGTGGGGCGGGGTTCTGATGACGTCTGCATGCTGTCCATTCCTCAGGCCGCGCCCGCCAGGATGTTCACCGTCATCGCCAGCACGCCCAGGTTGAAGATGAAGGCCACCAGCCCGTGCCCGGTCGACACGCGCCGCATCGTCTGGCCGGTGATGGCGATGTCGGCGGTCTGGCAGGTCATGCCCAGCACGAAGGCGAAGTTCACGAAATCGGCGAAGACCGGTTCGTCGTCGCCCGGAAAGTCCAGCCCGCAGCGATCCGTGCCGTCCTTGCCGCGCAAGTAATAGAGCTTCGCATAGTGGAACGCGAAGACGAGGTTGGTGAAGAACCAGGCGACCAGCAGCGAGGCGACCAGCAGCGCGATGGCGGGGGCGCCCAGATCGCGCTTGTCGGCCACAAGAGTGCTGACCGCGCCCAGCATCACCAGCAGGAGGATCGCGGTCAGCATCAGCAGCGTCACCTGGCCGCCGTCGTCGCGTTCGGCCTGCCGCCGGATGATGTCGGGCGCGCCGTCGCGCCACAGCGGGTAGACGCTCAGGATGAAGCCCAGCGCGGCAAGGTCGAACGCCGCAATGCCCGCTTCAACCGGGGGCAGCAGCCCGACCAGCGGCCAGGGAAGCAGCGCCAGTAGCGCCAGGAAGAGGACGTAGCGGGCGTGCTTTACTTTGGCCATGGCGGCGGTCAGCGGCCCGTTTCGCCGTTCGGCGCGGGGGGCGTTGGCGCCTCCTTGGCGCGGTAGACCTGCCTGCCGCCCACCCAGGTTTCCAGCACCCGCGTGGCGCGCAGCTCCGCCGGGTTCGCCAGGAGCGGGTCGCGGTCGAGAAACAGGAAGTCGGCGCGCTGCCCTTGCGCGAGGCGGCCGAAGCGGCCGTCGGCGAAGCCGGCCCAGGCGGCGCCGGCGGTCAGTGCGACGAAGGCGGCTTCGCGGGTCAGGCGCTCCTGCGGCTGCCAGCCGCCGAACGGCTGCTCCTGCGCGTCGGCGCGGGTGATCGCGGCGGCGATGGCGGCGAAGGGATCGGGCGGCGAAAGCGGCGCGGCCGATCCGAAGGCGAGCCTGGCCCCCGCATCGCCCCACGATTTCCAGGCATAGGCGCCCGCCACGCGCGCCGGGCCGACCCGGCTTTCCGCCACTTGCCGGTTCCCTTCGAGCCGGGTGGGGGCGATCTCCACCACCGCGCCGCTGGCCGCCAGCCGGGCGAGATCGGGCTGGTCCACCAGTTCGACCCCTTCCAGCCGCCAGCGCCGGTCGCCGCGATAGGTCTGCGCCAGCTCGTCCACGGCATCGAGCACCATGGCCGTCGCCCTGTCGCCATGGGCGGCGATCGCCGGCTGGAAATTGTCCATGGCCGCGCGGCTCATCAGGTTCCTGAGCTGCGTGTCGGAGAGGCGCGGCGCGGGCTTCTTCTGCGGTGCGTCGGTATAAGGCGCCTTGAGCAGCGCATCCTGCTTCGCCACCGTGCCGTCCAGGATCAGCCGCACACCGTTCAGCCGCAGCTTGTCGTCATAAAGCCAGGGGGTGGGGCCGGGGCCGCCGATCAGGATCATCGCGTCGACCCCCTCGGCATAGGCCATCACCCGGATCGACAGCGCGCCAAGATCGCCGGCGCGGCGATAAGTCTGCCAGTTCTCTATCGTCGTGCCCATGTCGGTCACGGCGGTGACGCCGCGCTGGAGCAGCGCCTGCTGCGCCTTGGCCAGCGCGAGATCGCGATCTTCCGGCCGGGGCTGGGCATTGGGGGAAGTGCTTTCGACCAGCGAGAAGCCGAAGCCCATCAGGTCGATATCCGCATCGACGAAGCCCGGCATGACCACGCGGCCCTTGCCGTTCAGCGCATAGTCGACCTTGCCCGGCCGCTTGTCGCCGCGCTGGAACACCTGCTCGATGCGGCCGTCGTCGCCAATGAGGAAGCCAGTGAAGCGCTGGACCTTGCCTTCGGCGTCCAGGGTGAAGCCGTCGACATTGTCGACCAGCACGTCGGCATGAGCGGGGGCATGGAAAGAGGCGAGTGCGAGGAGAAGCGCGGCGCCAATCCTCCCCCACCGGGGGAGGGGGACCGCCCGAAGGGTGGTGGATGGGCACGGGCGGTGAGGTCCTTCGGCGCGGTGTCGTGATCGGCGGCCGCGCGTGCCCCTCCACCATGCTGCGCATGGTCCCCCTCCCCGTATCGGGGAGGATTTTACGTTGCTCACTTCGCGCCTTTCCTCGGCAACCTTCGGATAAGCGCGCTGGTGTCCTGCCGCCCGCCGCCCATGGCCTGAAGATCGGCATAGAACTGGTCGACCAGCGCCGTCACCGGCAGCGACACCCCCAGGCCCCGGCCTTCGTCCATGGCGAGGCCCAGGTCCTTGCGCATCCAGTCGATGGCGAAGCCGAAATCGAATTCGTCGTCGCCCATGGTCGTCCAGCGGTTGTCCATCTGCCACGACTGCGCCGCGCCGCCCGATATCGCCTCATAGACCTTGGCCATGTCGAGGTGCGACGCCTGGGCGAAACGCACCGCTTCCGCCAGCGCGCCGACAATGCCGGCGATGCAGATCTGGTTGGCCATCTTGGTGGTCTGCCCGGCGCCGGCCTTACCGACATGGACGATGCGGCGCGAATAGATTTCCATCACCGGGCGGGCGGCCTCGATCGCGTCCTTTCGCCCGCCGCACATCAGCGTCAGCGTGCCGCGTTCGGCGCCGATCTGCGATCCGGTCATCGGCGCGTCGACGCAGTGCACTTCCTTGTCGCGCGCCTCGACCGCGATCTGGCGAGCGATGCGCGCGGATACCGTGGTGTGGTCGACGAAGACGCCGCCCTTGCGCAAGGTGGAGAACACGCCCTGCGGACCCAACACGACATCGGCGAGATCGTCGTCGTTGCCCACGCAGGTGATGACGATATCCGCGTCCTTCGCCGCGTCCGCCGGGCTGCGGGCGACGCGGACGGTGAGCGCCGGGTTGGCCTCTCGCCATGTCGCGATGCGGGCGGGCGAACGGTTGTAGACGGTGAGGCTGTGGCCGGCTTCGCCGATATGGCGGGCGATCGCGCCGCCCATGACGCCCAGGCCCAGGAAAGAGACGTTACGTTTGTCGCTCATCCCGTTTCCCTAGCGTGCTTTTTCGCGAAAGCACACTATCCACCATGGCCCACCACAGCGCGCGACCGCTTTCGTCGGCGAGATGCGCTTTCCATCGCGCCCGGTTTACTTTAGTTCGCGCGGCCATGCACAAGCCCGTTCCCCAATCCGCCGCAGCCCCGGAAACGCTGCTGACCGCCGATGACGTTCGCGCCGCGGCCGGGCGCATTGCCGGCGCGGTGATGCGCACGCCGACGCTGCGCAGCCGCACGCTGAGCGAACTGACCGGCGCGGAAATCTATCTCAAGTTCGAAAACCACCAGTTCACCGCCGCCTATAAGGAACGCGGGGCGCTGAACGCCATCCTGCAACTGACCGAGGAACAGCGTTCGCGCGGGGTCATTGCGGCGTCGGCCGGCAATCATGCGCAGGGCCTGTCGTACCACGGCCGCCGACTGGGCATCCCGACCACGATCGTCATGCCGCGCACCACGCCGGTGGTGAAAGTCATGCAGACGGAAAGCGTCGGCGGCGTCGTCGTGCTGGAAGGCGAAAGCTTCGACGAGGCGCTGGTCCATGCCCGCAAGCTGCAGGCCGAACTGGGGCTGACTTTCGTGCCGCCGTTCGACGATCCGCAAGTCGCCGCCGGGCAGGGCACCGTTGCGCTCGAAATGCTGGAGGACGTGCCTGACCTCGACGTGCTGGCGATCCCGGTCGGCGGCGGCGGGCTGGCCGCGGGCATGTGCACCATCGCGCGCGACATGCGCCCCGACATCGCGCTGATCGGCGTGGAGGCGGAGCTTTATCCGTCGATGTTCAACCTGCTGAAGGCCGCCCAGCGCCCGGTCGGCGGCGATACGCTGGCCGAAGGCATCGCGGTGTTCGAACCGGGCAAGTTCACCTCCAAGGTGCTGGCCGGCATGCTCGACGATTTCCTGCTGGTCAGCGAAAACCAGATCGAAGGCGCGCTGGCCCTGCTGCTGCAGATCGAAAAGACGCTGGTGGAGGGCGCCGGCGCCGCTGGCCTCGCGGCGGTGCTCGCCTATCCGCACATCTTCGCGGGCAAGAAGGTCGGCATCGTCCTGTCGGGCGGCAACATCGACACGCGCCTGCTGGCCAACGTGCTGCTGCGCGATCTCGCGCGGTCGGGCCGGCTAGCGCGGCTGCGGCTGGCTTTGCAGGACCGGCCGGGATCGCTGCTGCGCGTCGCCAAGGTGTTCTACGAACAGAACGTCAATATCATCGAGATCGTCCACCAGCGCGTGTTCACGCACTTGCCGGCCAAGGGCATCTATACCGAGATCGAATGCGAATCGCGCGATCGCGACCAGCTCAACTCGCTGATCGAGGCGCTGCGCGCCGAAGGGTTCGAAGTCAGTCTGGTGGAGCCGGACTGAGCGAGGCTGGCGCGACCTGCGACGTCCGCCGCCTACTATCGTTCGAGGAGGCGAAGCCGACGGGGCAATCCAGGGCGTCGCGTTAGACCCGGGATTGCCGGGCCGCTTCGCGGCTCGCTATGACGATGATGAGGGCTGGGCCGCACTCGATTCACCAATTCCATTATCCCTGCCCCGGCCTGAGACAGCTATGCAGAATCTTGCTCGATTAACCGATTTTATTGGTTAAGGAGCTTTCAAGGCCCCGTCCGCGCAGGCATAGTCCGGTGCAGGGCGGATTTTCGCACAATAAACAGGCAGAGGAACCCGGCAGCTCGTGACGGCACCCGTTCGCTTTCCCCGGTTCTTCGTCACCAGCCCGGCGCCGTGCCCCTATATTCCGGGCCGTAGCGAGCGGAAGGTGTTTACCGAACTCAAGGGGCCGCACGCCGACGCGCTTAACGATGCGTTGGGCCGGATCGGTTTTCGCCGCAGCCAGACGGTGGCCTATCGCCCGTCGTGCGTCGATTGCACCGCCTGCGTCTCGGTGCGCGTCGTGGCGGACGAATTCGCGGCCTCGACCACGCAGCGCCGCAACCTGAAGCGCAATTCCGATCTGGTCGCCACGCTGTGCCGTCCCTGGTCCACGGCCGAGCAGTTCGAGCTTCTCCAGCGTTATCTCGACGCCCGCCATCCCGGCGGCGGCATGGCGACGATGGACGATGTCGATTTTGCCGACATGGTGGAGCATACGCCGGTCACCACCTACCTTGTCGAATATCGCGAACCGTCGCGCGACGGCGTCACGCCGGGCAAGCTCGTTGGCGCCTGCCTGACCGACAAGCAGGGCGATGGCCTGTCGATGATCTACAGCTTCTACGAGCCGGATCACGCCGCGCGCAGCGGCCTCGGCAACTATATCATCCTCGACCATATCCGCCGCGCAGCGGATATGAAGCTGCCGTTCGTCTATCTCGGCTACTGGGTCGAAGGCTCGGCGCGGATGCAGTACAAGGTCCGCTACCGCCCGATGGAGCGCCTGGCGCGCAACGGCTGGGAACGCATCCCGCTGTCCGAACAGGAACGCCTGATCGGCGGCGCGGTAAAAGTCCGCCGCGAGATCGCGCCCGCGGTCGAAGGTGGCGGCAAGGACGGCGTGCCGGGCGGCCACGGGCAGTACCGGCTGGTCTGACGGCGGGACGCGACGACACTCTCGTCCCCGGTGGTGAGAGGGCTTTCAAGCCCCCGCATTGTAATTCCCGCGCGATGCCCTATATTCAACCCCGCTTACGTCGCATGCGACGGATATCGGGCTAACCCGTTTCCCCTTTGTCCCTTTCTAGCCTCACGAAGCCGGGATGTGCCGCTGTTGGCGCATGCCCGATCACGCATGGAACAAAGGATTTCCATATGACTATCGGCACCGTAAAATTCTTCAATCCCGACAAGGGCTTCGGCTTCATCGCGCCCGATGGCGGCGGTAACGACGCCTTCGTGCACATCTCGGCTGTCGAGCGCGCCGGTCTGAGCACGCTGGATAAGGACCAGCGCGTTTCCTACGACCTGGAGCAGGACAAGCGCGGCAAGATGGCCGCGGTGAACATCCAGCCCGCCTAACGGTTCAGCGGCGGCGCGGATGGTCTTCGGGCTGTCCGCGCCGCCAGACCGAACCGATTTCGTCATTGCGAGGGGCGCAGCCCCGCGGCAATTCAGGGTGGTACGCGAAACCCTGGATTGCCGCGGGGCTGCGCCCCTCGCAATGACGAGGCTGCTTGAAGCGTTCGTGGCCGCGACACTGCCATATGCCGCTGCGACAAACGCCCGTCGCCCCTAGGCAGGCGGGGGGCCTAGATGCGGTCGAGATATCGCGCCGCCATCGCGATGACGCGCCATTATCCAGGCCCCTGCCTGCGCAGGGGCGCAGAATGAGAACTGCGGCTGGATCGTGAGATGCTAATTGCCGACGACGCTCTTACGGATAGTGGATGGCACCCGGAGGAGTGCGAGCAGGACGTTCATGACATAGAGCCAAGCGAATGCCCCGCCGGCTAGCGTTAGGCCTTGAGAAAGCCCCCCATCTGCGACACTGACAAGAAACGCCACGATGGCTGCGAACAAGCATAAAATCATGCCATGCAGGCTACGCAGCTCGTAGCGCAGTTCTCGTTCGTTGAGACCATGCTCAATCCAGAACCTGCCGCGGTCGTAAATCACCAGTGCGAGCCAGTTTGACCCAAATAGATCACGCCAAAGCGGATCATTGAAAACCAAGTGTTCTGCGCTGCGCTCAATCACCCTTTTTCGTTGCTTTGAGAGCATGCCTTCTACGCGGTCCAGTATGGTAGCGTCAGAATCGCAGCTATCCAAACGTACCGAGCCGCGTAAGTGCCAAATGAAGTCTAGCATGCGCTCCAATAACTAGGGCGATGAAAGAACGTTCGCAAGTTCCTCACCCCTACCAACCACCTTCCACACCCCCACACAAACGAAAAGGCGCCCGGATTTCTCCGGACGCCTTCCTCGGTGACTCTGAGCCTGAAATTACAGGCTGTAGTACATGTCGAACTCGACCGGCGAGGGCGACATTTCCCAGCGGGCCACTTCGGGCCACTTCAGTTCGATGTAGGCATCGATCTGGTCCTGGGTGAACACGCCGCCCTGCAGCAGGAACTGGTGATCGTCGATCAGCGCGTTCAGCGCTTCGCGGAGCGATCCGCAGACGGTGGGGACCTGGGCGAGCTCTGCCGGCGGCAGGTCGTACAGGTTCTTGTCCATCGCCTCGCCGGGGTGGATCTTGTTCTGGATGCCGTCGATGCCCGCCATCAGCATGGCCGCGGTGGCGAGGTACGAGTTCGCCAGCGGATCGGGGAAGCGGAATTCCACGCGCTTGCCCTTTTCGCCCGCACCGTAGGGGATGCGGCACGAGGCCGAGCGGTTGCGCGCCGAATAGGCCAGCAGAACGGGGGCTTCATAGCCCGGGACCAGGCGCTTGTAGCTGTTGGTCGACGGGTTGGTGAAGGCGTTCAGCGCCTTGGCGTGCTTGATGACGCCGCCGATGTAGTAAAGGCAGGTGTCCGACAGGCCGGCATAGCCGTTGCCGGCGAAAGTGTTCTTGCCCTTGTTCCAGATCGACATGTGGGTGTGCATGCCCGAGCCGTTGTCGGCCTTGATCGGCTTCGGCATGAACGTGGCCGTCTTGCCATAGGCATGGGCGACCATCTTCACGACGTACTTGTAGATCTGGATGCGGTCGCAAGTTTCGACGAGCTTGCCGAAAGTCAGGCCCAGTTCGTGCTGCGAGCTGGCGACTTCGTGGTGGTGCTTGTCCATGGGCAGGCCCATTTCCATCAGCGTCGAGACCATTTCCGCACGGATGTCGGTGGTGACGTCGACCGGACCGACCGGGAAGTAGCCGCCCTTGGCGCGCGGGCGGTGGCCCATGTTGCCGCCGTCGTACTTCGTGCCGGTGTTGGTCGGCAGTTCGGTGTCGTCCAGCTTGTAGAAGCTGGAGTTGTAGGTGTTGTCGAACGTTACGTCGTCGAACATGAAGAATTCGGGCTCGGGGCCGACGTAGACGGTGTCGCCCAGGCCGGTCGAGGCGAGATAGGCCTCGGCGCGCTTGGCGGTCGAGCGCGGATCGCGCGAATAGAGCGTGCCGTCCGACGCTTCGACGATGTCGCAGATCAGGATCATCATCGGCGTGGCCGAGAACGGATCGATGTAGACCGCGTCGAGATCCGGCTTCAGGATCATGTCGGAATCGTTGATTTCCTTCCAGCCTTCGATCGACGAACCGTCGAACATCAGGCCGTCGGTCAGCTCATCCTCGCCGATGACGCTGGAGCACATCGTCAGGTGGTGCCAGGCGCCCTTGCTGTCGGTGAAACGAACGTCGACCCATTCGATCTCTTCGTCCTTGATGCGCTTCAGAATGTCGGCCGGTTTATTCGCCATATGTCTCACCCTTCGGATTAAATATCAGCGTGGATTGAAAGTCAGATCGCGTCCTCGTTGCGTTCGCCGGTGCGAATGCGGACAGCGGTTTCGATGGGGATGACGAAGATCTTGCCATCGCCGATGCGGCCGGTCTGCGCGGCGGCAGCGATCGCTTCGACGACGCGGTCGACCAGGGTATCCGGCACGACCACTTCGAGCTTAACCTTCGGCAGGAAGTCCACGACATATTCGGCGCCGCGGTAGAGTTCGGTGTGGCCTTTCTGCCGGCCGAATCCCTTCGCCTCGGTAACCGTGATCCCGGAAACGCCCACTTCGTGCAGCGCCTCCTTCACTTCGTCGAGCTTGAACGGCTTGATGATCGCTTCGATCTTTTTCACTGTCGCAAAAACCCCCGCGCATTGAGGCGGCACCGCCGAAAGTGGCGATCCGGTGTCAAATGCCCCTTAACCTTCTATCAAGAATCGTGCCAGAGGCGTGAGCAAGGCCGTAAGCCATGCGCTGCGCCTGCGAAAGAGTGGAATCGCAGGATTCGATTGCGCGGCTGTCCCGCTGCGACATTTTTGTATCGTTGCGTGGCTGCATACGTGCTGAAAATTCGGGCAGCCTGCACAGAAATCGGGCAGCGCATGTCGGCTGACCGTTAAAGTTGCAGTCCGGCGACCTCGGGCAGGCCGGCCATCAGGTTGAGGTTCTGCACCGCCGCGCCGCTGGCGCCCTTGCCCAGATTGTCGAGCACCGCCACCAGCCGCGCCTGGCTGCCGTCGGCCGCACCGAAGACGTAGAGGTCCAGCCCGTCGCGCGGGGCGACGGAGCGGCGGAGCAGCAGTTCGTCGGGCGTGTCGCCATGCACTTTCACAACCGCGCTGCCGGCGTAAGCGGCGGACAGGCATTCGCGAAGCGCCTGGACCGGCGCCGCGCCGGGGATCGCGGCCAGCGGCAGCGGCACTTCCACCACCATGCCGCGATGCGCCGGGATAACGGCGGGGGCGAAGACGGGTTCGAAGGCCAGGCCGGCAAGCTTCTTCATCTCAGCGACATGCTTGTGCCCCATGGCGAGGCCATAGGCGCGGAAGGCGATGTCGGCGTCTTCCTCGAACCGGGCGATCAGCGCCTTGCCGCCGCCCGAATAGCCCGAAACGGCGTTGCAGGTGTAAGGCCAGTCGGCGGGCAGCAGGCCGGCTTTCACCAGCGGGGCAAGCAGGGCGATGAAGCCGGTGGGATAGCAGCCGGGATTGCTGACGAGCCGCGCCGAGGCGACCGCGTCGCGCCCCACGACCTCGGGAAAGCCGTAAGTCCAGCCGTCCGCCACGCGGTGCGCCGAAGAGGCGTCGACCACCCGCACTTTCGGATTCTCGATCATGCCCACGGCCGCGCGCGAGGCGTCGTCGGGCAGGCACAGGATGACGAAATCGGCGGCGTTCAGCGCCTCGGCGCGCGCGGCGTCGTCCTTGCGCCGTTCCTCGGGCAGGGTGAGCAGCGTGAATTCGTCGCGGCCCGCCAGCCGCTCGGCGATTTCCAGCCCGGTGGTGCCGACCGCACCGTCGATGAAGACCGTGATCGTCATAGCGCGCCTGCCTCAAGCTCGGTCAGCGGAATGTAACCTACCGGCCCGCTTTCGCCATACTGGCCCCAGGCCCAGCCGCCGGCGATATCGAGCACTTCGAAACCCGCGCCCGCGCCCAGCAGCTCGATCACATCCGCGTCGTCGCGGCCGGCCTTGCGCAGGGTCGCGCCGCCGGGGCGGACCAGATGCGGCATCGGTACGGCATAGTGCGGCACGAAATAGCGCCCGGCGAGCTTGATGTGCGCCAGGTCGCCGCGCACGGGCAGATGGCCCGCTTCGGCGGTCACGCCGGGGCCGGTCAGCGCCAGCGGGCCCTGCGGAATCATGTCGCCCGGATGGGCGTTGGCAACGGTCAAATCAGGGTGTCCCCCAAAAACGAAGATCGGCGCGCTTAGATCGGTCATGGCCGATAGGCAAGTTCGCGCCGGTCTTTAGGGGCTGTCTGGAAAATCGCGGAAGAGCGATTATCGAGGCGGCGCCTGCCCGCTCCCCCGCCCGGCCACCCATAGAATACTGCCGTTGGGTGGCCGGGCGGGGGAGCGGGCCGGTGCCGCCATGCGCCGAAAGGCGCATTGCCAGACAGGCTCTCAACCATAGCGCGTCTTCAGCATGTGCCATGCCGCGCGCAGGCCCAGGGCGTCGCCGCCCTTGGGTCGGCCGGGCTTGCCGGCGGGGCGCCAGGCGAAAGTGTCGAAGTGCGCCCAGTCGATCCCGGCGGGCAGGAACCGGTCGAGAAACAGCGCCGCCACGCTGGCGCCGGCATAGGCGTTGGTCTGCGAATTGTTGATGTCGGCGATGTCGGACTTCAGGTATTCGCGGTAGCCCTCCCATAGCGGCAGGCGCCAGCAGGGATCGTCGTTCGCCTCTCCCGCCGCCAGCAGCGCCTGGGCGGTGTCGTCGCGCCGGGTGAACAGCGCGGGAAGGTCCGGTCCCAGGGCAGAGCGCGCCGCGCCGGTCAGCGTGGCGAAATCGATCACCAGCTCGGGCTTTTCCTCGCCGGCGCGGGTGAGGGCGTCGCCCAGGATCAGCCGGCCTTCGGCGTCGGTATTGCCGATCTCCACGGAAATGCCGGCGCGCGATCGCAGCACGTCGCCGGGACGGAAGGCGTTGCCCGCCACGGCGTTTTCCACCGCGGGCACCATGACGTGGAGCCGCACCGGCAGGCGGGCTTTCATCACCAGTTCCGCCAGGGCGAGGGCGTGGGCCGCACCGCCCATGTCCTTTTTCATCAGCAGCATGCCCGAAGGCGGCTTGATATCCAGCCCTCCGCTGTCGAAGCACACCCCCTTGCCGACAATGGCGACGCGGGGATGGGCGGGATCGCCCCATTCGATCTCCAGCATGCGCGGCCCCCGCGCGCGCTCGGCGGCGCGGCCGACGGCGTGGACCATGGGAAATTCGCGCTCCAGCAGGTCGCCGCGCGTTTCGCGGAATTCGGCCTTGGCCGCCTTGGCGATGGCTTCGGCGCGATCCTCGATCTCGGCCGGGCCCATGTCCTCGGCAGGGGTGTTGACCATGTCGCGCACCAGCGCCACCGCCGCCGCTTCCGCCAGCACGGGCTCTATACCCTTGGCGTCCTTGGTCAGCAGGATGCGCGGGCCTTCGTGCGCCCCTTCCTTGGCCGCCTCGGCGCGGTAGCGATCGAAGCGGTACTGGCCGGTGACCCAGCCGAACAGCGCCGGGCCGGGCTCTCCATCGGCGCGGCGATAGGTGCCCGCCGGCAGCACTTCGGCCAGCTTGGCCATGCACCAGCTGGAAAGCCGGGCGGCGTTGGCCACTCCGGCGACGGCGAACCAGCCGTCGCCATCGGGCACGATGGCGTGGCTGAAGCCGTCGGCCTTGAACTTCTGCGCGGCCAGCGCCGCGCGCTGCGGCGCGGACAGCGGTTTCAGGAAGGCGTCCAGCCCCGCTTTGTCGACAAGGTGGAGCGCGATGGCGGGCTGCCCGCGATCGGGCTGGATCAAAGCATGGCGGTCGATCATTCTGCTGAAGCATTGCCGTAGGCCAGCCCCGAGCGCGAGAGGAAAATTGCCATGCGTGTCACCGCCGTCGCCCCAGCGGGCCTGCTGTTGCCGTTTGCGATGCTGGCGTCCGCCTGCTCGGCCGATCCTTCCGGCGGCCAACCCCAGGCTTCTGCCAGCTCGTCGGCCAGCGCTTCAGCCCGTGCCGCCGCACCGGTCGCCACGTCCAGCGCGGCGCCGCTCGCCGTGGCGGCGCGCAGCGAGGCGGAATCGAACGATCTCTATGAATTCGAATATTCCTACCCCGCCGCCGCCGGAGCGATTCCCGCGTTGAAGGCCCAGCTCGACGCGGAGCTGGAAAAAGCCCGCAACGGGCTTCGCGCCGATGCGAAGGAGCAGAAGGCCGAAGCGGCCAAGGACGACTTTCCGTTTCGCGGCCTCAGCCACTACGTGGCGTGGAAAGTGGTGACCGACCTGCCGGCCTGGCTCAGCCTCTCGGCCGAAGTAAGCACTTACGAAGGCGGCGCGCACCCGAACCACGGGTTCGAGGCGCTGCTGTGGGATCGCCGAGCCGGTCTGCGGCGCGAGGCGAAGGACCTGTTTGTGTCCAAGGACGCATTGTCGCGCGCCATCCGCCCGGCCTTTTGCCGCGAGATCGACCGCCAGCGCGCGCAGAAGCGCGGCGCACCGGTGAAATCGGGCAGCGACGAGATGTTCAGCGATTGCATCGATCCGCTGGCCAGCACGGTGATCCTGGGATCGTCGAACCGCCGCGTCTTCGACCGGATCGGCATATTGGTCGGCCCGTACGAGGCCGGGCCTTATGCCGAAGGCGACTACGAGGTGACGCTGCCGGTAACGCCGGCGATCCTGGCGGCGGTCAGGCCCGAATACCGCAGTAGCTTTGTGGTGGGGCGCTGAGAGACTGTTTGGAAATGCGCCTGACGGCGCATGGCGGCACCGGCCTGCTCCCCCGCCCGGCCACCCAACGGCAGTATTCTATGGGTGGCCGGGCGGGGGAGCGGGCCGGTGCCGCAACGAAAATCGCCCTTCCGCGATTTTCCAAACAGCCTCCGCCCCCTCGCAATTTCCCCTAAAC
>Ga0209813_10000129_pt1 | contig 27547 bp, 26 predicted proteins | sample EndMethybrTD3033_FD_187596 | JGI IMG/M metagenome (GOLD analysis project Ga0209813, IMG submission 187596) | Populus endosphere microbial communities from Tennessee, USA - Endosphere MetaG P. TD hybrid TD303-3 (SPAdes) (version 2) | ecosystem: Host-associated > Plants > Roots > Endosphere... | reverse complement strand
AGACCCGAACGCCGGAAAACGCCGGCCCGACCCTGTCGCTCCTCTCCAAAAGCGCGGCGATCTTGCTGGCTGGCCGCCCGGCTGGCAAGCGGGAAATCCTAGATCAGTACGAGGCGGATCAGCCAGGCGATCAGGCCGAGCGACGCCACGCTCGCCGCCCAGATGCCAGCGAACCAGAACAGGCGCCGCCACAAGGGAAGGGGCGGCTCAGTGATACCCGGCTTCATCGACTTTCCCCCGGAACACCCAGTATGCCCAGGCGGTGTAGGTCAGGATCACCGGCACCATCACGCCCGCGCCGATCAGCATGAAGCCCAGGCTGCGGTCGGGCGCGGCGGCGTCCCATATGGTGAGGCGGCCGGGCACGACATCGGGCCAGATCGAAATGCCCAGCCCCGCCATGCACAGCGCGAACAACGCCAGCGTCAGCGCGAAGGGCAGCCAGTCGCGCGTCCCCTTCAGCGCGCGGAACAGGAGGAAGCCGGTCAGGCCGACGAGCAGCGGCATCGGCACGCTCACCAGCAGCCCCGGCCAGGCGAACCAGCGCTGGAAATAGCGAGCCTCCAGGAACGGCGTGGCCAGGCTGACGAGGGCGATGGCGGCCAGCATCAGCGGCAGCAGCACGCGGGCGAAGCGGCGGGCGTCGTCGCGCAGGGGGCCTTCGGTCTTCCAGATCAGCCAGGCCGCGCCCAGCAGCGCATAGCCGAGGACAAGGGACGCGCCCGTCAGCAGCGAGAAGGGCGAAAGCCATTCCCACCAGCCGCCGCCATAGCCGCGCCCTTTCACCGTGATGCCCTGCAGCAGCGCGCCCAGCGTCACCCCTTGCGCGAAAGTCGCCACGAGCGATCCGCCGCAGAAGGCGAAGTCCCAGAAGGCGCGGTGCGCGGGATCGCGCCAGCGGAACTCGAAGGCGACGCCGCGGAACACGAGGCCCAGCAACATGGCGATCAGCGGGGCGTAGAGCGCGGGCAGGACCACGGCATAGGCGAGCGGAAAGGCGGCCATCAGCCCGCCGCCGCCCAGCACCAGCCAGGTCTCGTTGCCGTCCCACACCGGGGCGATGGCGTTCATCGCGGTGTCGCGTTCCTTGCCCACGCGGAAGCGGGGGAACAGGATGCCGATGCCGAGATCGAACCCGTCCATCACGACATAGGCGGCGACGGCGAAGGCGATGAGGCAGGCCCAGACGACAGCGAGATCCATCAGGCGTGTCCTCCTTCGCCGGCATTGGCCTCGATGGCCGGCGCCGGGGTAATGCCCGCCGTTCTGATCGGGCCTGCCGGATCGGCGCTTTCGTGCGGCTGAGGGGGCTTGGCCGTGAGCTTGAGGATATAGACCGTGCCCGCGCCGAACACCGCGAAATAGACCACGATAAAGGCTATCAGCGATGCCGCCACCGCCGGCGCATCAAGCGGCGCGGCGGAATCGGCGGTGCGCAGCAGGCCATAGACCGTCCAGGGCTGGCGGCCCACTTCGGTCGTGACCCAGCCGGCGATCACCGCGACGAAGCCCGACGGCGCCATGAGCAGCGCCGCGCGGTGCAGCCAGGGCCAGTCGTAAAGCCTGCCCCGCGCCCGCGCGACCAGGCTCCACAGTCCGACGCCCAGCATGGCGAAACCGATGCCCACCATCACGCGGAACGACCAGAACACCACGCCCACCGGCGGCTCGCGATCGTCAGGGATCGTGTCGAGCCCGGCCAGCGGCGCGTCGGGGTCGTGCTTCAGGATCAGCGAGGATGCCTTGGGAATCTCCACCGCATAGTCGACGCGCTTCTCTCGCGAATTGGGAATGCCGAACAGGATCAGCGGCGCGCCGTCCGGATGGCTGTCGAAATGGCCTTCCATCGCCATGACTTTGGCCGGCTGGTGCTCCAGCGTGTTCAGCCCCTGCTCGTCGCCCGCCAGGATCTGCACCGGCACGACGAGCGCCGCCATCCACATCGCCATCGAGAACATGCGCCGCGCGCCGGGATTGGCGCGGTCCTTCAGCAGGTGCCAGGCGCCGACCCCGCCGACGACGAAGGCGGTGGTCAGATAGGCGGCGATCACCGTGTGGGTCAGGCGATAGGGAAAGCTGGGGTTGAATACGATGGCCGCCCAGCTTTCGCCCGGCAGGAACTGTCCGTTGGCGCCGATCTCGTAACCGGTGGGGGTGTGCATCCAGCTATTGGCCGACAGGATCCAGAACGCGGAGATCATGGTCCCCAGCGCCACCATGCAGGTCGCGGCGAAATGCAGGCCCTTGCCCACCTTGTTGATCCCGAACAGCATCACGCCGAGGAACCCGGCCTCCAGGAAGAAGGCGGTCAGCACTTCATAGGCCATCAGCGGGCCGATCACCGGCCCGACCTTGTCGGAGAACACCGACCAGTTGGTGCCGAACTGGTAGGACATGACGATGCCCGAGACGACACCCATGGCGAAGGCGATGGCGAAGATCTTCAGCCAGTAGCGATAGAGCGCCTCATACGTCGCGTCGCTGGTCTTCAGCCACAGCCCTTCCAGCACCATGAGGAAGCTGGCGAGGCCGATGGTGAACGACGGAAAGATGAAGTGGAAGCTGACGGTGAAGGCGAACTGGGCGCGGGCCAGAAATATCGCGTCGAAGGCATCGAACATCGGCGATTTCCTCTCGCCGCGCTTCTTAGGCGGGTGAGCGGAGAAGGACTATCGCGTTTCGCGCAAGCGGTGTTGCGGCGTGCTGCACGCCCGCGAAGGCGAGGGCCTCAGTCGGCAAGGCTGGACTTCGGCCAAGCATCCTTATGCCACCGAACGAGGGGACGCGCGCCCATTCGATGGGATCAGCCCAGAGCCTCCAGCCATTCCGCGATCATCGCCTGCCCAGCCGCCACCGCGCCCGGCCCCAGCGCATCGTGATCGGCGCGCAGGCGGGCTTCGTCGGTGCCCGCCCCGGCGATCGCTTCCTGCCCTTGTTCGATCCACGCCTCGAAGCGCGGGTCCAGCCCCATTTCGGCATGGAACTGCAGGGCCAGGATGTTGTTGCCACGGCGAAAGCCCTGGTGCGGATAGAGCCGGCTGGACGCCAGCAGTTCGACATTGCCGGGCAGGGTGAAGGTGTCGCCATGCCAGTGTAGCACCGGTACACCGACCATGTGGCGCAAGGGGCCGGACAGCGCCTCGCCCTGCACCTGCACGGGATGGAAACCCACTTCGTCGTGCGGCCCGCGATAGACTTCGCCGCCCATCGCCGCCGCCATCATCTGCGCGCCCAGGCAGACGCCCAGCGTCGGCCGGTCGGCCTCCAGCCGCTGCGCCAGGCGGCGAAGCTGGCAGGGAATCCAGGGATACTTGTCCTGTTCGTAGACCCCCATCGGCCCGCCCATCATGATGAGCAGGTCGGGTTCGCGCAGGTCCAGCGCGGAAAAACCGGGATCGGAAACATCGATCCGGTCGACGTCGTAACCGGCCGCCTCGATCGGGGCGCGGTAGCCGGCGACCCCTTCGTAGGGAACGTGCCGGATGATAAGGGCCTTCTTCTGCGTCATCGTACTCTCGTTGGCGGGCCGGGTCTCCCCTCCCCTTGAGGGGAGGGGCCGGGGGTGGGGACTGTCCGGCTGGCGTCTTGCCTTACCGAAAGCCCCCACCCCAACCCCTCCCCTGAAGGGGAGGGGCTTCGCGGCCTGGCTCCAATCGACCTACCTTAGAACGAGAACTTGATCGTGCCACCCCAAGTGCGCGGATCGCCAGCCTGGCCGGCGATCAGGCCGACGTTGCCCGGCGCGACCTGCAGCAGTTCGATGTAGTTCACGTCGAAGGCGTTACGCACCCAGCCGAACACGTCGAACCCGTCGCCGCGGAAGCCGGCGCGGAAGTTGGTCAGCGCATAGCCCTTCACATTGGTGTAGATCGAAGGCGATGCGTTGGAGTTCCAGTGGTTGCGGTAGTTGCCGTCGACGCCCAGGTAAACCTGGCCTTCCTTGTCGAGCAGGCTGACCGGGATGTTGTATTCCGCGCCGTAGGAGAACGCCCACTTCGACACGCCGGGCAGGGCCTGGCCGGAAATGTCGCACTGACGCGGGCTGAGCGCGCCGGGCACACCGGGCTGCGAATAGTCGGGCGTCGCGTTCGCCGCCTGCAGCGTGCCGCCGGAAAGCTCGGGCGGGCACGGCGCCGACGTGAACTTGTCGTACTTGGCGTCGGTATAGGCGGCGTTGGCGTATGCGGTGAAGCGGTCGCTGGTGCGGAACTTCAGGTCCGCCTCGACGCCCTGCGACACGACCTTTTCCGCGTTGGCCAGATAGCCGCGCACGGTGCCGAACTGGCCGCCGTTCACGGTCGCCTGGAAGTTCTTGATCTCGGTGCGGAAGGCGGTGAGGTTGAAGGTCGCCTTGCGATCCCAGAACGAGCTCTTGATGCCGATCTCGAAGTGGTTGACCGATTCCGGCTTCACCGTGCTGGCCGAAAGATCGGGCACGTTGGCGGCGGTAAGCGGCAACCCGTTCTGGTTGATGCCCACCGTCTTGAAGCTCTTGGCATACGTCGCATAGGCCAGGATATCGGGCGCGATCTTGTAGTTGATGTTCAGATCGTAGCTGAAGTTCCAGTCGCTGACCGAAGGCGAGGTGCTCTGCGGCTGATAGACGCCGCACTGCGCCGCCAGAACCGTGCCCGCTGCCGGTGCCGGGGTGCAGCTGATGACCGCGCCGGCCCCCGTCGTGACCACGCGCTGATAGAAGCCGTCCTTCTTGTCGTAGTTGACGCGCAGGCCGGGCTGGATCGTCAGCTCGGGCGTCAGCTTGTAGCTGACCTGGCCATAGAGCGCGGCGCTGGTGCTCTTGAGGAACTGGGTGTTGGTGGCGGTCAGTCCGTTGAGGATGGAGGCGTCGGCCGCCTGCGCCCCGGTGAGGCTCCAGCGGCTGGCGTCGCTGCCCTGCTGTTCGGTGCCCTGGGTGTCGATCCGCTGCTTGAAGCCGAACAGGCCGACCACGAAGTCGACCTTGTCGCTTTCGTAGTTATAGCGGAATTCCTGGCTGTACTGGTCCTGCTGCGAGGGGTTCTGCGACTTGGCGACGATCGACAGGCCGGTGAAATCGCGGTCGTTCTCGGGCTTCCAGTCCCAGAAGCGCCAGGCGGTGACCGAAGTGAACGTTCCGGGGCCGACGTCCCACTTCACCCGCAGCGACGCGCCGCCGATCTTGTTGCCGGCGTTGAGGTTGGAATCGAGGTCGGTCAGGCGATCGTAGACGTTGGTGCTGGGGACCGCATAGTTCCGGCCGGGATTGGCGGCGTTGATCGCCGCGACCAGCGCATCGTACTGGCGCGTGAGCGCGCGCTGCGTGCGGCCGACGCGGACGTACGAAGTGCCGAAGCCTTCGGGGTCCTGCTTGCTGTAGTCGCCCGACAGCGTGACCGACAGGTCGTCGTTGGGCTTGAACAGCAGCGTGCCGCGCAGGCCCAGGTTGTCCTGCTCGTTGATCCAGCGCTGGCTCCGGGTGTTGTAGATCGTGCCGCGGCGACTGGTGGAAGCGATGGCGACGCGCGCGGCGACGGTTTCCGACAGCGGGCCGGAGATCGCGGCCTTGCCCTGCTTATAATTGAGATTGCCCACGGTCAGCTCGGCGCGGCCTTCGAAATCGAAAGTCGGCTGGTTGGTGGTGATGTTGATCGCGCCGGCCGTGGTGTTCTTGCCGTAAAGCGTGCCTTGCGGGCCGCGCAGCACTTCGACCTGGTCGACGTCGAGGAAGTCGAACGTCGCGGCGGCGACGCGGCTGTTGTAGACATCGTCGACATAGATGCCGACGCCCTGCTCGAAGCCGTCGCTGGTCAGGCCGAACGGCACGCCCAGGCCGCGGATGTTGACCGAGGTGTTGCGCGGGTTCGAGGTGTAGACCTGCAGAGTCGGGGCGAGCTGCTGGAGCTTGACGACGTTGAAGTTGCCCGTGGCCTCGATGCTGTCCCCCCGGATCACCGAGATCGCCAGCGGCACTTCCTGCGCGGTTTCCTGGCGGCGGCGCGCGGTGACGATGATGACGTCGCCGCGGCTGATGGTGTCGTCTTCGGCGGCAGTGTCGGCCGCGCCGGCGGTGGTCGCGGCCGCCGTGGCGGTCGATGCCGTCGAGGCGGAACCGGCGGCCGCTTCGGTGGCCGCAAGGGCGGGGCTGGCGAACAGCGCCAGGCCGGCGGCGCCGGTCAGCAGGGTTGCACGGGTAATCATCGCTTTTTCCTCCTGGTAGAGATCGTCGCGCCGCCGGCGGTCCGGTCGGCGCTGAGCATTGTTCTTGGGTGTTGGGATGACCTGACGATCAGTTCGGCTTGAGCCGTCGCTTCTCGGTCACATCGATCTGGACGACACGGCCCTCATGAACGGTGAGGGACACGTTGCCGTATCTGAGGTCGGCAAGCGCCTGGCGAACGCTGGCGATGCTTTCCTCGAGGATTTCGGCCGCCTCGGGCGACGGCGCGCGTTCGGATTTGCTGGTCATGGATGCTCCATCGGCGTTGCGCGGCAGGGCCGCGGCGGCAGCGGGTGAAAATCGGAAAGGATGCGCTCACGAGCGCGACAGACTGGAAGGATCGGATCGATCGGCCGGGCGCGGTCAGCGCGGCATGCGTTCCTTCATGCCGGCCTTCGCGCGGGATGCCGCGAACCAGCACGCCCGGCCGCTGGGCGCGGCGGGGGCAGGGATCATGATCGGATCGGGGCAGCTATACATCGCGGTTGTCTTCCTCGTGGTGTCCAACGCTTAAACTCAATTTATTCAGTAGACATTCAAAAACATCTATCCCCGTAGAAAGGCTGGCTATCCGGCTTGCCCGGCCCCGCCTTTACCCCCGCGTCTTAGAGTGTTCGCGAGGGGCGGCCCGATGCCGCGCCATCGGCAGACGAAGCATCCCGCACATGCGCAAGGCCGGATGCTTCGCCTGCCTCGATGAACCCCGGAGCGGCCTGCGCCGCCTGTCCGGCGATCAGCCGGCGCAACAGGAACTGGCCGAAGGGCCAGTCGCCGAGCTGCGAATCGGCGTTGATGTGGCCGACGCGTCCCGCATCGGCGAACCCGCTGCCCCAGATGCCGGCAAGGCGGCGGGCGCGGCGGAAGCTCATGTAAGGGTCGTCGTGACTGGCGACGAGGATCGAGCGGAACGGGAGGGCCGCTTCCGGCTGCGGTGCGAAAGCCGTGAGCCGTTCGTCCAGCGGATAGAAGTCCACTTCGGGCGGGGCGACCAGCAACGCGCCGACAACGGCGTCGCTCGCGGGGCGCTCCAGCGCGGCCCACCAGCTCACCGCGAGGCAGCCGAGGCTGTGGGCGACCAGAACCACCGGGCGTCCGGCATCGCGGCCGGCATCGAGGATCGCGTGGTTCAGCTTGTTCACCCAGGTGTTGCGATGCGGGCGATCCCAGAGGCCGAGGTCGACCAGGCGGCAATCCGCCCGCTGCCGTTCCCACAGTGTCTGCCAATGGTCGGGGCCGCTGCCGCCCAGCCCCGGGACGAGCAGGACCAGCGGCGAGGCCGACTCGTCTTCGCTCGCGGGGATGGTCATGGGCACTGCCTTTCCGACAACGCGCGGCGGGACGCGCTCCGAAACGACGCCTTTAACTCTATTTAATTTGTAGACAATAGTCGAGCGCCGGAACGGGTGGGAATCTCGACGAATTGAGTAGAGTTTTGTTCGAAGCGGCGGAGAAGCGCCGCGAACGCGTCGCCTGCGCCGCGAAAGCGGCGCCGATCCCGGGCAATGCGGCGCCTAAGCTGCGCGAATCCCTTGTGTGCGGCGATGTGTTCGGTGCTGGCAAAGGCGCGGGGGACGAATGGTGCTGCTGGGGAGGATTGAACTCCCGACCTCAGCCTTACCAAGGATGCGCTCTACCACTGAGCTACAGCAGCCAGCCATTCGTCCGCGTCCGGCGGCCGCTGAGCGGGCCGGGCAGGGGCGCGCTATTGGCCGGGAGGGCGGGGGCTGTCAAGGACGATCGCAGCTTCGCCTTGAGCTTTGCGTCCAACGGCGGCATTCCGCCCGTCATGGACCGCAAGCCCGCAGAATCGTCGCGCGAGGAACGCCTGGCCGCGAAGCTGCGCGAAAACCTCAGGCGCAGAAAGGCCCAGGCGCGCGAGCTGGACGCCGATGGCCAGGCCGCGGGCGCGGGTGGGAACGACGGCAACCCCGCTCTTCCCAAAGCCCCGCCGAAAAGCTAGGGCCGCCAACTTCAAAACCCTTTCCCGCAGGGAGCCAAGCATTGCCTCGTCTCATCCTCGTTCGCCACGGCCAGAGCCAGTGGAACCTCGAGAACCGCTTTACCGGCTGGTGGGACGTCGACCTGACGGACAAGGGCGAGGAGGAAGCGATTGCCGCCGGCCGCCTGCTCGCCGCCAGGGGCATGTTGCCGACGGTCGCCTTCACTTCTTTCCAGACCCGCGCGATCAAGACGCTGCACCTGGCGCTGGAAGCCGCGGGAATCCTGTGGATTCCCGAGATCAAGGACTGGCGTCTCAACGAACGTCACTACGGCGGGCTGACCGGCCTCGACAAGGCGGAGACCGCGGCGAAGCACGGTGACGACCAGGTGAAGATCTGGCGCCGCAGCTTCGACATTCCGCCGCCGGTGCTCGAATCCGGTTCGGAGTTCGATCTGGGCAAGGATGCGCGCTATGCCGGCATCCCGATCCCGTCGACCGAAAGCCTCAAGGACACGATCGCCCGCGTGCTGCCTTATTACGAAGGCTCCATCGTGCCGCACCTGAAGGCCGGCGCGACGGTGCTGGTCGCCGCGCACGGCAATTCCCTGCGCGCGCTGGTGAAGCACCTTTCAGGCATCTCGGACGACGAGATCACCGGGCTGGAAATTCCCACCGGACAGCCGATCGTCTACGAACTCGACGAAAACCTGAGCGCGATCGAGCGCTATTACCTGTCGGAAAGGTAAGGGCATGAGCGCCCCCGCCGTCGCACCCGTGGTCGCTATCGTCATGGGCAGCCAGTCCGACTGGCCCACCATGCAGCGCGCGGCGGAAGCGCTCGACAAGCTGGGCGTCGCTTACGACGCGCGCATCGTCTCCGCCCACCGGACTCCCGACCGGCTCGTCGCTTTCGCCAAGGGCGCGGCGGACGAAGGCTTCAAGGTCGTCATCGCCGGCGCGGGCGGCGCAGCGCATCTGCCCGGCATGATCGCGTCGATGACGCACCTGCCGGTGCTCGGCGTGCCAGTGCAGTCGAAAGCTCTTTCGGGCAACGACAGCCTGCTTTCCATCGTCCAGATGCCGGCGGGCATCCCCGTCGGCACGCTGGCCATCGGCGAGGCCGGCGCGACCAACGCCGGACTGCTGGCGGCGGCGATCCTGGCGACGAGCGATGCGGCCCTGGCCGAGCGGCTCAAGGCCTACCGCGCCGCGCAGACCGATTCGGTCGCGCAAAAACCATCGTGATCGCGGGCCGATGATCCCTCCCGGCGAAACCATCGGCATCCTCGGCGGCGGCCAGCTCGGCCGGATGATCGCCATGGCCGCGGCGCAGCTCGGCTATCGTTGCCATATTTATGCGCCCGAGGCCGACAGCGTCGCCGCGGAAGTGAGCGCCGCCTTCACTTGCGCCGCCTGGGACGACGCATCGGCCATGGCCCGCTTCGCCGCCGACTGCGCGGTGGTCACTTACGAGTTCGAGAACGTGCCCGTCGCCCCGCTCGCCGCGCTGGGGGGCGTGCCGCTGCATCCCCATCCGCGCGCGCTGGAGACGGCGCAGGACCGGCTGACCGAGAAGCGCTTCGTCGAGGGGCTGGGCGGCCGGCCGGCACCTTATGCCGATGTCGACGGTCCGCAGGGCCTTACCGCCGCGATCCAGGCCATCGGCGCGCCGGGCATCATCAAGACGCGGCGTGAAGGCTACGACGGCAAGGGCCAGTGGCGCATCGTCGCGCCCGAGGACTCTGGCCTGAACCTGCCCGACCAGCCGCTGATCTACGAAGGCTTCATCCGTTTCGAGGCGGAGTTCTCGGTCCTGCTGTGCCGCGGCGCCGATGGCGATATCCGCTTCTGGGACACGCCGCAGAATGTGCACGAGGGCGGCATCCTCGCCCGCTCCACGCTGCCCGCCCCGCCCGTCATCCAGGACCATGTGGCGGAGGCCCGCGCCATCGCCGCCAAAGTGGCCGAGGCGCTCGGCTACGTCGGCGTCCTGACGCTGGAGTTCTTCGCGACCGCCGATGGCCCGGTGTTCAACGAGATGGCGCCGCGCGTGCACAATTCCGGGCACTGGACCACCGAGGGCGCGGTCACCAGCCAGTTCGAGAACCACGTTCGCGCGATCTGCGGGTTGCCGCTGGGCGCCACCGGCCTCGCGGCGGCGGGCGTGGAGATGCGCAACGTGATCGGCGACGCGGCCGAGGACTGGGCGGAAATCCTGTCCGATCCGTGCAACCACCTGCACTTGTACGGCAAGGCGGCGGCGCGGCCCGGCCGCAAGATGGGCCACGTCACCCGGCTTCGGCTGGGGTGAGCGCCGATATTTTCCTCGTCGTGGCGGTGGCCGCGAACGGCGTGATCGGCGCGGGCGGGACTTTGCCCTGGCACCTGCCGGCGGACCTCAGGCGCTTCAAGGCCCTGACCATGGGCAAGCCGATGGTGATGGGCCGCAAGACTTTCGAATCGCTGCCGGGCGTGCTGCCGGGCCGCCGCCATATCGTGCTCACGCGCGATCCCGAGTGGCGGGCGGAAGGGGCGGAAGCGGTGCGTGATCTCGACGCCGCGCTGGCGCTTGCCGGCGAAGGCGAGATCGCGGTGATCGGCGGAGCGGAAATCTTCGCGCTCGCCCTGCCGCGCGCGACCCGGATCGAATGGACCGCAATCGCCGCGGACATTCCCGGCGACACTTACATGCCGCCGATCGGCGAAAGCTGGCGCGAGACGTTCCGCGAAGATCATCCGGCGCAGGACGGCCGGCCCGCATTCGCTTTCGTGACGCTGGCGCGCGACTTATAGGCCGGCGCAGCATGATTCGCCTCGATGCCCGTGAACCCATTCCCGAAGCGCTGCGCGGCGCGGTGCTGGCGCTCGGTAATTTCGACGGATTCCACCTCGGCCATCAGGCGGTGGTGGGCGAGGCTATCGCCTGGGCCAGGGCGGAAGGCCGCCCGGCGGTTGTCGCCACCTTCGACCCCCATCCGATGCGCTATTTCAAACCCGATGCCGCGCCGTTCCGGCTGACCACGCTGGACCAGCGGATGGAGTTGTTCGCCGCCGCCGGGGCGGACGCCATGCTGGTGTTCCACTTCGACGCGGCGCTGGCGGGCATGAGCGCCGAAAGCTGGATCGCCGATATCATCGCCGGCCATATCGGCGCGGCGGGCGTCGTCACGGGCGAGGACTTCACCTTCGGCAAGGGCCGCGGCGGCAATCCGGCCTTGCTCAAGAGCTTCGGCGCGGGTCTGGGCGTCGCCGCGCGCACCGTTGGCGCGGTGCACGACGCCGACGGGCCGATCTCGTCCAGCCGTATCCGCGAGGCCTTGCGCGGCGGCGACTGCGAAACCGCCGCGCGCCTGCTGACCCGCCCTTTCGCGGTGCGCGGGATCGTGCAGCACGGCGACAAGCTGGGGCGCGACATCGGCTTTCCCACCGCCAACCTCGACCTCGGCAACTATCTGCGCCCGCGCTATGGCATCTATGCAGTGACCGGCCGCCTGCCCGACGGACGCGTGGTGCCCGGCGCGGCGAATGTCGGGGTAAGGCCGACGTTCGACCCGCCCAAGGAACTGCTCGAACCGCACTTCTTCGATTTTTCGGGCGATCTCTACGGGCAGGAGATCGACGTGGCGTTCCACGCCTTCCTGCGGCCCGAGGCGAAGTTCGCCAGTCTGGAGGAACTGACCGCCCGCATCGCGCTGGACTGCGAAGAGGCGAAGGCGCGGCTGGCTTCGATCTGACGCACGGCCTGCGCTGCGGACAAAACGCGGGTGTGAACAAAAATTGCAGTAATCCCCGCCGCCCGCTAAGGCCCGCCGCACCATGACCGAGCAGCGCGACTACAGAAGCACCGTCTTCCTCCCGAAGACCGATTTCCCGATGAAGGCGGGCCTTCCCCAGAAGGAGCCGGGCATTCTCGCGCGCTGGCAGGCCGAGGGAAGCTACGCCCAGACCCGCGAAGCGCGCAAAGGCCGCGAGAAGTTCATCCTGCATGACGGCCCGCCCTACGCCAACGGCGACATGCACATCGGCCACGCGCTCAACCACATCCTCAAGGACATGGTGGTGCGCACCCAGACGCTGCTGGGCAAGGACGCACCCTATGTGCCCGGCTGGGACTGCCACGGGTTGCCCATCGAATGGAAGGTGGAGGAGCAGTACCGCAAGAAGAAGCTCGACAAGGATCAGGTCGATCCGGTCGAGTTCCGCGCCGAATGCCGCGCCTATGCGCAGCAATGGGTTAACACCCAGCGCGAGCAACTGAAGCGCCTGGGCATCAACGGCGATTGGGACAATCCCTATCTGACGATGGATTTCCAGGCGGAGGCGACCATCGTCACCGAACTGCTGAAGTTCGCCGAAAGCGGCCAGCTCTATCGCGGCGCCAAGCCGGTGATGTGGTCCCCGGTGGAAAAGACCGCGCTGGCCGAGGCGGAGGTCGAGTACGAGGATATCGTCTCGACGCAGATCGACGTGGCTTTCGAGATCGTGGAAAGCCCGATTGCGGAGCTGGTCGGCGCTTATGCGGTGATCTGGACGACCACGCCCTGGACGATTCCGACGAACCAGGCTTTGGCTTATGGGCCGGAGGTTGAGTACCTTTTATTCCATTATGAGGGGCGACGAGTTTTAGTCGCTGATTCTCTAGCCGGTGAGTTTAGCCGCCGAATCCATCCGCGATTGGCCAAAGCGGATATTGAGCTTTCCAGTGGTCAGCTTGATGACGTTACAGGCGAGGCATTCGGCGTCAGACCTCTGTGGCGCGGTAAAGGCTCCAACCTCGCCGGCACTGTCGCCCGTCACCCGATGCATCACCTCGGTGGCTTCTTCGCCAAGCCGCGCCCGTTCCTCCCCGGCGACTTCGTCACCACCGAGAGCGGCACCGGCCTCGTCCACATGGCGCCCGATCATGGCGAGGACGACTTCCTGCTGTGCAAGGCCAACGGCATCGAGCCGGTCTTTGCTGTGGAGGCCGACGGCAAGTATCGCGCCGACTGGGCCTGGCTTCCCGGACAGGGCAGCGTCATCAATCCCAAGTTCAACGCGCCCGACGGGCCGATCTGCGCCGACTTGCGCGAAGCCGCCAAGTCCGGTGGGGGCCTCTTGGCGGCATCCACAGATTATAAGCACTCTTATCCACATAGCTGGCGCTCGAAGGCCAAGGTCATCTTCCGCTGCACGCCGCAGTGGTTCGTGCCGATGGACAAGCCTTCGCCGCTGATGCGCGGCGAGCAGCGGTGGGAGAACGAGGGCGGTAACCCCGATCCGACCGATTCCATCGAGCCGGGCGAGGCCACCCTGCGCGAGACGGCGATGCAGGCCATCGCTGACACCCGCTTCATCCCCGAAAAGGGCCGCAACCGCATCGGATCGATGGTGGAAGGGCGGCCCGACTGGGTGCTGTCCCGCCAGCGCGCCTGGGGCGTGCCGATCACCTTGTTCGTCGACCGCAAGAGCGGCCAGTACCTTGCCGATCCGGCGGTCAACGCGCGGATCGTCGACGGCATCCGCGAAGGCGGCGTCGATGCCTGGTCGGACGCGCGGGCGCAGGAATACCTGGGCGACGCCTACCAGGCCGAGAACTACGAGCGCGTCGTCGATATTCTCGACGTCTGGTTCGATTCGGGCTGTACCCATGCCTTCGTGCTGGAAAGCGGCCGCTGGCCCGATCTGCAATGGCCGGCCGACCTCTATCTGGAAGGCAGCGACCAGCATCGCGGCTGGTTCCAGTCCTCGCTGATGGAAAGCTGCGCCACGCGCGGCCGCGCGCCGTACAACGCGGTGCTGACCCACGGCTTCACCATGGACGCCAAGGGCATGAAGATGTCCAAGTCGCTCGGCAACACGATCAGCCCGCTGAAAGTGATGGAGACGAACGGCGCCGACATCATCCGCCTCTGGGCGCTGTCGGTCGACTATACCGAGGATCACCGCATCGGCGACGAGATCCTGAAGGGCGTGTCGGACCAGTACCGCAAGCTCAGGAACACGTTCCGTTACCTCCTGGGCGCGCTCGACGGCTTCGACGAGAGCGAGCGGGTGGGCGTGGACGCCATGCCCGAACTGGAACGCTATGCGCTGCATCAGCTCTGGCAACTCGATGGCGACTTGCGGCTGGCTGTCGCCGAATTCGATTTCAACACTTACGTTCGCCGGCTCAGCGAGTTCTGCAACGAGGACCTGTCGGCGTTCTTCTTCGATATCCGCAAGGACAGCCTCTATTGCGACGCGGTCGATGATCCCAAGCGGATGGCCTATCGCACCGTGCTCGACACGCTGTTCCAAGCGCTGGTCCGTTATGCCGCGCCGGTGCTGGTGTTCACCGCCGAGGAAGTCTGGGCGTCGCGCTATCCGGATGGCGGCAGCGTGCATCTGCTCGAATGGCCCGAACTGCCCCGGTTCACCGACGAGGGGCTGGCGACGAAGTGGTCCGAGCTTCGCGGCCTGCGCGCACAGGTGCTCGAAGCCATCGAGCCGCTGCGCCGCGAAAAGGTGCTGGGCTCGGGGCTCGAAGCCGAAGTATCGGTGCCGGTCGAGGCGACCGGCGTGGACCTCGCCGAACTGTTCATCACCGCGACAGTCACGCACGGGCAGGGCGATGGCGTGACCGTATCGCGCACCTCCCAGCACAAGTGCGGCCGCTGCTGGCGGCACCTGCCCGACGTCACCGAGGACGGGACGCTCTGCGCCCGCTGCGACGACGTGGTGGGCGAGACGGAGCCGGCGCAGTGAGCACGGTCGCCCGCCGCCGCGGAATCGGCGTGGCCATGGCCGCGCTGATTTTCGCGGCGGACCAGTACGTGAAGTGGCTGATGATCGGGCCGCTCAGGCTGCGGGAAGTCCCCTCGATCGAGCTGCTGCCGTTCTTCGATCTGCGCTGGACCGAAAACTACGGCGTGTCGCTGGGCATGCTCACAGCGACCTCGCCCGAGATGCGCTGGCTGCTGGTGGCGATGACGTCGATCATCGCGCTGGTCGTCTGCGTGTGGATGATGCGCGAGCGCAAGCTGGGCGATATCCTGGCGCTTTCGCTGGTCCTTGGCGGGGCGCTCGGCAATATTCTCGACCGTGCCAGCAAGGGCTTCGTCGTCGACTACGCCGATCTCCATTTCGGCACCTTCCGCCCGTTCCTGATCTTCAACATCGCCGATGCGGCCATCACCATCGGCGTCCTGATAATCCTTGCCCGCTCGCTGCTTTCGCGCGAAAAGCCCGATGCAGCGGCCCCCAAACAGGCGGCGGACGCCGCTTCGGAGAGCTGACCCCATGCGCAAGACCGTGTTCATCCTCGTCGCATCCGCCTCGGTATTGCTGAGCGGCTGCGGCGGCAGCGGGCTGTTCAATCGCGAACGTCCCGATGAATTCGCCGTGCAGCGCCAGACGCCGCTGGTCGTGCCGCCCGATTTCGCGCTGACCCCGCCCAAGCCCGGCGATCCGCGCCCGGCCGAGCGCAACCTGCAGCAGCAGACGCTCGACGCGCTGTTCGGCGGCCCGGCCGCGCGCAGCGAAGTCGAAAAGAACGCGATCAGCCGCGCCGGCGGCAGCGCCGCAGGCATTCGTTCCAATGTCGGCGATCCCAACACCGCCACCGTCGCCAAGGGCGAAGTGACCCGCGAGATCATCGCCGCGCCGCAGGGCGACGGCCGCGAAGCGCAGACCGCGGTGGGCGGCTGAGCCGCTACAGCGTCCCCGCGAAGGCGGGGACCTTGGCCGTTTGCAAACCGGCCATCACGGAAGTTTCGATCCAGCCGAACAAGCTCTCCGCTGTCGGGGGGACGCGGCCGAGTTTCTAGAGTCGTTCCAGTTCAGATTGAACCGCAGCGACTCAGATTATCTTTTGTTTGCCGTGATTTCCGAGCCGGCAGGTGATTCCACCTGCCTCGAAATCATTCTAACCTTCGCCCGCTTCCATCGGTGCGGGCATGCTGACCAGCAGCTTGTCGATCTTTAGGCCGTCCATGTCGACAACCTCGAAACGCCAGCCCTGCTCGACGAAATGCTCGCCTTCCTTGGGCAGGTGCCTGAGCACCGACAGCACATATCCGGCGGCCGTCGCATAATCGCGCACCACGGGCAGATCCAGCCCCAGCCGCCCCGCCAGCGCGTCGGCGGGCAATGCGCCGGCGATCAACAGCGATCCGTCATCGCGCTCGACGATCATCGGCTCGTCGCCCTCATCCTGATGGCTGGCGAAATTGCCGACGATGGCTTCGAGCAGGTCCGCGGGCGTGACGATGCCTTCCAGGTGGCCGTATTCGTCGTGCACCAGCGCCATCGACACGTCGGATTGCTGCAGCATGCGCAGCGCGTCCATCGCGTCGAGCTGGTCGGGGATGACTTCGGCCTTCTTCATCATCCGGGCGATATCGATGTCCTGCCCCGCCAGCAGCGCCGCCAGCACTTCGCGCAGCTTGAGCACGCCGACGATATGGTCGGGCGTGCCATCGGCCACCGGCATCAGCGAATGGGGCGATTCCTCGATCGCGGCGCGCAGTTCCGGTTCGGTGGCACTCCGGTCGATCCAGTGGACTTCGGTGCGCGGGGTCATCAGTTCGCGCACCGGCCGTTCGGCCAGGCGCATGATGCCCGTCATGATCTGGCGCTCTTCTTCTTCCAGCACGCCCGACTTGGTCGCCTCGGCGAAGATCATGTGGATCTCCTCGGCGGTGACTTCGCTCTCGCTCGACCGGTGCATGCCGATCAACCGCAGGAGCAGCGCCGACGATCGGTCGAGCGCCCAGACGAAGGGCGCCATGGCGGTGGCCAGCAGGCGCATGGGCCGCGCGGCCAGGATGGCGATAGGCTCGGCCAGCCGCAGTGCGACCTGCTTGGGCACCAGTTCGCCGACGATGACGCTGAAATAAGTGGTGATGACGATGACGAGCGCGAAGCCCGCTTCTTCCCCATAGCGTTCGGGCAGGCCCAGCGCGACAAGCCGCTCGCCCGTCGGCCCGCCCAGGCTGGAGCCCGAATAGGCGCCCGCGACGATGCCCACTAGGGTAATGCCGATCTGCACGGTCGACAGGAAGCGTCCCGGATCGTTCGCCAGCGCCAGGGCGCAGCGCGCGCCGTTGCTGCCGCGGTCGGCCGCCACCTTCAGGCGCGCGGGGCGTGCGGATACGATGGCCAGCTCCGACATGGCAAAAATGCCGTTGAGCAGGATAAGCCCCGCGATAACGAGGACATCGGTCCAGGGAAACGGTGTCACCCCACGGGGCTAGCAGATTAAAACAGCCGCGCGAAGGGCGGCCGTTCATTTAGGCCGTGAATAGGCGCGCGCGGAACCGCAGCCGCCATCGCTCGTTTATCCCAGCGCGTTGACAGGGCGGCGATGCAGGGCCCATTCATGTGCAGAAGTAGACAGACCGAACCCACAAGGTTTGCCGAGGAAAGGGTCCATCCATGAAGAAATCCCGTCTGCTGGTATCGAGCTTCGCCATCGTGTCGCTGCTCAGCGTCTCAGCTTGCGTCACCGACCCCAATACCGGCGAGCGCAAGGTCTCGCGCACCGCGATTGGCGCCGGTGGCGGCGCGCTTGCGGGGCTGTTGCTGGGCGGGCTGATCGGCGGCGGCACCGGCCGCATCATCGGCGCGGGCATCGGCGGCGTCGCGGGCGGCGCCATCGGCTACACGATGGACAAGCAGATCAAGGAGCTGCGCGAAAGCACCGCCGGCAGCGGCATCGACATCACGCCGACCGACAACGGCCAGGCGATCCTGGTCAACTTGCCCGAAGGCGTCACTTTCGATGTCGGCAGCTACAGCCTGAAGCCGCAGTTCCGCGCTACGCTGGACGATATCGCGCGCAGCATGAACCAGTATCCGGACAGCCTGATCGACGTTTACGGCCACACCGATTCGACCGGTTCCGACGCCTTCAACCAGACCCTGTCGGAGAACCGGGCGCGCACCGTGGCCAATTACCTGAGCATGCAGGGCGTTTCGGCCGCGCGTATCCGCAGCCAGGGCCTGGGCGAAACGATGCCGGTGGCCGACAACGCCACCGACGAAGGCCGCCGCCGCAACCGCCGGGTCGAGATCAAGATCGTTCCGATCAGCCAGGAACAGGCCCAGGCGGCGCGCGCGCAGGGACAGTAAGATCGTGCCCTCTCCCCTTGTCGGGGGAGAGGGCTTCCATCATCCCGCCAGCTTCTTCGCCCGCTCGGCCAGGCGCGCCACCGCGGCGTCGTGGATCGCCGGCGCCGTCACCAGCACGCCGAAAGCGCGGGGATCGCGCTTGTTGTAATTGAGCGGCTGACCGAAGGCGTCAGTGGTCACCGCGCCCGCCTCGCGCGCGATCAGCGCGGCCGCCGCGATGTCCCATTCGAATCCCCAGCGCAGCGTCGCGACGATATCGGCCTCGTTTGCGGCGACGAGCGCGATCCGCAGCGCGATGCTGTTGGGCTGGTCGACCTTTACGAGGTCGGCGTCTTCGCGCGGGGTCGACTTGGCGGGAACGCGCGCGCCGGGAAGCTTCATGCGGGTGCTGGCGGCAAGCGGCGCACCATTGCGCCAGGCCCCGCGCCCCGCCTCGGCATGCCAGAATTCCGCGCGCGCCGGGGCGCTCAATATGCCGATCAGCGGCCGGCCGGCGCTTATCAGCGCCACCGAGACCGCCCACCCGGGCCGCCCGTGGACATAGTCGCGAGTCCCGTCGATCGGGTCGACCAGCCAGATCAGGCCGCCTTCCAGCCGCTCGGGCGCATCGGCGGTTTCTTCGGAAAGCCAGCCGGCGGAAGGTAGCAGCAGGCTCAATTCGCGTTTCAGGAAGGCGTCGACGGCCAGGTCGACTTCACTGACCAGGCTGCCGGGCTCCTTTTCCCAGACCGACAGGTTCGCGCCCGGCGGCTGCGCGCCGGGCCAGCGCGCCATGGCCATGCGGCCCGCTTCGCCGACGATGGCCTGCAGGCGATCTCTATCGATCATTGGGAATGGGGCATCTGGGGTAAGGTGCCTTCTCGCTGCGTCCAGGGGAATTTGCCCGGTCGGCGGGACTTTTCAAGCCTTGTGCGATGTGCTTATGCGGCAGCGCAAAATCGGCCCTCCCCAGGCATCACCAGCGGAAAGCGATTCATCCATGAACATCCATGAATATCAGGCCAAGGAACTGCTTGCGAAATTCGGCGTCGCCGTGCCTGCCGGCTATGCCGCGCTGACGGTGGACGAAGCTGTCGAAGCCGCCGGCAAGCTGCCCGGGCCGCTTTACGTGGTGAAGGCGCAGATCCATGCGGGTGGCCGCGGCAAGGGCAAGTTCAAGGAACTGGGCGCCGACGCCAAGGGCGGTGTCCGCCTGTCGAAGTCGCTCGATGAAGTGCGCGCCAACGCGACCGAGATGCTGGGCAACACGCTGGTGACGATCCAGACGGGCGAAGCCGGAAAGCAGGTCAACCGCCTCTACGTCACCGACGGCGCCGACATCGCCAAGGAATACTACCTGTCGATGCTGGTCGACCGTGCGACCGGCCGCATCGCCATGATCGTTTCGACCGAAGGCGGCATGGATATCGAGACCGTGGCGCACGACACGCCCGAAAAGATCACCACGATCACCATCGATCCCGCCGAAGGCTTCCAGCCGCACCACGGCCGTGCCGTCGCCTTCGCGCTCAAGCTCAAGGGCGATCTCAACAAGCAGGCGCAGAAGGTTGCCGCCCAGCTTTACGAGGCGTTCAACGCGACCGACATGTCGATGCTCGAGATCAACCCGCTGATCGAGACCACCGATGGCAAGATCGCGGTGCTCGACGCCAAGGTCAGCTTCGATCCCAACGCTCTGTTCCGCCACCCCGACATCGCCGCGCTGCGCGACGAGACCGAGGAAGACCCGGCCGAAGTTGAAGCCTCGCGCTACGACCTCGCCTATATTAAGCTCGATGGCGACATCGGCTGCATGGTCAACGGCGCCGGCCTCGCCATGGCGACGATGGACATCATCAAGCTGAACGGCATGTTCCCGGCCAACTTCCTCGACGTCGGCGGCGGCGCCGACAAGGAGAAGGTGACGGCGGCGTTCAAGATCATTCTCGCCGATCCCGCGGTGAAGGGCATCCTGGTCAACATCTTCGGCGGCATCATGAAGTGCGACACGATCGCCGAGGGCATCGTCGCGGCCGCCAAGGAAGTGAACCTCTCGGTGCCGCTGGTCGTGCGCCTTGAGGGCACCAACGTCGAGCTCGGCAAGCAGATTCTCGCCGGATCGGGCCTGGCCATCGTTCCGGCCGACGATCTGGGCGACGCCGCCCGCAAGATCGTCGGAGAGGTGAAGAAGGCCGCCTGAGCCCATGCGATTCGGGCCACCGACGGGTGGCCCGAAGTGGCGACGACAGGGCTTGACCTGCCGCGCGTTGGCGGCAATGGCGTTCCGCAATTGAATTAACCGGCCGGCTAAATCCACCCAACGGTGGGTTTGCCGCCTGAGAGGAAGGACCTCGCGCATGAAGATCCTCGTGCCCGTCAAGCGGGTGATCGACTATAACGTCAAGCCGCGGGTGAAGTCCGACGGCACCGGCGTCGACCTCGCCAACGTCAAGATGAGCATGAACCCGTTCGACGAAATCGCCGTCGAGGAAGCCATCCGTCTGAAGGAAAAGGGCGTGGCGACCGAGATCGTCGCGGTTTCCGTCGGCCCGGCGAAGGCGCAGGAAACGCTGCGCACCGCGCTCGCCATGGGCGCCGACCGCGCCATTCTGGTCACGACCGACGACGAAGTCGAGCCGCTGGCCGTCGCCAAGATCCTCAAGGGGATCGTTGGTGAAGAGGCGCCCGGCCTGGTCATCCTGGGCAAGCAGGCGATCGACGACGACAGCAACCAGACCGGCCAGATGCTGGCCGCGCTGCTCGGCCGTCCGCAGGGCACGTTCGCTTCGGAAGTGACCGTCGAGGGCGATTCGGTCACCGTGAAGCGCGAAGTCGACGGCGGCCTGGAAACAGTGAAGCTTTCGCTTCCGGCCATCGTCACCACCGACCTGCGCCTGAACGAGCCGCGCTATGCTTCGCTGCCCAACATCATGAAGGCAAAGTCGAAGCCGCTCGCGAACAAGACGCCCGCCGACTACGGCGTGGACACCGCCCCGCGCCTCAAGACCTTGAAGGTCACCGAGCCGGCGACGCGCCAGGCCGGCGTCAAGGTCGCCGATGTCGACGCGCTCGTCGCCAAGATCAAGGAGCTGGGGATCGCCTGACGGCTCGATCTCCTGGAGAAACGACATGACGAAAACGCTTGTTTGGGTCGAACACGACAACGCCTCGGTGAAGGACGCGACGCTGTCCGCCGTCACCGCCGCCAGCCAGCTCGGCGAAGTGCACCTGCTGGTCGCCGGTTCGGGCGCCGCTGCGGTGGCCGAAGCCGCCGCGAAGATCGCCGGCGTCGGCAAGGTCCACCTCGCCGATGACGCCGCCTATGCCAACGCGCTCGCCGAAAACGTCGCGCCGCTGATCGTCTCGCTGATGGAAAGCCACGACGCCTTCGTCGCGCCGTCCACCAGCAACGGCAAGAACATCGCGCCGCGCGTCGCCGCGCTGCTCGACGTCGCGCAGGTCTCGGACATCCTCTCGGTCGAAGGCCCCAAGACCTTCACGCGCCCGACTTACGCCGGCAACGCCATCGCCACGGTCGAATCGAGCGACGCCAAGCTGGTTGTCACCGTGCGCGGCACGGCCTTCGCGAAGGCCGCCTCGGAAGGCGGTTCGGGCACGGTGGAAGCCGTTTCGGGTAGCGGCGACTCCGGCCTGTCGAGCTTCCTCGGCGCCGAGATCGCCAAGTCGGAACGTCCCGAGCTCACCAGCGCCAAGGTCATCGTTTCGGGCGGCCGCGCGCTCAAGGATTCGGAAACCTTCAAGCAGGTCATCTTCCCGCTCGCCGACAAGCTCGGCGCCGCCGTCGGCGCCAGCCGCGCCGCGGTCGACGCGGGCTATGTGCCGAACGACTACCAGGTCGGCCAGACCGGCAAGATCGTCGCTCCCGAAGTCTACATCGCGGTCGGCATCTCGGGCGCCATCCAGCACCTCGCCGGCATGAAGGATTCCAAGACGATCATCGCGATCAACAAGGACGAAGACGCGCCGATCTTCCAGGTCGCAGACGTCGGCCTGGTGGCGGATCTGTTCACTGCAGTGCCGGAAATCACCGGCAAGCTCTGATCGGTCCCGACCGGAAAAATCGAAAGCCCCGGCCCGTCAAACGGCCGGGGTTTTTTCTTTGGCGATTGTATAGATTGCAAATACGGCCGCGAAGCCCGCTCAGTCCGGCAGCCGCTCAAACAGATTGAGTTGCGCGCCTTCGTATTCCTGCCACCCATAGCGCACGAAGCCGAGCGACGCCGCCACGCGTTCGGACGCGGTATTGCCGTCTTCGATCATGGCGGCGATGCGGCGGGGGCCGTGTTCGGCGTCGAACCATTCCAGGATCGCGCGCATCGCTTCGCGGGCATAGCCCCGGCCCCAGCAGTCGTTGCGGACGATCCAGCCCGCTTCGGGCGTGTCGTCCAGTCCCTGACCGAAGCCGCGATGGCTGTGGAACACACCGCAGCTGCCCAGGATCGCGTCCTCGCCGGGAAGTCGTAGCATGAAATTGCCATAGCCGTAGAGCGCCCAGCCCCCGGCGTTGCGCATCAGTCGCTCGAACTGACCGCTCGCGTTCGGCAGCGACGGGCCGAGGAAGCGGCGGGTCTCTTCCGCCGCCATCAGGTCGACCAGCGAGGCGAGATCGTTGGCGCGCGGGCGCCAGAGTTCCAGTCTTTCGGTCGTCAGCAGTGGCCCGGTCACAACGGCTTCTCGGTCACAGCAGTTTCTCCACCGCGTGGATCGCCACGCCCACCAGCCCGCCCACCATCGTGCCGTTGATGCGGATGAACTGCAGGTCGCGCCCGACTGCGCCTTCGATCCGGCCGGTGACGGTATGGGCGTCCCAGCGCTTCACCGTTTCGGAGACCAGCCGGACGATCTCGTCACCATAGCGCGAGACGACGCCGACCAGCGTGCGGCGGGCGAAGCGGTTGACCAGCAGCTGCAGGCGGGGATCGCGCGACAGCGCCTGGCCGAGCTGGCCGACGCTTGCGCCCAGCTCTCCCGACAGCGCCGTGCCGGGATCGCGCAGCGCCTTCAGCAGCGAGCCGCGAATGCGTTCCCACACCCCGTCGAGCCAGCGGCCCATGGCGGGATTGGCGAGAAGTTCGGCCTTCAGCTTCGCGACGCGCGCCTGCATCGCCGGATCGTGCAGCAGCTTGTCCGCCAGATCCTCCAGCCCTTCCTCCAGCTTGCGGCGCAGCGGATGGCCGGGATCGACGAGGGTTTCGGCGAGCAGCTTGTAGAGTCCGTCGATCACGCCGTTGGCCAGTTTTTCGTCCAGCCCGGTCCAGCGCACGATGGTGTTGGCGCGCTGGTGGATGATGTCGCGAATCAGCGCCTCGTTGTCCTCGATGGTGAGGCCGGCCCAGCGGATCATGCTTTCGAGCAGCGGCAAGTGCCGCTTGTCGGCGATGGCGGCGGACATCAGCTGGCCCAGCAGCGGGGCGAGGTCGATCTTTTCGAGCTGCCCGCGCAGGCCCGATTTCACCAGCCCGCCGAGCTGTTCCTGGTCGAGCGATTGCAGCACGTCGGCGAACAGGTCCGCCGCGCCCGCCTTCAGGCGCGATTGTTCGCCGGGGCGCGGACTGGCCAGGAACCCGCCCGCCGCCGCCGCCAGGTTGAAGCCGTGCAGTCGGCGGGCGACGACTTGCGGGGTGAGGAAATTGTCGCGCAGGAACACCGCCATGGTGTCGGCGATGCGGTCCTTGTTTTCCGGGATGATCGCGGTGTGCGGGATCGGCAGGCCCAGCGGCCGGCGGAACAGCGCGGTCACGGCGAACCAGTCCGCCAGCCCGCCGACCATCGCCGCTTCGGTGAAGGCGAGCGCATAGCCCCAGGCGGGATGGGGGTAGATGCCGGAAAGATGCCGGCCGGCCAGGAACCCCGCCGCCATGGCGACCAGCAGGCCGGTGGCGATCCGCCGCATGCGCCGCGCCCGGTCGGCGGGCAGAGCCACGCGGACGGGCCGGCGGAGGAGCGATGGGCGGGCTGTGTTCACTCGGCGGGCAGGCCCGCCTTGCGCTCGGCTTCGCCATGTTCGGGCTCATAGGTCAGCAGCGAGCGGCGCAGCTTGGGGCCGAGCCGCTTCTCGAGCCCGTCGGCCAGGCTGAACGCGGCCGGCACGATCAGCAATGTCAGCGCGGTCGAAAGCAGCAGACCGCCGATCACCACGGTGCCCATCGGCGCGCGGAAAGCTCCGTCGCCCGACAACGACAGCGCGGTGGGCACCATGCCCGCGGTCATCGCCACCGTGGTCATGACGATGGGCTGGGCGCGCTTGTGGCCCGCCTCGATGATGGCGTCGAACTTGCCTGCGCCGGTCTTCATCTCCTCGATGGCGAAATCGATCAGCAGGATCGAATTCTTCGCCACGATGCCGAACAGCATGAGGATGCCGATGAACACCGGCATCGAGATCGACTGGCCGGTCAGGAACAGCGCAAGGAAGCCGCCGAAGGGCGCGAGGAACAGCGAGCCCATGTTGACCAGCGGCGAAATGATGCGGTGATAGAGCAGGACGAGCACCGCAAAGACCAGCAGGATGCCCGCCGGCACCGCGATGGAGATGTTGTCCAGCATCTCCTGCTGCCAGCGCTCGCTGCCGAAAGGTGCGTTGCTGACGCCCGATGGAAGGTTGGCCATCGTCGGCAGCTTATTGATCGCATCGGTCGCCTGGCTTTTCACCACGCCGTTCGCCAGATCGGCGCCGATGAAGATACGCCGCGCCTGGTTGTAGCGTTCGATGCTCGTCGGACCCGATCCATAGCCGATCTCCGCTACGCGAGAGAGCGGGACGGAGCCGCCGCTGGCCGTGGGCACGGGAAGATTGGCGATGTTCGACAGGTCGTGCCGGGCCTCTTCGGGCAGACGGACGCGGATCGGCACCTGCCGGTCGGTCAACGAGAACTTGGCGGCGTTCTGGTCGATATCGCCGATCGTGGCGATGCGGATCGCCTGGCTCAGCGACTGGGTGGAGACGCCGAGCTGGGCCGCAAGGTCGAGCCGCGGTTTGATGATGATTTCCGGCCGGCGCATGTCGGCGCTGATCCGCGGCGCGACGATCTGCTTCACGCCGGCCATCTCCTCGACCAGTTTCGCCGCCGTCTGCTCCAGCAAGGCGGAATCGGAGCCGGTGAGCATGATCGAGATCGGGCGGCCGGTGCCGCTGCCGGCGGCGTCGAGCGCGATGAAAGTAACCCGCGCGTCAGCGATTTCCTGCAGGGCGGGGGTCAGCGCGTGTTCGAACTCCTGGCTGGTGCGGCGCCGGTCCTTCTTCAGCGTAATCATCAGGCGGCCGCTGCCTTCGGACATGCGCTGCATGACGTGTTCGACATCGGGCTGCTTCGCCAGGATGCCGCCGACCCGATCGGCGACCACCTGCGTCTGGGCGAGCGTGGTGCCCGGCACCATTTCGATCGAGACGCTGACGTTGTCGTGATCCTGCGTTGGAAAGAATTCCATCGGCAGCGAGGCGGCGAGCAGGATCGAGAGCAGCAGCGAGACCACGCCGACACCCATCATGTGAATGCGGTGGTCGCGCAGCCGCGCCGCGAAGCGCTGGCGCAGCGAGAGCCTGCCGTCCGCGCGCCGGTGCGCGGCGCGGTAGGCGTCGGCCTTGGACGTATCGAGCGACCAGTGAAGCACCGACAGGTAACGGTCCATCATGGCGCCGCCGCCATGCTCCTCGTGGCCATGCGCCTTCAGGAAATAGGCGGCGACCATCGGCGTTATCATGCGCGCCACGGCCAGGCTCATCAGCACCGAGACGACCACGGTCAGGCCGAAGTTACGGAAGAATTCGCCCGACACGCCGGGCATCGTGCCCACCGGCAGAAACACGGCCACGATCGAGAAGGTCGTGGCGACGACCGCGAGGCCGATCTCGTCGGCGGCGTCGATGGACGCCTGGTACGCGGTCTTGCCCATGCGCATGTGGCGCACGATGTTTTCGATCTCGACGATGGCGTCGTCGACCAGCACGCCCGCCACCAGGCTGAGGCCGAGCAGCGATTGCGCGTTCAGCGAAAAGCCCAGTAGGTCCATGAACCAGAAGGTCGGAATAGCCGAAAGCGGGATGGCGATGGCGGCGATGATCGTCGCTCGCCAGTCGCGCAGGAAGAAGAACACTACGACGACCGCCAGGATCGCACCCTCGACCATGGCGGCCATCGAGCTTTCGTACTGTTCCTTGGTGTAGTCGACCGAGTTGAACATCGACTTGAAATGGACGCCTGGACGCTCCTTCTCGAGCTTGGCCATTTCGACCATCGCATCGTCGTAGACCGATACGTCGGAAGCGCCGCGCGCGCGGGAAAAGCCGAACATCACCACCGGACGACCGTCGAACTTGGCGATGCTGGCGATCTCGCCATAGCTGTCGGTGACGCGGGCGATGTCGGCAAGCTTTATCGATCGCCCGCCGCCGAGCGAGATGTCGGTCTGCGACAAGGCGAAAGCATCGGCCGCATTGCCGAGCACACGCACCGACTGGCGCGAGTTGCCGATCTCGGCCTTGCCGCCCGCCGCGTTGACGTTGAGCTGGCGCAGCGTCTGGTTGACTTGCGACGCGGTGACGCCCTGCGCCTGCATCCGCGCGGGGTCGAGCGTAACGAGGATTTCGCGGTCGACGCCGCCGAAGCGGCTGACCGAGGCCATGCCGTCCACGCCCAGCAGCCGCTTGCTCACCGTATCGTCGATGAACCAGGATAGCTGCTCCATCGTCATGTCCTCGGCCTCGACCGCGAAATAGGCGATCGGCTGTGAGGATGTGGTGGCCTTGATGACCGACGGCTCCAGGATACCGTCGGGCAGCTCGCCGCGAATCTGATCGACGTTGTTTTTGACCTCGTTGACCGCTTCGTTGATGTTCTCCCCGATCTGGAACTCGACCGTCGTACGGCTCTGGCCCTCGGTGGCGGTCGAACTGATCGTGACGACGCCGCTGATCGAGCGGACGGCCGCCTCGACTCTTTGTGTGATCTGCGTCTCGATCTCGGTCGGGGCGGCGCCCGGCTGCGAGATCGTGACGATCACCATCGGGAATTCGATGTCCGGCTGCTGCTGGATGTCCATCCGCATGAAGCTGACGATGCCGATCAGCATCAGGCCCGCGAAGAACACGATCGGGACGATCGGATTGCGGATCGACCAGGCCGAGATATTCTGGAAATTCATTGCTCAGCCTTTCGGCGGCGTCGCCAGCCTGGGTTTCACCGTCTCGCCCGGCGAGAGGAATGCGCCGGCGCGCAGCACGATCTTCTCGCCGCCGGAAAGTCCGTCGATAACCGCGATGCCATCGTTGGTGAGCGCCCCGGTCTTCACGTCGCGGCGGGCCACCTTGTTGTCCGCGC
>Ga0209813_10000128_pt1 | contig 27561 bp, 33 predicted proteins | sample EndMethybrTD3033_FD_187596 | JGI IMG/M metagenome (GOLD analysis project Ga0209813, IMG submission 187596) | Populus endosphere microbial communities from Tennessee, USA - Endosphere MetaG P. TD hybrid TD303-3 (SPAdes) (version 2) | ecosystem: Host-associated > Plants > Roots > Endosphere... | reverse complement strand
GTCGGCTCATCACATCCTGGGGCTGGAGCAGGTCCCAAGGGTTTGGCTGTTCGCCAATTAAAGTGGTACGTGAGCTGGGTTCAGAACGTCGCGAGACAGTTTGGTCCCTATCTGCCGTGGGCGTCGATACTTGAGAGGAGTTGACCCTAGTACGAGAGGACCGGGTTGAACATGCCTCTGGTGTACCTGTCGTCCTGCCAAGGGCGCAGCAGGGTAGCTATGCATGGACGGGATAACCGCTGAAAGCATCTAAGCGGGAAGCCTCCCTCAAGATTAGGTATCATAGAGTCGTGGTAGACCACCACGTTGATAGGTCGGATGTAGAAGCGGGGTAACCTGTGGAGCTAACCGATCCTAATAACTCTGTTCATGCTTGAGAGTCCCACCATCAATGACAGGCCTGGGTAACCAGCCGGTCCGCGATGACGGACGATAACAAGCCAGACTTGCCCTGAATATCGCATCGATTACGATAAAACCCATGTTCCGCCGGCTCTATTGCTTGGTGACCATAGCGTCAGTGACCCACCCGATCCCATCTCGAACTCGGCCGTGAAACCTGACTGCGCCGATGGTACTAACGCTTAAGCGTTGGAAGAGTAGGTCGTCGCCAGGCATTAAAGCCGACGGAACATAGCAATATCGAACAAAACCCATTCACATACTCTCGGCCCTCCGGCCAAGCTCGAAGGGCCGCAATACGCGGCCCTTTTTGCGTCCGTTGGACGCAAAATGGACCGACATAAACGGGGCCGCATCCAATGCAGCCCCTGGTGACGCGGGGTGGAGCAGCCCGCCTGCCGGCTTGCAGCGCAAGACGGTCAAACAAAACGCTTCCGGGCTGCCTCGCGCAACGCCCGACTTGGTGACGCGGGGTGGAGCAGCCCGCCTGCCGGCTTGCAGCGCAAGACGGCCAAACAAAACGCTTCCGGGCTGCCTCCGCGCAACGCCCGACTTGGTGACGCGGGGTGGAGCAGCCCGGTAGCTCGTCAGGCTCATAACCTGAAGGTCGTAGGTTCAAATCCTACCCCCGCAACCAATACAAACACCCCTCAAAGACCCAGCACAAACACCATCCACACCCCCCGCAAGCCCACGCTCGCGGGGCCAAACCTGTGCCCGCAACCGGCGAACACGCCGGTCCGGCCATGCCTATCACTCCGGGCTCTCGGCATGCCGCTCCCTGCCGATGAAACCGAACCTTACGCCGGCCGAAACCTCCAGCGTAGCCAGAAGGCAGGACTGCCTGTCGAAAGGCCGGTCATCCACGCCGATGGGCGGCGTCGCGAAAACAACCGTCCCCCCGCTCACCTCAACCGCCTCGTGCGGCTCAAAGCCACAGTGAACTTCCAACGCCATGGCGAACTGGGCCTGACGGTGTCTTTCAGAATGTGATGAGGTTAGCCGGACCCGCCGGTCCCGAGCTTGTCGAAGCCTGCCCGGAACTTCGCTGAGGGAAACCGCTCTTCCTTCGGCGTGGCGGGAAAGGAAGGTCAGTCCCCTGCCTGCAGCAGCCGCTCAGGTCAGCCCCTCGACAAGCTCAGGGCAAACGGATTGGCGCGATTCAGATCGGTGTCACCCTGCTCGAAGGACGCACCTTCCCAGCCGCGCCGGCCCCACGATCAATCGCCCTTTTCGGCGCCGAGAGCCTTGGCGATCTCTCCTTCGGCGGCGGTCGCTTCGGCGATCAGCAGGCGCAATGCCGTTGCGGTATCTTCCAGGAGTCCGGCGCCGATGGGGCGTTCGCCATTGATGAAGCGGCGGATGGCCCGCTCGTCGATACCGAGGCGCCGCGATGCGGCGGTGGTGCCGCCGAACAACTGGACGCAATAGGCAAAGTGCTCGGACCGGTCCTGCACTGAAAAAGACGCCGCCATCGTACCTCCGTTTATCCTTGGCCGGCGACCATAAGTCATCTGATCGGCGAGGCAACACGGACGCTCCGGGCGGTCCGATGGACGGCTAGTCCGGGCTTGCGGCATATGGGGCCGGACCTTGCGGAATGGACCAGGGAAGGAAAAGACGGCCATGGCGGATTCCCAGCTGAAAGTGTTCTTCGACGGCGGGTGCCGGCCGAACCCCGGGCGCATGGAGGCTGCGGTCGTGATCCGCGGCGCTGTTCATTCGTTCGACGATCTGGGCCATGGATCGAGCGCCGACGCCGAATGGCTGGCGTTGATCCGTGCGCTGGAATTGTCCCGGTCGCTGGGGCTGGCCGATGTCGTATTCGTCGGCGATGCGCTCGATGTCGTCCGCAAAAGCAATGCCGCCATGAAATCGGGAGAGGCGGTGCCGGGGCATGCCGCCACGGTCCTGGCGCTAATTGCCGGAATGCCGGCCGCGCGGATCCGCTGGATAAAGCGCGAGCAGAATCTGGCCGGAATCGCCCTGGCTGCCCGGCATCCGCGATAGCCCATTGCAGGCATGACATCCGCTCAGGCTGAGCGGGCTTCGTGGGACGAATTTGCAATCGGTACAATCGGTCGCGGAAAAGGGGGCCGGATGATCGGGGGCGCTACTGATGGTGCAGCGTGTTCTCGAACCCGTCGTTCGCCTTGGTCATCTTGGCGATCTTCCTGAGGTTGGCCCGCACATATCGTTCGAAGCGCCGATCGTCGTTGACGCCAGTGGCCATATATTCATCCTGACCGAGCAAGTGCTTGAGGCGATCGGAAAAGGCTGCCCGATCGTCCTTGCCCGCCGCCGCTTTCAGATTGCGGCAGACCCAATCTTCGGCGGCGGCCTTGTCATAATCGTCCTGGGCCGCGTAACCCCGTCTGTCGGCCGCCGCCTGATCGAGGGCTGCGGCAGCGATGCGACAATCGAGCCATTTGCGGACTTGCTCGCTGTCCCATTCTTTTGGCGACACGGTCATTATGCTCTCCTTAGAAGCAGGCGATCCGCGTCTAATTGCCGTCCGCATCGACCATGAACACCACGGGTTTCCCGCGCGAGGCGGGTTCCCAGCCCGCCAGCAGCGCGGCTCGCACGCCCCGGGATAGGGTCGCGTCGCTGATCTGCAGGCGCCCCCGCTGCATTCCCTTCAGCAGGCGCTTCGGCGGGGGAAACTCCAGTAATGCGCCGCGCTGGGTGTGCGTCTGCCGCAAGGCGATGGTCATGCCTTTCCACCCGTCGGACTCGCCCCATTGCGGCTCGCTGCGCAGTTCCCACTCATACTCGAGCCCGTCGACGTCGACGATGCCGGAAAGCCTTTGGGTATTGGTCATAGAGGCGCGCCTAGAGTGATTTCGCGGCAGGCGGAATCACCTGCCGGCTCGGAAATCACGGTAATCGAAAGATAATCCGAGTCGTTCCGGTTCAGTCCGGACCAGAACGGAACGAGTCTAACAGGTCAGTGAACGCACACCACCCGGCGGCGACAATCGATCAGCCGCCCGTCCTGTCCTCGTCACCGGCGGCGAAGTGGGCCAACTGATCGCGCATCGCGCGGGCGAAGGCCGGGCGCGCGGTCACGCGGGTCACATAGGCTTCGGTCGCGGGGCGGTCGCCGTGGGCGCGGAGCTTCGCGACGCGCAGGACATCGGCCATCAGCAGATCGGCGATGGTGAAGCGGTCGGCGGCGAGCCATTCGCGCTCGCCCAGCACTCGCTCCAGGTGGGCGAGGCGGCTTTCCATCCAGCCGGTAAGCCCGTTGTCCCGGGCGCCGGTGATTTCCAGAAACCACCAGGGAACGGTGACCATCTCGACCGAGTTCAGCGCGGCGATCGTCCATTGCAGCGTCCGGGCCTCACCGGCCGGATCGCGCGGCATCAGGCGCTCGCTCTTGCGGGCGAGGTGGAGCAGGCAGGCGCCGCTTTCGAATATCTCCAGTTCGCCATCGCCTAGGAACGGGACCTGGCCGAAGGGCTGGCGGGCGAGGTGATTGGTTTCGCGGTCGTCGAAGGGGACGGTCCGGACGGAATAGGCGAGCCCGGCTTCCTCGCATGCCCATCTCAGCCGCAAGTCGCGCACGAAGCCGCGCGGGCCATCAGGCACCCAGTCGTAAGTCCAGATGACGAGTTTGCCCATGATCGCCGCTCCATTCTCTGCCGCCCTGCGACAGGGCGGGCCGGCCGGAGACTATTGCGCCGGGAGCGGCGGTTCAAACTGCCAGTGGAGAAAGTCGATCGGCCGTGCATGAAAAAGCCCACCGGGATCGCTCCCGGTGGGCTTTTCGTGTTTGTGCCGTGGGCGCACCCGTCAGAGGTCGGGGTGATGCTCCACCACTTCGTCCACCGGGCCGCCGTTGATGTCGAGCAGGGTGCCGGTGATGAAGGCCGCCGCCGGCGATGCCAGGTAGACCGCCGCGTAGGCGACTTCCTCGGGATCGGCCATGCGGCGCAGGCGGGCGCTGTTCTCGACGATCTTGCGCATTTCGGGCGCGCGCGAATCGAACACTTCCTGCAGGCCGGGCGTCAGGACCGCGGCGGGCAGGATGGCGTTGACCCGGATCTTGGGACCGAGATCGGCGGCCAGGAGCCGCGTGAACTGCGCCAGCGCGCCCTTGGCCGTGTGGTGCGCCAGGTTGCCGCGCGTATGGCGGTGGGCGCCGACCGACGACATGTTGATGATCGACGCGCCGGGGCGCTCGAGCATCGACGGCGCGGCGAGGCGAGCCAGTTCGAACGGCACCAGCACCATCAGGTGGAAGGCGTTCTGCATGTTCTGGATGCGCGTTTCGAGGAACGTCGGCGAACCGCCGGCCCCCGCGTTGTTCACCAGGATGTCGATCCCGCCGAATTCGGCGATGGTCTTGTCGACGATGCCGGCCAGCTGGTCGACGTCGAACAGGTCGGCGGCGATCGGCAGGGCGCGGCCGCCGGCAGCGTTGATCTCGGCCGCGACGGCCTCGACTTCGGCGGCCGTGCGCGCGGTGATGGCCACCGACGCGCCGTGCGCTGCATAGACCTTGGCGATGGCGGCGCCGATGCCGCGGCCGCCGCCGGTGATCAGGGCGACTTTGCCCTCAAGCGAGAACACGCTCATAGCATGGCCGCCGCGCTATAGGCCGGGCGCTGCGTCGGGCGCAGGTTCGGCATGGGGATGGCGGCCTTGCGCAGGGTGCGCGCCGGGCCTTCGGCCGACACGTTCTTGCGGGCGTGCTGGATGGCGATGTTGTCCCAGATGGCGAAATCGCCTTCCTGCCAGTTCAGGTCCCACTGATGGCTGGGCTGGTACATGTGTTCGAACACCTGTTCCAGGATCTCTTCGCTTTCCGCGTGGCTGACGCCGACGATTTCCTTCGTCATCTGCTCGCAGGCGTAAAGGATCGTCGCGCCGGTGCGCGGGTGGACGTGGCCCAGCTTGGTGACGGTCGTCGGCGGATCCTGAACGTCGGTGACGAGGACTTCCGACAGGTCGCCGCGGCGCACGACGCCGGCGGTGTGCAGGACTTCAAGCCCTTCGACGCGCTTGCGCAGCTCTTCGGGCAGGGTCCTCCAGGCGTGGACGGCGCTGACGAAAGTGGTCGGCGCGGTCGGCTGTTCCACGACCTTGCCGTAGAGCGAGAGGACCTCGAACGGGTCCGACGCCCACATCGTGTCGGAGTGGAACTGCAGCCGCCCGAACGGCGCGGCGGAATCGGCGCGCTTGTTCGACACGTAGAACGTGTCCTCGGGGAAGGGCACGCCGGCGAGCGCGTCTTCCTTGCGGATCAGCAGGCGGGACATGCGGATCTGGTCCGCATGCTCCAGGTCGATGCCGCGGAAGAGCAGCAGTTCGCGCTTGTCGAACAGGTCCTGCAGCTGCTGCCGCGCTTCCGGGTCGTCGAGCGCCGCGGGGGTGAAACCGAATATCTCCGCGCCGAAATCGGGAGACAGGTCACGGACTTCCAATTGAGCCATGGCTGGATTCCTTGCGTTAGATCAGGCCGTCGCCAGCTCGCGGATCTTGCCGTCCCATGCGGTGGTCGGCAGCACGGTGGCCATGCCGCCGTCGACCAGCACGTCGCTGCCGGTCATGTAGCCGGCGGCGGGCGAGGTGAGGAACGTGATCACGTTGGCGATGTCGTCGGGCGTGCCGCGGCGGCGCAGCGGGCAGGCGTCGATCATCTTGAGCATGACCGGGCTCTTCTCTTCCTCGGCGCGGTTCATCGGCGTGTCGTTGATGCCCGGCGAGACCGAGAGGACGCGCGCGCCCTTTTCGCCCCAGGCGCGCGCCAGGCGGCGGGCCATGCGGTGCACGCCGCGCTTCGAGCTCTGGTAGGCGAGCGTCGAGTTGTCGACGTCGTAATGCTGGGCCAGGTTGTCGAGCCAGTTGTCCTGGAAAGGATCGTCCAGCACCGCGAACATCTCGGGCGCGTTGGGCACCATGTAGCCCGACTGCGAGGCGACGGCGATGCCGACGGTGCCGGGGCGCAGCAGCGGTTCGGCGGCGCGCAGCACGCGGTTCACGCCGCGCACGTTGACGTCGAGGATGCGGCGGCCGGGGGCCTGCACGCCCGAAACGCCGGCGGTGATGACCACCGCGTCGAGAACGTCGACAGCGCCCATCAGCGCATCGACCTGTTCCTGGTTGGAAATATCGCATTCGAACGCGGTCACGTCGCCGCCGATCTCGTCGGCGATCGCCTTGGCGCCTTCGTAGTTGTAGTCGGCTACGAAGAGCTTGCCGCGCGGGGCGAGCTGGCGAGCCACAGCGGCGCCCATGCCCGAGGCGGCACCAATTACGACGTTCGTCATTTCAGGCTTCCTTCCGAATGTGCCGCAGCGCGGCTTGTTCTGGCAGATGAGAGATTTCGCGAAATATAGTAATCACTATGAGTAGGCTGTCAAGCCGCCCTGCGCACGCTTCCGGCCCGCGTCGGGGCGCGGTGAATCGGCGCTTGCGCGCGATGGCAGTCCCCCACATAAACGTGTCTCGGGGATTCCAAACACTTTATCCAATTTTCAGAGGGACGAATGAACGTGCCCCTATCGGAGAGCGCCGATACTAGGATCGACAGCATGAACAGTTCAAGGGGTGCGGTCCGCCGGCGCAGCGACGCCGAGGAAACGCGTCGTCGTGTGCTCGACGCTGTCGTGGCGACCGTCATAGACATCGGCTATTACAAGACCAGTTCGAACGAGATCGCCCGGCGGGCCGGCGTGACCTGGGGTTCCATCCAGCATCTGTTCGGTTCGCGCGAGCAGCTGATGCTCGATGTCGTGAACGATATCGGCAGCGGCATGGAGGCGGAGTTTCGCGGGGCGGCGATCGCGGGCGATACCCTGGAAGAGCGACTCGCCAGCGTGCTGGCGGTGCTCGCGGGGCACTATGAGCAGGACCGCTATCTCGTCCAGATCCTGATCCTGCTGGAACTGTCGGCGAATCCCAAGATGTCCGCCCTGGGCGGCAGGGTCATGGACGGGCAGGGCAGCGAGGGCTTCGATCGCCTGGCCCAGCCGCTGTTCGCCCAGGCCATCGGCGAGGATGCCGCCGATCACGATCTCGTGCTCTACGCCTTCCTCACGTTCCGCGGATATCTGACTTCCTCCGGCATTTCCCGGCGCATGGCCGCGTTGCCCGAAGGGGCTTTCGTGCGGCTGATGGGCAAGTCCCAGGCGATCAGCGAGCCGGCCCTGCGCGAGCTGGTGGTGCGCGGGGTGGCGACGACGATTCGCGAAGAGGCGAAGCGGCGCGGTCACGAGATCAGGTGACGCGTTCGGGCTGTCGGACGACAGGCGCCAACGGCGTTCCGCAGTCGCTTGACAGCCTACTCATAGTGGTTACTATACAAGCCATAGCCCAGGACAAAGGCAACCGCTGCTCGGCCCCAGGCTTTGCTGCGCCCTATTGGTTATGCGGCTTGTGAGCTGTAAGATCGCGACCTGAAATATAACGTTAGGAGAGACGTAATGGGTAGCACCGAGTCCGCATCGCGCAATTATGCCGTGATTTCGTCCGACGGCCATGCCGGCGCGAGCATCCAGGATTATAAGCCTTACCTGAAGAAGGAACTCCACGCGGAGTTCGACGCCTGGGCCTCTACGTTCCACGATCCCTGGGGCGATTTCGACAAGGACATGCAGGACACCCAGGACGAAGGCCTGCGTCTTGGCGTCGCCTCGGCCTCGTCGCCCTACAACTGGGAAAGCGAAGAGCGCGTCACGATCCTGGAAGAGCAGGGCATCGTCGCCGAAGTGATCTTCCCCAACACGGTGCCGCCGTTCTATCCCTCGGGCGCGGTGACCGCTCCCGCGCCGCTGCCGCAGGACTACGATCATCAGTGGGCGGGCATGCAGGCGCACAACCGCTGGCTGGTCGACTTCTGCAACAAGGCCCCCGGTCGCCGTGGCGGTCTGGCGCAGGTGTTCCTCAGCAATCTCGACGACGCCATCGCCGAAGTGCGCTGGGCGAAGGAGCAGGGCCTGGCGGGCGTGATCATCCCGTCCGACCATATGCTGAACCTGGTCAACCTCTATGAGCGCCGCCTCGACCCGTTCTGGAAGGCCTGCAGCGAAATCGGCATGCCGGTGCATCGTCATGCGATCGGCGTCGGCGGTCCCGAAACCGAAGAGACCGGCCCCGCCGTGATCGCGGTGGGCGTCTACGAGACCCAGCTGTTCTTCCAGCGCACGCTTTCGCACCTCATGTTCGGCGGCGTGTTCGAACGCTTCCCCGATCTCGAATTCGTCATCACCGAAACGGGCTGCGCCTGGATCCCCGACGAACTGCGTCGTCTCGACGGTGCGGTCCACCTCGGCCGGCAGAAGGGCGAAATCGCCTATCCGCTCTACCACCGCACGGTCGAAGGGCTGAACAAGCCGTCCGACAACTGGAAGAGCAACATGTACATCGGCGCTTCGCTGATGGTCGGCAAGGACATGGACGCGCGCGAGAAGATCGGCGTCGACCGGCTGATGTGGGGTGCTGACTATCCGCATCACGAAGGCAGCTATCCGCACAACCGCCTGGCGATGCGCCTGCTGTTCGCCGACGTTCCCGAGAACGAAACGCGCAAGATCCTCTCGGAGAACGCCGCGAAGGTCTATGGCTTCGATCTCGACTTCCTGCAGAAGGTCGCCGATCGCGTCGGTCCGACGGTCGAGGAAATGCACCGTCCGGTCACCGCAGACGAACTGCCCGAAGTCTGCTGGTCGCATACCGTGGGCGAAGTGATTGCCCGCAACAAGCAGCTCGCGGCTGCCTGAGCGGAAGTTGGTTTTGCATCGACCCCCGCCAGCGGCGGGGGCGATAGGAGAGCGATGAAAATGGCAAATTTTGAGATTCGTCCCCTCGGGCCCTCGATCGGCGCGGAGATTATCGGTTTCGACCCCCAGGCCGACCACGACGCGGCGACCTGGAAGGCGCTGAGCGAGGCCTTCGACAAGTACGGCATGCTTGCGTTCCGCGACGTCGACATCAACCCGATCCAGCAGCACTATCTTGCCGAAGTGCTTTATGCCGGCGGCGATCTTTCGAAGGTTCCCGAAGGAGACAACGACAAGTTCTCCTACGTGTCGAACCGCGAAAAGGACGGCGGTTCGCCTTATGGCCGCCTGCTGTATCATGCCGACATGATGTGGTCGACGGTGGCCGATCAGGTGCCGACGCTCTATGCTGTTGAAGCCGAGCAGCCTGCCACCCCGACGACTTTCGTCAGCACGATCCACGGCTGGAAGACGCTTTCGCCCGAGCTGCGCGCCCGCGTTGAAAACCTCCACGCCCGCCATGCCAGCGGCTACCAGGGCCGTGGCAACTCGGCCTATGAGGAAGAGCTGATCCAGCCCGAGTGGGAAACGATCAACGACACGACGACCCCGGTCGGCATGCCGCACCCGCGCACCGGCGAGATCATGCTCTATGTCGGCGAGCAGCACACCCGCGAGATCGTCGAGCTGGAGCAGGCCGAGAGCGACGCGCTGCTCGACGAGCTGTTCGCCCATCTCTACAAGCCCGAGAACGTGATCGAGCACCACTGGCGCCCGCGCGACCTCGTCGTCTGGGACAACCAGGTCGCCCAGCACGGCCGTCCTTACGTAAAGGGCGAAGGCCCGGCGCGCACGCTGCGCAAGATCCACGCGCCGCGCGACATCATGGCGCGCTATGGCAACAAGGCGCCGGTTTACGCCAAGGCGACGATGTAAGCCATGCGGCTGCTCGTCTGCGGCCTCGACGATAAAGGCGTGTCCTGCATCGTCAGCGAGACGGAAATTGGTTTCACCCCGATCCCCGGCCTGTCCGGGACGGGGGTCTCCAAGCTTTACGGCACGACGCAAAGCCCGCCGCCGTCGTCTCCCGCCGGAAAGGGGAAGTTCAGCGGCGACGGCCTGAAGCCCGGCGAAGTCAGCTGGTACGTCATCAAGCATCCGCCGCGCACGCCCGATATCGAGCATGCCGGAACCGAGGTTCACTGGCGCAACGCGGTGGACATGGTTCACATTCTCGAAGGCGGCGGCGACATGATGCTGGGCGACGGGCCGCATCCCGTGGGGCCGGGCGACTGCATTCTGATGCCGGGCAGCGACCATGGACTGCGGGTCGGCGCCCACGGCTGCACGCTTATGGCTTATGCCGTGGGAACGCCGCCTCAGGCCTGATCTTCGACACGCGATTTGCCTCAGTACCTGAATAACTAGTCCAGCGATGGAAAGGGGAGAGCTATGTCTTTGACGCACCTCGATGCGGATCTGCTGCAAAAGGTCGCGGATGCCGGCCGGCATTCGGCCGAACAGGCGCTTATTCACATCGCCGGCGAGATCCAGGGTCTCGTGCCCGAGCTGATGGACACGCTCACCCCCGAAGGCCCCTATGCCTATACCGTGATCCCCGAAGTGCGGCCGGACGGCAGCGTGAAGTTGCCGGTGCTGACTACGCGCGAGGAAATCCACGAGGTCTACGAACTCATCACCGGCATGCGCGAACTGCTTAGCGTCTCGGCGCTGACCGAGGTGCGCGGCGAGTGGTACACGTTCCAGGACAGCATCTCGCGCACCCGCCGCAAGCCGACCGGCGAACTGGGCTCGGGCCATACGATCGCGCTGTTCCCCTCGGGCAAGGGCACGGGCATCACCGGCGAGCTGGTCTGGCTGCGCAAGCCGCGCGAACAACTCGGCACGCCGGGCGCGACGGGCAGCGGCGTTACCGAAGAGATGCTGGTCCGCGAGGAAGTGTTCCAGCTGCACCAGCAGTACATGAACGCCTTGCGGCGCGGCGACGTCGACGGCGTGCTGGAAGTGCTGAACGACGGCATCGCTTCGGCCATCCGCGATTACGTGAACGAGACGGGCACGCTGATGATGCTCGAAGGCAAGGCGGCGCACCGCGATTATTACGAGGCGTTCTTCGCCAAGTACGAGATGATCTCGGTAGAGCCGTTCGATCGGATTGCCGAAACCTGGTACGTCTTCGCCGAACTGCGCTTCACCGTGCGTCTGCGCAGCACCGGCGAAATCCGTACGTTCAACACCGCGGAATTCCATGTGCCCGCCAACGACGGCCGCTTCATCGCGCGAGTCGGGCACGGCACCGCTCCGGTCGCGGACTGAATCTGGCGGAGCGCGCGCTGGGAGGCGCGACGAAATCGGGAAAGGAACTGCGCATGGCCGGTCGGATGGAAGGCAAGAAGGCCGTCGTCGTCGGTGCGGGGCAGCCGCCTCATGATCTGCTCGGCAACGGCCGCGCCATCGCCACGTTCCTGGCCCGCGAAGGCGCCGAGATATGCGCGGTCGATCGCGATTGCGATCGCGCGGAAGCGACCGTCGAAGCCATCGTCAAGGCGGGTGGCAAGGCCCGGGCGATCGTGGCCGATGTCGGCAATCCCGACGATTGCGCCCGGCTGATCGAGGATTCCTATGCGGCGATGGGCCGCATCGATGCGCTGGTGAACAACGTCGCGATCAACCATGTCGATTCCGACGCGCTTTCGCTCGATGTCGCGGGCTGGCAGCTGATGATGGACATCAACTTGCGCGCCATGTGGCTGACCTCGCGCGCGGCAGTGCCCTTCATGCGCCGGCATGGTGGCGGGGCGATCACCAACATCTCGACCATCGGATCGAAGACCGGCGGCGGGCGGATGTTCGCCTATTCCATCTCCAAGGCCGGGGTGAACGCCCTGACCCATTTCTTCGCCGTAGAATTCGCGCCCGACAACATCCGCTGCAACGCCGTGCTGCCGGCCTGGGTGCTGACCCCGCACGCGATCGAGGGCCTCACCCGTCACGGCGTGGCGCCCGATAGGGCGGAAGTGGAGCGCAGCGCGCGCTTCGTGCCGATGGGCCGCATGGGGTCGGCGGAGGACGTCGCCAACGCGGTGCTGTTCCTGTCGTCGGATGAATCGGGTTTCGTCACCGGTCTGGAAGTTCCGGTCGATGGCGGCACGCTGTCGATGATCGGCCGCTATCTGAAGCCCGAAACGGCGCCGAAAGCGGCCTGAAAGCGGCTTGCAAGTCTGGTGTGCGGTGAGTGGCGGCTTCCTCCGGGAAGCGCGCTCCCACAGGCATCGCTGACTCGAAATCTCTTTTGAATACCGATATTTACGAGCCGGCAGGTGATTCCACCCGCTCCGAAATCTCTCTAAGTCGTTTCGTCCGACAGCGATGCCTCGATGGCGATGCGGATCGCTTCCGAAGTATGGCTCGCCCCGATCTTGCTGAGCATGTTGGCGCGGTGGATTTCGACCGTGCGCGGGCTGATCGCCAGCCGTTCGGCGATGATGCGGTTGGAATAGCCGCTGGCGACTCCGCTCAGGACCTTGCGTTCGCGCGGGGTCAGGCGCTCGATCCGGCTGCGCGCGATCGCCCCGCGCAACTTGGCGCTGCCGATGCTGCCCGCCCGGACCCGGACCCGCTCCAGCGCTTCCGCCAGTTCCGCGCCGGCGAAAGGCCAGGAGATATAGTGGATCGCGCCGTTCAGCATGGCGTCGACGACGCGATCCGTCGGGGGTGATTCGGCAAAGGCGATAACCGGCAGCCAGTGGCCGCTGTCCACAAGGTGGGCCATCAGATCGACGATCGCCTGGCCTTCATCGTGAATCAGGATGTAGCCGAAGCGCGTCCAGCGGCTATCGACTTCCGATAGGTCTTCGAACGGTTCGAGGTGGATGCCCGTTTCCGATAACGAATGCGAGATCGCCGCGCGACGCCGCAAGTCACTGTCGATAAGTGCGAGGTGGTTTCGCCCATTCATAGGCGGCGCTTAGCAGTATTCTTGGTACTTTGTCGCCAATCAACTTCATTCCGGATGTATTAATTTGTCACGACTTCTTTTGCGCGCCTCTCAGGCGCGCTGGGCGGCTGCCGCCTGTGCCATGGCGCGCGATATTTCGATGAAGTCGTCGCGTATCCGGGTAATCACCTCCGGATCGAAATTGAGCGCGCTGTCGAGGATGGAGCGCCGCACGGCTTCGTAGAGCTGAAGCAGCGCGCCGGCCACGCCTTCCTCGCCCGATACGCCCAGGCGCAGGGCGGTAATCGCCGAAAGCCCGCGCGTGAGCGACTGGCTCTTGAGCAGGTTGTCGCCCCGTTCATGGGCGAACAACGCGCTGCCGAGCGCGCCGACAAGCTGTTCGTAGCACATGCTGAGAAGCTGGGCGGGATCGGCGCCTTCGACGCGAGCGTCGAAATCGACCCGCCGGTAGGCTTCGTGGGGGGAGCGCAGTGCGAGCATGATCTACCCTCAGGAAGTGGACTTGTTCCAGGCGGCGATCTGGTTCTGGAGGAACGAGAGCGTCGACTTGGAATTGCCGATACTGGTGTCCGAGACGGCGAAGCGCGCGACGAGCTGGGCGCGAAGCGTCTCCTGCTTTCCCGCCAGCTTGGCCAGGTCGTCGGTGCTTTGCGTCTTCTGGGTCGTGTAGCGACTGATCGAGCCGGCCAGCGTGCCGGGATTGCCGGTGACGCTGGCTGCGCGCGATATGCCGTCGACTGTGGCGTAGACGCCGTAGAGACCGGTGGTGAACATCGCCGCCACCGCCTGCGGGTCCTTCGCCAGGCTGGCCGAAAGCCGCGCCGTGTCGAGCGAAAAGGTGCCGTCGCGCTGGGTGACGAGGCCGAGGTCGGACAGCGTGCGCGGCGTGCCATCCGGCGCATTGGGCATCACGACCGTGCTGGCGAGGGCCGAGAAGCTGCGCTTGAGCGTGAGCGCGCCGCTGTCGCGCGACAGCGTGCCGGTTTTAGGATCGGTATCGGTGCGCAGCTGCGCGGCGATTTCGTTCAGCGCGGCGGTCAGGTCGCTCATCGCGGTGGTGATCGCGGCGGTGTTGTCGGCAAAGCTGACTTGCGTCGGCGCGCCGACATTGGCCGAAGTCAGGGTCAGGGTCACGCCCGGTATGGCGTCGACCGCGACGTTGGTCTTGGCGGTCATCGCCAGCCCGTCGACCTTGAACGCGGCGTTGCCGGCAGAGGCGATCACCCGGTCGGTCGCGGGCATGGAAGTGTTCCAGGCAAGGTTGGCAAGACCTTCGTCGCCGACCGTCTCGTTCGCTTCCAGGACGAAGCCGTTGGCCCCGCCTTCGGCTCCCTTGAGCACCAGCTTGGCGCCGTCGGTGGTCTGCGCGACATAGGCGGTGACGCCCGCGTTCTTGCCGTTGATCGCCGCGGCGACATCGCTCAGCTTCGCGCCGGGGGCGATCGCGATGTCGACCGCCGCATGGGCGGCATCCGCGGTGAAGGAACTGCCCGCAACCGTCCCGAAGCGCAGCGTCAGCGTGCCCGAACCGACCGTGTCGGTCGCCGCCGTATAGGCGGGGCTGGCCAGCGTCTGCGACGTGGCGAGCGCGGTGACTTCCAGCGAATAGGTGCCCTTGGGCAGCGACGTGCCCGAAAGCGCGGCTTTCGCCACGCTGCCGTTGGCCACTGTCGGCTGGGGGGAAAGATCGCCCTGGCGAACGCGGTCGCCCAGCGAAGTGGAGAAGCTGAGCAACATGCTCTTGAGATTGGAGGCCGCCGAAATCTGCTTGTCCAGCGTCTCGGACTTGGCCGTCAGCCGGTCGGTCCGCCCGGCGAACTGGGCGATGGCCAGATTGCTGGCCAGCGCCGACATGTCGATGCCGCTGCCGCCGCCCAGCGCCGATACCAGCGATGCAGTGGCCGAGGTCGAGGATGAGGTGGTGACCATGCTTTCTAGAACGGTCGAAACCGGGCGGGGTTAAGTGGTCGCCTTGGGATCGAGGCGACCGTCGACGTCGAAGCGCAGCAGCACCGGAACGTCGACTTCCGGCCTTGCCGGGCGTTCGCCGCGCTTGAGCGAGAAGACGAAGGCGAGAACGCTGGCGACCGCGACGTAAAGCTCTTCGCGGATAACCTGGCGTTCGCGGGTGGTGTAGAACAGCGAACGGGCGAGCGCGGGATATTCCAGCGTCGGCACCGCCAGTTCGGCCGCCAGCTCGCGCATCGCCAGCGCCTTTTCGCCGCGCCCCTTGGCGACGACGATGGGCGCACCGGCCTTGAGCGGGTCATAAGCGAGCGCGACGGCGAAATGGGTCGGGTTGGTGACGACGAACTGCGCCTCGCGCATGGCATGGGCGACGCCGCCCATGGCGATCTGCCGCTGCCGCTGGCGGATGGCCTGTTTCTTTTCGGGCGAGCCTTCGGCCTCCTTGCCTTCGTCGCGCATTTCCTGGTGGCTCATCTTCAGCCGCATCATGCGGCGCAGCCATTGGACGGGAAAGTCGACGAGGGCGATGACGACAAGGCCGCTGGCGAGCGCGAAAAGCAGCGATATGATCGACGACCAGCCGAAGGCGAGCTGATCCTCCATCTCTCCGCGTCCCAGGCCGAGCAGCGTCGGCACATGTCCGCGCGCCCAGACCCAGACGATCGAGCCGAGCAGGCCGACCTTGGCCAGCCCCTTGGCGATCTCGATCCAGCCGTTGGGGCCGAACATGCGCTTCAGGCCCGACATCGGATTGATCCGCGAAGCCTTGGGGGCGAGATTGGCGGGCACCCAGCGGCCGTCGCCGAAAGTAAGCTGCGATATCAGCGATACCGCCATTACTATGCCGCCCAGCACCAGCACCGGCGGCAGGGCCAGGCTCATCATGTGCAGCAGGATGCTGCCCGGATCGAAGTGGGTCAGCATCGACCGGTCCCAGACGAAGCCCACGCGCAGAGAGGCGTCGAGCCCTTCGCGCATCCAGGGGCCGGCGAACCGGAGCCAGGCTGCGCCGACCAGCATGACGACGGCGGTGGTCAGTTCGCGGGAGCGCAGTACGTCGCCGCGTTTAGCAGCGTCTTTTTTGCGCTTTTCCGTTGGGGCGAATGTTTTTTCGCCGGCTTCCTCGCTCACGGGATCGCTTCCTCGCTCATCGGACCAGTACGGCCCTGACGTCGGAGATCGCGTTGACCGATAGGTCGGTCATCTGATCGGTCAGCAGCGGCGCGGCGGCGATCAGCGCGGCAAGGCCGGCAAGGACGCCGGCCGGCAGGCCCAGCGCGAAGAGGTTGAGCGCCGGGGCGGAGCGGCTGAGCACGCCCGTCACCAGCTGGACGACCAGCAGCACCAGCGTGACCGGCAGGGCGATGGCCACCGCCGTGATGAACATGCCGGTGGCGAAACCCGCGATCTGCGCCAGCTTCTCGGCGCCCAGCCAGGTCTCTCCCGGCGGGATGACCTGATAGCTGTCGACCACCAGCGCGATCCACTGAAGATGGCCGCCGAGCGCCAGGAAGATCACCGTCAGCACGACGGTGAAGTACTGGCCCAGCGCGGGCGACTGCGTGCCGCTGTTGGGATCGACCGCGGTGGCCATGCTCATGCCCATCGCCCCGCCGATGACTTCGGCGGCCATGACCGGCGCGGTGAACGAGAACTGGAGGACGAAGCCGAGCGACAGGCCGACCAGCACTTCGCCCGCCACGATCAGCAGGCCATTGGCGGAAAGCAGCGCCGGCGGCGGCTGGAGCGGGGTCCAGACGCAGACCATGACGGCGAGCGCGCCCGCCATGATGACGCGAAGCTGCGGCGGCACGCTGCCCGCGCCGAAGATCGGGGCGGCCAGCATCGCGGCGCCGATCCGGGTCATGGCGAACATCATCCGCCAGAATTCGGCTTCGAGCGCGCCAAAGCCGAAATCGAGCTGGATCACCGGGAAACCTGCGCGATCTGGGCGAAGACGTCCTGGGTGAAATCGCCGACCAGCGCCATCATCGAAGCGCCGAAGACGACCAGCACCAGCGCCGTCACGGCCAGCTTGGGCACAAAAGTCAGCGTCTGTTCGTTGACCGATGTCGCCGCCTGGATGATGCCGACGACAAGGCCGATGGCCAGTGTCGCCAGCAGCACCGGCGCGGCGACCAGCGCGGTAACCCACAACATGTGGTCGGCGAGCGCCAGGAGGGGGGAAGCTTCTTCCATCGATTCAGCAATCGCCAATCTTGGTAAAATTCGGGTTAACTATGTTCCCCGGGAGACCGCTACCCGAAGCTCGACGCCAGCGATCCCATCAGCAAGGCCCATCCGTCGACCAGTACGAACAGCAGGAGCTTGAACGGCATCGACACGATCGTCGGGCTCATCATCATCATGCCGAGCGACATCAGGACAGAAGACACGACAAGGTCGATGATGAGGAACGGCAGGAACAGCATGAAGCCGATCTGAAACGCGGTCTTCAGTTCGCTGGTGACGAAGGCGGGCAGCAGGATCGAGAAGGGAACGTCCTGCGTCCGCGCGAACTTGGGGGCCTTGGCGATTTCGGCGAACGTGGCGAGATCGTGCTCGCGCGTCTGGCGGATCATGAAGGCGTGGAATTCGTTGCCGCCCGCGACGATCGCCTGCTCGGCGTTGATCGTGCCGGCCGAATAGGGCGCGATGGCGTTGGCGTTCACTTTTTCCAGGGTGGGCGCCATGATGAACAGCGACAGGAACAGCGACAGGCCGATCAGCACCTGGTTGGGCGGCGACTGTTGCAGGCCGATGGCCTGGCGCAGGATCGACAGCACCACCAGGATTCGCGTGAAGCTGGTCATCATCAGGATGAGGCTGGGCAGGATCGTCAGCAGCCCCATGATGAGGAGCAGCTGGAGCGACAGGCTCATACCGGTGGGGGCGCCGCCGTTCATCGAGCTGAACGCGCGGTCGAGCGCGCCGGGAATCGCCGCGCTGGCGGCCGGCACGGCGGCTGCCGGAGCGCCAGCGGGGGCCGTCGGCACGCTCTGCGCGAAGGCCGCGACCGGGGCGGTCAGCAGGAACAGCGAGGTTGCAACGGCGATGCGGCGGATCACGCGATCTCTCCGGAGACAGGGACGGCGGCCGGCGCGCGGGCCGGGGCCTCGGCCAGGCGGGTCAGGCCGTTGCGCGAGGCGGAGACGAGGATTTCGCGTCCGTGGAATTCGATCACCGCCAGCTTGAGCGTGGGCGAGAGCATCTGCGTCTCGACGATGCGGACCGACTTCGGCCCGGCCCCCGCGCCGGCGCGTTCCTGTAGCCTGGCCGCCAGTTTCAGGCAGCCCCAGGCGAGGAGGCCGATCAGCGGCAACAGGACCAGCAGCTTGACGATGTACCAGCCCATCAGAGCGCATCCGCGCCCGGCATCGGCGCGGAGCTCGTGCCGAGCAGTTCGACGATGCGCAGGCCGAAGCGATTGCCCTGGGCCACGATCTCGCCCTTGGCGATCGGCTTGCCGTTCACCATGACGTCGAGCAGTTCGTCGGTCAGGCGGTCGAGGATGACGACGCTTTCCTCGCCGAGCGCGAGGACGTCCTTCAGTTTCATGTCGGTGCGGCCGAGCTCTACCGAGAGACGAACGTCGACGTCCTTGAGGAAGTCGAAACCGCGGGGATGGATGGTCATGGCAAATTCCCTTCTTGCCCTGGAATTGGTTGGAACGCCGCTCAGAAAGCCTGCGTGATCTGGACGGCGACCTGATCGTCCATCGCGCCGATGGTTCCCTGCGCGATGGTCTTGTCGCCGACCTTGAGCGGAACGCTGCGGGCGACGGCCACGGGCAGGACTTGCCCGACCTGGAGCGCCGACAGCGTCGTGAACGGTATCTGCATGTCGACGAGCACGGCGCTCATCGTCAGCGGGACGTCGCCGAACGGCTCGTCCGAAGGATTGGGCTGCGCGCGCGTAGCGTTGCGCTGCATGGGCGCGCGCTCGTTGCCGAGCAGCGCCACGAGCGTTTCCTGCGGAAAGGCCAGCGTCGCTGTCCAGGGCTGCTGGCCTTCGCCGGCGATCTCCAGCGTCACCACGGTCAGCCGCATGGTGGAGGGGAACGCCGCGAGATGGCGCAGGCTGCCGTCGCGGCGCGTGGCGCGCACGGTGTCCTCGCCCGTAAGGTCGAAGGCCCGCGCGGCGGCGGCGTTGACGATGCCTTCCAGCCGCCCGATCATCAGTTCGGCCGACAGCGAGAACGCCGGGGGCAGCGGCGAAGGAGCATAGCCCCGGCCGCCGAACGCGCGGTCGACCAGGCGGAAGACGCCGGTCGCATCGAGCGAGGCCAGGAAGGGAGCGCTCTGCGGGCCGGCGGCATGCAGGCTGTTCGCCGCGAGCGGCGCGATCTCGCCCGCCAGTTCCAGCATGGCGCATTCGCGCGCCGGGCCGCAGTGCACGGCCGGCGCAGCGCCGCCCGACAGCGGAGAGAGGCTGTCGGCCAGCGCCCGCGCGAGCCGGTCGCCCAGCCGCCCCAGCGAGGGTGCGAGGTCGGCCGGCGCAGGCGCGGTGGCGCGCAGCAGCTCGGGGCAATGCTGGGCCAGTTGCCGGTCGACGGAGAAAGTGCGCTCAGGCTTCATGGGGCGGGTTCACTGAATGATGAAGTTTCTGAAATAGACCGCGTCGACGCCGCCGAAACCTTCGTTGTCGGTCAGCACCTTGTTGATCGCGGCGGTCATGCGCTTCTGCAGCTTGTCCTTGCCTTCGAGCGTGTAGACGTCCTCCTCGGGCGTATCGGCCAGCACTTCGAGCATACGCGAACGGATCGCCAGCTCGTGCTTCTTCATCCACATCAGCACGCGGCCGTCACGGTGGGTCGACGCGGCGAGGGCGACTTGCAGCAAAGCGTCCGAATTCTTGAGGTTCGACGTGAAATCCTCGGAAAAGCTGTAGTAGCTCGTCTGGTATTCGCTGCCGCCGTCGCCATGGATCTCGGCCAGCGCGGAGCCTTCCTTGTCACCTTCGCTCTTGGGTGCGTAGGGGTCGGTCTCGCCCTTGCGGACGAGGCGCGGGTTGTTGTCGACCTTGGCATGCTCGCCGCCGCCGATCATCCCGGCCTGCATCATGCCGAAAGCGCCGCCGCCGCCCGCGCCGAGAAGGACCACACCGATCAGCAACTTGCCGATCAGACCCTTGCCCTTCTTCGGTTTGCCTTCCGTCTCGACTTTATCGCTCATTTCCAAATCCTTAGAATGCTGGGTCTGTTGGTTCAGGCGTAGATGCCGTCATGGCGGTCCGGCGCGCCGCGATCTTCGTCGGGCATTTCGTGGCCGGCGTTGCGGGCGACGTTGCCGGCAGTCGCGCCATTGCGGGTCCCGCTCGCGGAGGACTGCGATTGCTGCTGGCCGGTGAAGGCCGGGCCGTCCTGGCGGGCATTGCCGTCCTGGCGCTGCTGGCCCGAATCATCGTTGCCCGCCGGATTGGCCGCTGCTGCCGCCTGAACCGCCGGGGCGAAATCGGGATCGGCACTGCTCATGGCGACCCTCAGTCCGCTGTCGTCCTGATCGAAGCGAAGCGAGACATGGCCGAATTCCGTGTGGCTGATCGCGGCTTGCACGGTCTGCGGAGCAGTGCTTTCGCGGGCTTCGACCAGACGATCGATCAGCGCGGCGAAGTCGTGGCCGCTTTGCTGGGCAGGGGCTGCGGGCGAGGTTTGCGGATTGCCGGCAACGACCGGCTGGCTGTCGCGCATGACCGGCACCGGCTGAAGCTCTGCGGAAAGCGGCGCGTCGGGCAGGCTGTCGGGCGTCGTAAGGGTGGTCGTTGCGGCGGAAGTGGCGGCACCGGTGGGCGTGGAGGATGGCGTATCGACGGCGGGGCGCACTGCCGGGATGTGCTGATTGCGCCTGCCTGCATCCGAGCCGTTAGGCGCTTCGGCGGTATCGAGGACCGGTTTCGCATCGGCGCTGACGGCGGGAAGGGTGGTGTCGGCCTGGCGGCTTGCCGTCCGGTCCGCGATCGTCCGGCCACGCGACGGGCGCGGTTCGGTCATGATCGTCTGGACGGCGAGCGCTTCGGCCGTGGTCTGCGGCACGGGGACGGCATCCGCGGTCGTGTCGGCAGAGGGCTGGGGCATGCCGATGCGGAACTGGAGCAAGGCGTCCGGAATGGCCGTTGGCTTGGTGGCGGGCGTCGTCGCGGCGGCGATACGCGGCGCGTCGGACGCGTCCGCCATAGGCGCCTGGCTCGGCGCGGCTTCGCCACGGGACGAGAGCCGCCCGGACATGGCGACCGGCGTGTCGGCGGTCCCGGCGAGAACCGGCTGGGCGGCATCGCGCATCCCCGCAAGGATCGGCGTGGGCGTGGGCAGGGCTGCCGCGACGATGGCGGAGATATCGTCGATCCGGTTCTGCGTCGCCACCGCGTCGCTATCGCCGTCTGCTGCGCTTTCCGCGGTTTCGGAGGAAGTCTCTTCCGCCGGCAGCGGCAGGCTTGCCGGCAGGGAAAGCGGCAAGGCTTTGCCGGTCGTCTTGCCGGCAACTTGCAGGATGGGCTTGGGCATTGCCGCCACGATCGCCTCCGCCTGCGCGGCATCGGCGGGCGCCTTGTCGGATTCGGCGGGCATCGAGACGGCCAGGATAGACGCGAAGTCGAGCGGATTTCCGCCGTCCTCGCCCTGCGTGACCTGCAACCCGGCGCTCAGCGGAAAGGTGCCTGCAGCTGGGTTGGCGGTGGCCTGGATCATGGACGAAAATCCCTCGCGTGGTTAACGCGAAGTATTATTCAAGTTCCGTGCCAAACCCTTTCCGGGTGCCGAGCGCAGGCGTTTCGCCGCGGTTCGCGACGACTTTCGCTTGTTTCTCCGCGCGTTCCTCCACCGCGGCGCGGCGACGTTCGGCGTTGGCCAGCTCGATCATCTTGCTGTCGGCGACACGCCGCGCCACCGCGGCGTCGCTGGTGGTGCTGTCCGATATGCCTTGCAGACCGCGGGCGAAGCGCCCGAGCTGCTGCAGCGCGGCGGCGTCCTGGATCTCGCTGCGGCCGGCATATTGAGCGGCCAGCGTGCGGGTGCGCTCGGCCAGTGCCTCCAGTTGCGCCAGGGTGCTTTCGGCCTGCGCGGCTTCGGCGGCGGCTGTCTGTTTGGCGATGGCCCGCATCCGCTCAAGGCGTTGCAGGCGCAAGAGGCGCGCGCGTTCGGCTTTCATGGCTTCGGCGCCGTCATGGGGTCAGTGCGGTCATGGGTTAAGCAGGGCGCCCAGCTGGGCGATGCAATCGCTCATGCGCAGCACTTCGCGCTGGTTCTGGCACAGGAAGCCGACGAGCCGTTCGTGCATGGCGATCGCCCGGTCCAGCTGCGGATCGGCCCCGGCGCGATAGGCGCCCATCAGCACGAGATCGCGGTTCGCTTCGTAAGTGGCGACGAGCGCGCGGAATTCGCGCGCCAGCTTCTGGTGTTCGGGCGCGACGATGTCGTTCATCACGCGGCTGAGCGAAGCGGCGATGTCGATCGCCGGATATTGTCCGCGCTGCGCCAGTTCGCGCGAAAGCACGATATGGCCGTCCAGAATGGAACGCGCGGTGTCGACCACCGGATCGTCCTGATTGTCGCCGTCCGCCAGCACCGTGTAGAGGCCGGTGATCGAGCCGCCGCTGGCGCCCGAATTACCGGCGCGTTCCACCAGCTTGGTGATCGTGGCGAGGGCGGAAGGCGGATAGCCGCGCGCCGCGCCGGGTTCGCCCAGCAGCAGGCCGATCTCGCGCGCGGCGTGGGCCACGCGGGTCAGGCTGTCCATGATGAGCAGCACGCGCTTGCCCTTGGCGCGAAAATATTCGGCCATCGAGGTGGCCAGCATCGCCCCGCGCAGGCGCAAGTTGGGTGCGTGATCGGCGGGCACGGCGACGACGACGGTCCGCTCGCGCTTGGCCTCGTTCATGTGGCGCTCGACGAAATCGGACACTTCGCGAGCGCGTTCGCCGATGAGGCCGACGATGACGATTTCGGCCTCGGCGCCATGGGCGATCATGTCGAGCAGGACAGACTTGCCGACGCCGGAGCCGGCCATGATGCCGATGCGCTGGCCGATACCGAATGTGGTGAGCGCGTTCAGGGCGCGGATGCCGGTGTCGAAATCCTGGCGTACCGGGCTGCGATCCAGCGCGCCGGTGCGAACCCCGCCCGAAGGCCATTCGCCCCGCGCCTGGATCGGACCGCCGCCGTCGATCGGGTGGCCTTCGCCATCGACCGCGCGGCCGAGGAACGCCTCGCCCACCGGCAGCAGGCCCGGCCGTCCTTCGGGCCTTACGCGCGCGCCGGGGCGCAGCATGACCGAATCGCCCAGCAGCATCATCAGCGAGCGGCCGTTGCGAAAGCCGATGACTTCGGCCGCAAGCGTCTGGTTGTTGCCATGAAATACGCGGCAGAGCGCGCCGACCGGCACCGACAACCCGCTGACTTCGAGGAGACCGCCGTCGCAGGCCGCGACCATGCCATAGCGACGCGGGGTGAGCGAGATGGTCTCGTCCGCCAGTTCGCCCAGGATCGGTTCGAACAGTTTCAGCATTGATGAAGCGCTTCGGCGATGGCGAGCCGCCATTGCTCGGGGCCGTCCTCGACCCCGCCGCTCGATGTCTCGACCCGCAATGCGCCGCGTTCCAGCGTGGGATCGGGCAGGACTTCCCATTCGGCCGCGAGGCGCGGGGAAACCAGCGAAAGATCGTCGGGGTGGAGGCGGATGACGCGGTCGTCGTCGGCGCGGGCCAGCATCGCGACCGCGCGCTGGATGCGCGTCAGCAGGGCGTCGGGGTCCAGCGCCAGCGGCGCGATGGCGGCTTCGCACAGCGCGGCCACGGTATCGCGCAGGCGCAGGCGCAATTCCTCTTCCAGCTCCTTGTCGAGCCGGGCGAACGACAGCCCCAGCGCCTCGCGCGCTGCGGCCAGCTCGTTCGCCAGATATTCCGCGTTCGCCTGCGCTTCGGCAGCGCCGGCGGCGTAACCTTCGGCGAAGGCGACGGCCAGCGGGTCTTCGGGCTCGTGCACCGGCGGTGCGGGCGCGCGCGTCTCCGCCGGCGGCGCGAAACGCGCGTCGCTGCGGAAGCCGCTCGGGCCGAGGCCGCCGAGGGAAGCCCGTGTCGTCTCAGACATATTCGTCGTCGTTACCTGAACCGAAGGCGATCACGCCGTCTGCCGACAGCCGGCGCGCGGCGGCCACGATCTGCTTCTGCGCCGATACGACATCGGCCAGCTTGACGCGGCCGCGCGCGGCGATCTCGTCGCGCACGCCGTCGGCGGCGCGGCTGGACATGGCGCGGAAGAAGGTTTCGCGTTCCTTTTCGCCGATCCCCTTCAGGGCGTCGATCAATGTATCGCTGTCCACCTCGCGCAGCAGCGCGCCCATCCCCTGGCCGTCGAGGCCGAACAGATGCTCGAACTTGAACATCTCGCCCTCGATCTCGCGCGCGAGCGCTTTGTCGATCTTGGCGATTTCGGGCATCACGCGCTTTTCCATCGCCTTGCCCGAATTGTTCATGATCTCGGCCGCGTCGCGCGGGCCGCCGATGGTCAGCGCGGCCCGGCCCTGGCTTTCGCCGATGCGGCGGGCCATCAGTTCTTCCAGCATGGCGATGGCCTCGGGCGAGACCGGGCCCAGCGTGGCGATGCGGTGCACGACCTCGGGCTGGATTTCGGCCGGCAGGGAATGCAGCACTTCGGCCGCGACATCGGGATCGAGCTGGACCAGCAGCACTGCGATGGCCTGCGGCGGCTCGCCCCGGACCAGCGGGACCAGCGCCTGCGGCGTCAGCCAGCGCGCCATGTCGAGCGACGACGTCTGCGGCTGGTCCGGCACGATGCGCTGCATCAGGTTGTCGGCCTTCACCTCACCCACCGCGCGGGTCATCAGCGAGCGGACCTGGCCTACGCGATCGTGCGAGACGAGACCCAGCTTCTCCGTGCGTTCGACGAAGCCGGCGATGGAGCGGGTGATCGCTTCCGGGCCGATCTCCTCCATGGCGCACATCCGCTCGCCCAGAAGGCGCAGTTCGTGCGGCTCGAGCTGCGACAGGATCTGCGCGGCCTGCTCGTCTTCCAGCAGCATCACCATGACGGCGGCGCGCTGGGGATCGTCTAGATTGACGGCTTCGGTCATCGTGCGGATCCTGCTTCGGGCTGGTTGAGCATCTGGCGCAGCGCGGCCAGGGCGCTGTCGGGTCGTTCCTCGACCAGGCGCTGGGCAAGCCCGACCTGCTGGTTGAGGATAGCCGGATCGATGCCGTGCGGGGCGGGCAGGGTGGACCCTCCCGGTGCCAGCAGCGGTACGTCGCCCGACCCCTGCGCCGAGGGCGCGGCCGGATCGCGGCGGAACGCCTTGATAAGCGGGCGCACGCCCAGCAGCAGGACCAGAAGCACCGCAATGAGTGCGACGGCGTTGCGCAGCACGGTGGCGAACCACGGCTGTTCGTAGAACTGGGGCGGCTCGGCGATGACGGGTTCGAACTTGCGCAGGACCACCGCGACCTGATCGCCGCGCTGGGTGTCGGCGCCCACGGCGGCGCTGACGAGCTGCTTGATCTGATCGATGTCGGCGGCCTTGGCGTTCTTCATCGCCGCCTGGCTGATCGCCACCGCGACCGAGACGCGCTTGAGCTTGCCGGGGGTCGAATTGGCCACCGCCACTTCGCGGCCAAGCTCGAAAGTGCGCGTGGAGCTGGATTCGCCGTTGACTTGCGCCGGGGCCACGCCGGCCACCGGGGCCGGCGTGCCTTGTGGCGGTCCGGGCGAGGCGGTGGGCTGCGGCGGAGGCGTGTTCGACAGGGCGCCGGGCACGCCGACGGCGGCGGCGGGGGCGGTCGACTGCGACTGTTCCTGGGTCTCGGAGCGGACGACGCCTTCCTTGTCATAGCTTTCGCGCGCCGAGGTGACCTGATCCATGTCGAGATCGACCTGGATCTCGCTGGAGAAATTGCCCTGGCCCAGCATCGGCGTCAGCAGCTGCGAGACTTGCTCGCGCAGTTTGTTTTCCATGCGCGACTGCAGTTCGAGACGGTCGCCGTCGGTCGATCCCTTTTCGGAAAGCAGGCGCCCGTGCTGGTCGACCACGCGCACGGCTTCGGGCGACAGGCCCGGCACCGATGCGGCGACGAGGTTGACGATCGCGGTCACCTGGCTGTCGGCCATCTGCCGGCCGCGCGCCAGCCGGACCATGACCGATGCGGATGGCGGCAGGTTCTCGCGCACGAAGACCGATTTCTCGCCTTCGGCCAGATGGACGCGCACGGCTTCCACACCGTCGATCTCCATGATCGTCAGCATCAGGTCGCGTTCGCGCGCGGCGCGCAGCCTTTCGCCTTCGAGCGCCTTGCTGGCGCCCATCGGCAGGCTGTCGAGCATGTCGGCGCCGCTCTGCGGCGTGGCCAGCGCGCCGTCGGAGGCGACGATCATCCGGGCCTTGTAGAGATCGTCCTCGTTGACGCTGAGCGAGCCGGTGTTGTTGTCTATCTTGTAGGCGATGTTCGCCTTGTCGAGCGCATCGACGATGCCGGCGCGCTCGTTGTCGCTGAGCTGGGCGTAAAGCACGCGCTGCGGCGCCGGGGCGAGCGTGGCGTAAGTCAGCGCGACCCCGCCGAGCGCGGAGAGGCCGAGGAAGATCGGCAGGACCCGCCGCACGGGGCCCTGGCCCGCGAAGCTGCGGAGGCGGGTGAAGGCGCTGCCGCCGCCGGGATCGGTCAGCGGCGCCAGCAGCGAGGGCGCAGGCGCGCCCGCCGGAACAAGGTCACTCATCTATCAGACCCCCATCCTCATGATGTCCTGATAGGCGGACAGCAATCGGTTCCTGACCTGCAAGGTGGCTTCGAAGGCGACACCCGCCTCCTGCCGCGCCAGCATGACCTTGGCGACATCGGTGACTTCGCCGCGCTGGTAGGCGTCGGTGATGGCCTCTGCCTTGCCCTGCGTGGCGTTGACCCCGTCGAGCGCGGACTTGAGCGCCCCGGCGAAGCCGCCGCTCGGATCGACCGTGCCGTTCGCGGGCGTCGCTTCCTGCGGGGCGTGAAGCTGCTGGAGCAGCTGCGAGCGATCGATGATCTGCTGGCGCAGCGCGATGATCTGCTGGATGCCGGCGGCGCCGGTTCCGTTGACGGGGTTCATCTACGACCTCCTGCAACGGCGAGCCCGGCTTCGCGGAACGAGGCGAGGCGATAGCGAAGGGTGCGCTCGGAGATGCCGAGCTGGCGCGCGGCGGCGATGCGGCTGCCGCCACATGCCTCAAGCGTTTCCATGATGGCGCGGGCTTCCGAGATCTGGACGATGTTCGACAGTTTGCGGCCCGGCGTCGTTTCCACCGGCGCGGCCGCCTGGACGTGCATGATCGCGGGTTCCGTCGCGATAAGGCGGGCGGGGCTGTCGAACACGATATGTTCGGCGCCGATCGTATCCTTGCCATTGGCCAGCAGCAGCGCGCGGCGGATGACGTTTTCCAGTTCGCGCACGTTGCCCGGCCAGCCGTGCAGCTTGAGCATGGCGAGCGCGCCTTCCGAGATCCACGGGGTCGG
>Ga0209813_10000127_pt1 | contig 27860 bp, 24 predicted proteins | sample EndMethybrTD3033_FD_187596 | JGI IMG/M metagenome (GOLD analysis project Ga0209813, IMG submission 187596) | Populus endosphere microbial communities from Tennessee, USA - Endosphere MetaG P. TD hybrid TD303-3 (SPAdes) (version 2) | ecosystem: Host-associated > Plants > Roots > Endosphere... | reverse complement strand
CGAAAGCGAGATTGGCGGTGTTATCGCGCGCCGGATCGAACTCCTCGGGCCGCTCGTAGACGTTGGGGTCTCGGTTGGCGGCCGATTCCGAAATGATGACGAGATCGCCACGCCGGATCGTCACTCCGGCCATCTCAATGTCCTCCAGCGCATAGCGCAGCAGGCCATGATTGGTCGCGGAGGTGAGGCGCGTGACTTCCTCGACGACGGCATCGATGCGATTGTCGGGATCGGCCATCAGCCAATCGCGGTGGCGGGTGTCGCTCAGCAGATAGAGAACGCCGAAATCCATCCGCACGACGGTCGTCTCATGTCCCGGAAACACGAAACCGGCGGCGGCGCCGGCAAGCGAGCGGGTCGTGAAGAAATCGGGATTTTCGTTCTCGGCCCGGATCATGTCCGAAATGACGTCGTCGCCCAGATCGTTGTTCTTGCGCTTCTGCGCGACGAACCGCTCCATGTATTCCGTCAGCTCCGCCGCCGCGGCGAAGGCGTCGGCGCCGGTGTAGACCCCGCCCATCCGGTGCGACAGCCTGGTGATGTAGTCGGCATCCTCCTGCGGAAAGCCCAGCAGCGCGGCGATGACCTTCACCGGCAGACCGAAGCCGACCATATCGTGGAAGTTCACCGGCTGCCCGGGATTCGCCGCGTGCGCCGCCGCCATGTCGTCGAGGCACTCGTCGGTCAGCTTCTGCATCCATTCGCCCATCAGCCGGAGACGGCGGGGGGTGAAGCTGGGCGCCAGCAGCCTGCGCATGCGGACGGACTCCTCTTCGAAGTCGAACCCGCCGAGCGGAAAGGAGTGCAACGCCGCCTGCGACAGGCGCGCCGCGTTCTTGGGATCATGATGGACGAAAAATCCGAAGCGCTTGCCATCGGCGAAAGCCGCCCTGGCCTCTTCGAAGCCGAAGATCACCCAGGCGGGATCGCCGTAAGGCGTGATGACGGATGCAATCGGGGTTTGCTTACGCAATTCCCCGTAAAGCGGCGAGATATTGAGCACACCGTGCCGCGGAAACGGCATCGGCAACGCGGTGTCTGGCGATAAGTCCATGATTGGCTCCTGTCGTCCCGATGGGCCGAAGCGTGTCCCTGCCCGATGCATTTCGGGCGAAAGGATACACGCGCTTGAAAAGATGCGTTTTCCTGACTGCTAGGCCATGCCCATACCCATGCTTTCGCATGCCGGGCTTTCCGCTCCGGTCCGCAGGGTGCCGCGGAATGTCTCGATGCCGGCTAGCGTGGTGCGATGCATCAACCGGCCGCAGTCGGCCGCATAAGGGATGACGCGGTGCATGACGCCGGTATTGTCCCAGGCGACGAGATCGCCTTCGCTCCACCGGTGCCGATAGACGAAGCGCCGCTCGGTCGCCCAATCTCTGAGCCGCATGAGCACATCGAGGCTATCTTCGTATGACCGGTCATGGACATATTCGGCGGTCGCACCGAGGATCAGGGAGCGGCCGCCGTGATGGTGCTTCCAGACAAGCGGCAGGTCCGCCCCGCGCTCACGCAGCCTCAGATACAGTTCGTACGGCATTTCCGGATCGACATAGCGCATGTTCGAGACCGACGAGTGATGCACCGTCAGATCGTCGATCGCCGCCTTTTCCTCGTCGGGAAGGGCGTCGTACGCCGCCGAAGTGTTGCAGAACTCGGTCTCGCCACCGACCGGCGCCAGCCGCCTGACGCCCAGGATCGAGGCGAAGATCGGCACCTGATCGGTGGTTCCGTCGATATGCCAGAAGAACGAACCCCTCAGCCCGTTCGCACGGGTCGATTCCTTCGGATCAAGGCTGACCTTGAACACCCGGCTTTCGCCGGGCTCGTTCTGCAACGCGCCTAGCGTCTCGGAAAAGGCGATCTGCTCATCGTCGGTCATGCCAACTTTCGGGAACACCACCACGCCGCGCCGGATGAGCACGTCGCGGATCTCCTCGGCATGCTCGCCGCCGAGCAAAGTCGCCTTGTCGCAGCGGATCTCCGTGCCGATGCACGGTGTCAGATCCACGGTTGAAAATACCATTCCTATACCTCCCATTTATCGGCGGCCGATCGGCCGAAGCCTATTCTTGGGCGAGCACCTTGCTGTAGATGGGCTTGATCTGCTCGTCGGGCGCGATGTTCATCGGGCCGGTGACCTTGCGCAGCGTGCGGACAGGCCCCTGCAGAGCCACACTGCCGCGACCGTGCTGCGTGGCGATATTGTCCCACAGGACAAGATCGCCCTCGTGCCAGTCGTGGCTCAGAATGGCGTCGGGTCGGTAGAGGTAAGAGAAAAGCTCCTCGAGCAATTCCTCGTTCTCCGCCTCGGGCAGCCCCAGTATCTCGATGGTCGCCTGTTGCGACACATAGAGCAGCGGCGCGCCCGTGCGCGGATGGCTGAAACATACCGGGCGGGTCATCGACCGCGGTTCGACCATGCGGCTGTCGATCACGTCCGCATCGCCGCCCCGATTGGGATAGCGATCGTCGAAGCCATGCCGCGCCTCAAGCCCTTCGACGCGCTTGCGCAGCCGCTTTGGCAGTATCTCCCAGCCGTGCTTCATGCTGACGAACAGCGTCGGCGCGCCCGGCGGCTCGACCTCCACGCCGTAAAGGGAGATCGCCGGCTGCGGCGTGCGCGCCCACATGTTGTCGCAATGGAACAGCAGGCGGCCATAAGGCGCAGCCCCGCCCTTGACCTTGTTGGACACCAGCATCGGCGACCTCTCGGCCACTTCGAACGGATCGTCGATCACGGTGAAGACGGTGCGACGCTGCGCATCCTCGTCGATATCGATCCCGCGGAACACGAGCACGCCGCGCTCATCGAAGGCCGCGCGCAACTGTCGAACCGTGTCGTCATCGAACGGCTTCGAGAAATCGACGCCTTCGACTTGCGAACCCACCGCTTGGGTGAGCGGAGTAATCTTGAGCTTGGTCATCTTGTCTACTCGGGTTGTTACGCTCAACCGCCTGTGCGCTGTCGTAGCGCGACAGCGAATTAGCCCGCGTCAGCGCACAGCGATGGAGAGCTTGCCGAGAGCGTCGGCGCTGAAATCGGTCATCGCCTGGCCGACGTCGGCGAGCGGGTACATCCTGGTGATCGGAACGCGCAGTTCCCCATTCGCGACATCGACGATGACTTCGCCTTCGCCCGGAGCCGGGATCTCGATAAAATCGGCGGTTTGCTCGAAGGCGCTGATCGCAATGGCTTTCATGGTCTCGTCCTCAATCCGGTTCCGGTCGATTTTTTCTAACGTCTGCAGTTCATCGTATGGCCACCACACTCGTGCCGCGTGGGCGGGCGCAAGGCCCGATCGCTGCCGCTTGCGCTCACGCCGGCGACGACCTGCCCAGCCCTGAACGCAGACGCGTGGATTGCCCCGATCCTAGAAGGATAGAAAATGAAACTCTACCCCCATTTGAACCTTGCAACCCTTTTTTGGCGACGCCTGCCCCTTGATTGCAAATGAGCGCGAAGCGCCGGCCATGAAACCGGACCGAGATCGGGCGGGGAAGCGGGCCGGCGCCGCCACAAAAATCGCTTTTCCGCGATTTTCCAGACAGACTCCAAAGGCAGGGCGACCGGCGACAGGCCCTGGAATCCGGGCGTCTAAAGGCCGCTCGATGCTTATGCGGCTTTCACCGGCAATCGCTCACTTCGGATCGGTGCCGTGGCCGATCCGCGCGATGAAGCGCCCGTCATGGGCGGGGGCGAATATTTCCGCGGTGTGGAATGCGCAATTCGCGCCGCTGACGCGATCCCGAACGGCAAGGCGAAGCTCGGCGAAAAGATACCAGTCCTGCGCAATGCGCGTCAGCGGCTCTGCCGAGAGCACTTCGTACTTGCCGAAAAACGATACGAGATGGCTGCGGTGGGCATCCAGGCTGTCGAGCAGGACGAGCGCGCCGGTGTCATCGACATAGTTGCGAACCGGCGATTGCACGCCCTCGTTCATGGTGGCCAGCATCGCCTCGACATCCTCGGCACGAAGCGCGTCGAGATAGCGATCGTGCAACAGGAACATCTGGTGGCGGAGCAGGCCTTCGCTCGGTTGCGCCTCACCCGATCGTTCGCCGGCGCCGAGCATCGCACGCGGCACGCGCGCCCAGCACATCTCCCCCGTGATGCCGGCGACGGTGCTGTTCGATGCGGTAATCAGCGTCACGGTCTGGCCGCTGTCGGACACCTTGCCCGTACTGTTCACTTGCGTGGTGTTCAGCGATTCCTTGAGGACGTACCAGGTGCCGCGCACCTCGGTGGTGAGCCGAAAATCGAGCATGGTAAGCTCGGCCCAGTTCCGCTCATAGTTCCGCCGGACCTCGTCTCGCGTCGTCTGGATGGGAAGCTTGATGACACCATCGGCCAGGAACTGCGGATAGATCGCGAAAGCATATGGCTCGCTGGCGACGAGCGTTTCCATGATCGCCGGAGTGTCTCCGGCGTATTCGGGTATGATATGCTGTCCCGCTTGTTTCGCGACATGCGTTGCCGCCTTGGCGGACTCTCGCAGCAGTTCTGCATCAATGTCGACCACACCCATGGAAACTCTCCCGGTTCTTGAGCATGCTGCCTGATCGGACGCATCTGCCACGCGATATCGCGCCGGGCACTTCGGTCAACCGCGAAGACGTGGCGCGCATGCAGAATGCCGCGACGCGCATCGACCGCCGGGCGATCGTGCCGCTTGTCCGCAGGGTCAGGGGAGAAGGTCAGGGCAAAGCCCGCCACGCCCGTTTTAGCAGGTGTTTTTCGTCGACGCCGGGGTTACGTTCCAGATACCGTCGCCGGTGAGATCGCGGTCGTCGCGCACGCCCATCGCGAAAGTCTTGCGGACCGTCATCTTGTCCATCACGCCGTCCACGATCAGCGGCTGATAGTCATAGACGACCTCGGCCAGCATGATGGCTGCGTCCTTTTCCGCCTTGATGACGTTTCCGTCGAACTGCACGCCCTTGAGCGAGGTGCCGGTCTTGCCGCCGGTGCCTTGCACGCCGAAGCTCGACTTGTAGGTCTTCACCGAGCCGACGCAGCGCTGCCAGTGAATCCACTGCCCGCCCGAATCGTTGGTTTCGAGGCTCGACAGGATCAGACGACCCTTCTGGAGCAATCCCAGGTCGCCGCCCTGGATTTCCGCGGCCCGAAACGCCTGGTTCACGTCGTATTCGCGGATGCGCGGCGCGCCGCTGACAGTTTCCTGCTTCATGCGCGACGCATTGTCCGCCAGCGCCAGCGCGATCTGGTTCACCCGCGTGTTGACGATCACGATGTTCACCACTTCCATCCCGCCCACGAAGGTCATGATCAGCAGCGGCAGGGCGAAAGCGAATTCGATGATGGTGACAGCGCGATTGTCGGCGCGCAACGCGGCAAGGAAGCGCCGCAAGGTGGAATTGCCGGTCTTCATGGGCAGATCTCCTTCACCGTGCGATCGGCCTGCGTCGAGAACGGCTGGTTCATCAGCGTGGTGCTGGCGGTGAACTTGCGGCTCTCGCCAAGGCCCAGCAACGCGTGAACGGGCACGAGCTCCTTGTATTGCATGGTCGCGGTGTAGACCACGATGTCGCGCGCGCCGCCCTGGCCCGTCTTGCCGGCGTCCGCGTCCCACTGGCCGTTGCCGTTCTCGTCCGAGAAGCATTCCTTGTCGTCGTACACGCCGTTCTTGTTGGAGTCGGTGAAGTCCTCGGGCGTGCCGACATCGCTGAAGTTCTGGTAGTTCTTGCGGGTGAAGGTTAGTTTGGCCATCGGCAGCATCGACTGGACCTGAGCCCGGACATGGTCGTCCAGCACGGACTGGCTCTTGTGATAGTCCTCGATGCCCGAATTGCGCCCGGCCTCCTGCATCGCGCCGTTGAGCACCGACTTGGCCCACATATCGAGCCCCAGTTGCAGCGTGCCCATGATCAGGCCGAGGAGGATCGGCGCCACGAGGCCGAATTCGACCGCGCTGACGCCGCGCCGATCGCGGCGAAGGCCGTGCAGCCGCGCGATCACTTGTTGATCCTCAGGTCGGCCACCTGGCCGGCGATGTATCGGAAGGCGGCTTTCAGTTCCTCGGTGTTGTTCGCCTGATAGGCCCGGTTGGCGCTGGAGCAGGTCTTCATCACCGTGGTCAGCGTGGTGCCGAAGCCGACCAGCCAGACCGTGTAGCCTTCTTCCTTCGCCTTCTGGCAGGCGGCAAGGAAGCGGTTGTTGTGGTAGGAAGCGAGCGTGCTGTTCGCGCCGTCGGTGGAGCCGGCAGGCGCCACGCGATGCTCGATGCTTTCGATGCCATAGGAACTGTAGGCGCTGTTCGTCGGCTCCATCTGGCCGTCGGTCATGAAGATGATGTGGCGGCTGACGGAGTTACGGTCGCCGTCGAGCACGTTGTCGGCATACATGCCGCGGGTGCTCGCCAGGCGCGCGCCCCAGATCATGCCGATGTCGTGATAGGTGCTGCCGGTGGCGACCAGGTTGTCGAGATAGGTACCCAACCAGTCGGGCACATCGGGATCGGTCGTGTCGACCTTTTCGAACTGCCGCATCGGCGCCGGGCAGGCCGGTGTCGGAACCAGCGCGCCGCTCGACGGGTTGTAGTAAAGGTCGCGCAGCATCGGCCGCCATTTGGTGCCGTCGTCGTCGTCTTCCGGTTCCTCGTTGATCTTGAGGTCCCAGGCGTCATCCGGCACCGGGTTCATGGCGTAGTTCATGACCGTCTTGCGTTCTTCGATGCAGGCCGACGCGGTGACCGAAGTCGTCGGCGAAGAAAAGACGCTGACATTCGTTTGGCCGACCATCTTGGCCAGCTGACGCAAATCATAAGTGCCGGCGGTCGGCACGTAGTGCGAAGTGGTGAGGCCGGTCGACTTCATCACGGTTAAGCTGCCGCCGGGAAGCATCCGCCCGTAGTCCAGATTCACTTTCTTGTATTCGTAGCGGCTGAACTTGTAGACGACCGTCGAGTTCCACGGGGTGGAGGTCACGCGCTTGCTGCGGGTGCAGGTGCCCTTGGCGCTGGAGCCGCTGCCGGATGTCTTCGTCCAGGTGCCGGCGCCATATTGCGTGCTGGTGCGCGGCGTCGGGCCGTTCTCCGTCCCGACCACGGGATTCGGTCCCGCCGGAGTGGGATAGGCGTTGTTTCCGTAGCTGGTGCACTGCGTCTGAGTGATGTTCGATCCGTAAGTCTCGTAGGTCAGTGGGCCGGTCGTCGAAGCACTGGTATTGAGCGTCGGGTAGATAGTGAACGGCGTGTCGAAGACCGCGACCTTGGTCGAAAAATTGCCCGACACGTTGGCGAACCATTCCGGCTTCATCGCGCCGGAGGCGACGATGCCGCTGGCGTTCACCGTCTGGCTATACGGCACGAACGCGTAGCGGATCACCGTCTTTTCCTTGTCGATCACCGCGCCGGCGACCGTCTTGTGGAAATCGCGCACGGCGTCGCGCAGACCCTGAATCTTCGTGCCGGCCATCGATCCGGTGACGTCCAGCACGAACATCACGTCGGCGCTGGCCATCTGCAGTTCGGCGCTGCATTCGACGTCCATGTCGAATTGCTCCATGCCGAACATCTGCATGATGATCGTAGGCATTACGACCGAAGCTGTGCCCACCACGGAACCGTCGTCGTGCGCGACGGTGTCGAACTTGATGTCGTGCGAGCTCGTCTGCTTCGCATGCATGTTGAAATGGAACATCTTGTCGGCGGCGGCCTTTTCGGTCGAGCCATAGACACCCGATTTCGAAAGTGCGCGGCGTCCCGCCAGAACGCCCGCGTCGCAGGCCGCCTGGAGGTTCGTCTTCGTCATGTAGGCGCGGCTCATGTCGACGCCGCCGCCCACCGCCGCAAGCAGCATGAGAAGCGCGGTCGCCGCGATGGCCAGCGTGTTGCCGCTGCTATCGGCGAGCAGTCTGCGACCCAGCCGGCTTACCCTGCTGTCCGAAGACGATCCCATTCCAGAAGTTCTAGCCCCGTTCATCTTGCCACCTTGCGACTGACGAGCGCTCCCCGCGCGCAGGATACGTCGATTGCCAAGGTTAGGCCGGCGCCTATTAAGAATTACCTAATCCGGGATTCTCGAAACACCGTCGCCATTTACGGATTCAGGGTTAACGGTTTGCGACTGCGCCTCGCTTCGCCGGAGTCCGTTGGGAAAATCGCGGAAGAGCGGTTTTCGGTACGGCGGGGAGCAGCCAGGCGCCGCCATGCGCCATAAGGCGCAATTCCGAACGGTCCCTCAGGCGTAATGCGCCCGATCGTCGCCCTCGTCCTCCTTGGAGACAAGCGCGGGAGGGGTGAAAGGCTGGAACTGGCGGACGTAGTGGGCCAGTTCGTCCAGCGCCAGCGACTCCTGGAAGACCAGGCCGTGCCGCTGCTCCTGACGCCAGCGGACGATCCCGGTGCGCGTCGGCAATCCGTCGGTCTCCACCCGCACCAGCTGGTCGATGGCATATTCGCGGCTGGCTTCGATGCAGGCGCCCTGCTGGGACATGTCGACAACCATGGCGGGCGCGGCGTCCTCGCCCACCGCGACGATCGCGGGGCGGCGCAGCTTCAGGCGGATCGGCCGCCGCGGGCGCGAACCTTCTTCCTGGATGAATTCGTTAACGTCGATCGCGCACGAAAAGCGGAAGCCGGCATTGTTCTCGCGCGTCCACATGCACTCCATCGCGTAACGCTCGCCATTGGCCAGTTCGAGGAACATGTAGCGGTCGGGCGGCGGGGCGTGGAACAGGCGCAACTTGGCGCCGGTGGCCGAAACGTCACGAACCACGCAGACGTATTCGCCGCTTTCGCACAAGAGCTTGGCCGCGCGCATCATCAGCGACGATCTTGGCGCGACGCGCTGTTCGACGGTCGACCCATAACGCTTGATTTTGGTCGTGACTCGCGTCTCCATCGGGATCAGGCCTCTCTGCAAATTCCGGCTGGCGCCATGCTGGTGGTAAACCGATAGTGACCGGGTAGGGTTTAGAAACGGTTAATAGCTTGGTGCTATTGCACCGTGATCGAAGGCATGGAGGGGCTCGTGGATTTCCTTCTTTTCCAGCTTCTGTTCGCAGGCGTCATGCTTGTGCTGCTCATTGTCCTGGCGTTCGCCGTCAGATCGACTTTACGTCAGCGCGGAGCGGGCAGCGGCCCGCGCGCGACGCGGGTATCCGCAGGCATGAAGCCGCGCCCTTTCAAAAGCTCCCCGGCGCCGGAACCGGCCGCTCCGGTCAAGACCGCGCGCAAGCGCCAGATCGGACCCGCCGCGGCGAGACCGGCAGAGGAGAGCGATATCGCCCCGATGCCGACGCCGCCCGAAACGATTGCTCCTGTCGACGACGAAACGGCCATCGCTCCGGACCCGATCGACGTCCCCGCGATGCCCGCCGCACCGGAAATGTCGCCGCCGGCACAGACCGTCACTTTTCGCGACACGGTCATGACCGAACTGGAAGAAGCGTTCGATCGCTACACGCGCGGAGAGATCGCCCTGGCGGACTATGTGGCGCTCGTGCGGGTCCAGCAGAACGAGGTCGACGGCCACATAGCCGAATTGCGGCGCGCGGAGGTCTCCGAAACCGCCGATCCCGCGCTGCGCGAGGAACGGATAGACGACGCGCTTTGCGCCCGCGACGCCATCCAGTGGTGCCTCGAATGGGCCGAGGGCCTGTCGCACGACGAACCGGCCTGATCCTGCGCGCTTTTCCAAAGCCCGAAGAACAGAAATTGTTAACGGCGCGGCGGCTATGATCGCCGCTCGGCTGATAACCGGATGAAAAGGTTCAGGGTGTGGCCAGCGAGGATCGACGCAATGACGGCAGGAGAGCTATGCTCCTCAACGTGCATTGCCGCATCGCGTCCGGCCTGTCCCCCGAAGTCTGGCTGACCAACCTGTCGCAGACCGGCTGCCAGCTGATTCTTCGCGCCGGCATCCTGCATATCAGCCAGCGGATCGTCATCATGCCGCAAGAGGCCGCCCGCCCCCAGGCACGGCGCTCCGGCGACGAAAAGATCGCGGCTCAGCCCCAGCGCCTGCCCGGCACGGTCAAATGGACATTCGAGGACAGGGCGGGAGTCCAGTTCGACGATCCGCTCGACGAAGAGACGGTCGCCCGGCTTTTGGCCGCCAAGCCGAAATCCGCCGTGCCGCCCGAACGCGCCCGGAACGAATTCGTCGATCAGTTCGGCCGTCCGCTGCCCGACTGGCCGCGCGCCCGCAATTCGGGCAGCAATCGCGGCCCCGGCTGACGGATTTTCCCATAACCCGCGTAAAGGCGCATCACGCCGCCGGCCCACTTCGTCACACCAGTCTGGCGGCGCCCGTGCCCAGATCCGCGAAATAGCGCGCCATCGCATCGGCGGCCTTGTCCGTCAGCGCGATGAACGCGCGGCGGCGGTCTGCTTCGTCCTCTACGCGCTCCAGCAGCCCCGTCTCCACCATCTGGCCGATCCAGCGCAAGGCCGTCGTCGGCGGGACGCCGGATGCGATGCACAGCGACGTCACCGAAACCCGCCTGTGTTCGGCCCGCGCCGCCGTGAGGTCGAGCAGGATGTCCCAGGCGGGATCGGCGAACAGATCGCCATCGAAGAACCGGGCGCGCAGCTGGCGGTGACGGATGATGCGCCGCACCAGGCGCGGATCGGGCAAGGGTGGCCGCACCGCGCGCGCCAGCCTGTCCTCTGCCTGAGCCGGCGAGCCGGCAAAATCGCGCCGGGGCGCTTCGAAGCGGAAAACAGAATCGTCGGCAGAGCCGGCCCCGGACGGCGGCGTGGGGCTCATCCGTTCAAGCCGCTCGGCGATCTGCCCGACCTGCTCGGTCAACCGCAGCAGCATCAGCCGGTCTTCCTCTCCCAGTTCGCGCAGGCGCAGTCCGGCAAGCCGGGCCAGCACCCCGCCCAGCGCGATCATCCGTTCCGCACGGCCGGGATCGACTAGGATCTGCGGACCGGACTGGTCCATGCAGGCGAAGACATCGTCGAGCGCGTCCATGGTAGTGGAAACCACGAGCTGAGCGCCGCTGTGCGCCGCGCGCATATCGATCCGCGCCAGCGCCGCCAGCTCCGCCCCCGCCACCCGCGGGCAATCGAGCAGCACGACATCGCCGAGCGGCCGCGCGTCGCCTTCCAGCAGGGCGGCCAGGTCCGCCGCCTGGGCGATGCGGAATCCGGCGGCTTCGGCGTCCTCGCGCATCAGCCCGCGCAGATGGGCGCGATCGGCGAAGACGGACAGGACAAGCGGCAGGCCGGCAGGTTCCCCGGCAGCGACGGAATAGGCAAGATTGGCTGACGACATGCGGTTCGACTCCGTTCCATTAATGAACAGGAGTAGAACAAAAAGGGTCTAAGTCAAGAATTCATATCCAGCCGGCCAGTTCACGGCGCACGAGTGCTTCGAGCATGTCCATCCCCGCCGCCCCATCGTTCAGGCAATCGAGCACGGCCATTTCCCCGCCACCGCCGGCCAGGAACTGCTCGCGCCCACGAATGGCCAGTTCCTCGCGCGTTTCCAGGCAATCGGCGGAAAAGCCCGGTGCGGCTATGACCAGCCGCCGCGTGCCCGCCGCCGCCGCCTCGCGCGCGATCGCCGCCTCGGTCGACGGCTCCAGCCACTTCGCCCGGCCGAAGCGCGACTGAAAGCTGGTCTCCACGCGCAGGTCCGGCTGCTTGCTCGCCAGGCCATCGGCCAGCAGCCGGGCCGTCTCCAGGCATTGCCGATAATAGGGATCGCCAAGTGTCACGGTCCGTTCCGGCATGCCGTGAAAGCTCAGCAGCAGCACTTCGGGCGCGAAACTCAGCGCCGCGATCTGCCGCTCGATGTCGGCGGCCAGTGCGGCGATATGCGCGGGATCGGCGAAATAGGGCGGCAGCGTGCGGATCGCCGGTTGCCAGCGCATCGTCTTTAGCGCAGCGCCCACCGCGTCCATCGCCGAAGCGGTCGTCGCGCCCGAATATTGCGGATAGAGCGGCGCGATCAGCACCCGATCGCACCCTTCCGCCTTGATCCGCGCCAGCTCCGCACCGATCGCCGGATTGCCATAGCGCATCGCCCATCCCACCCGCGCGTCGTTGCCCAGCCGCGCCTGCAGGGCGGCAGCCTGCGCCGCCGTGATCGCGGCCAGCGGCGATCCCGCCTCTGTCCAGACCTGGCGATAGGCGTGGGCCGACCTGGCCGGCCGCGTGTTCAGGATGATCCCGCGCAGGATCGGCTGCCATAACAGCGCCGGAATCTCGACCACGCGCGGGTCCGAGAGAAATTCGGCAAGATAGCGTTTCACCGCGCGCGGCGTCGGCGCGTCGGGGGTGCCCAGGTTGACCAGCAGCACGCCCACGCGCCCGCCATCGTGCGAAAGTTCGGTCATATGTCTTCCGACAGGAGCGGCAGCTTGCGGAAACGCAGGCCGGTGGCGGAAAACAGCGCGTTGGCGATGGCCGGGGCCACCGCCGCGACGCCCAGTTCCCCCGGATCGGCGGGATCGGCTTCGCTGTCGATGAAATCGACCTCGATCGCCGGGCAATCGGCCAGCATCGGCAAAGCCAGTTCGCCCAGGCGCCCGGTGGCCGGCAGTCCATCGGCATAAGGCGTGCTGCATCCGAGCGCGAGCCCCATGCCGAATATCAGCCCGCCCTCTATCTGCTGGCGCGCGATGTCCAGATTGACGATGCGGCCGATGTCGGCGACCGCGCCGATCCGGTCTACGCGGACGCCGTTTTCGTCGCGCCGCGCGGTGGCGATCACCGCGATCCGGCCCCCGCCCCCGGCGCTTTCGATGACATGGCAGGCCAGGCCCTGCCCGCTGGAATCGTTGCCGCCGTCCCAGTTCGCCATCGCCGCGACCTTTTGCAGGCATTGCACCAGCCGCGCATCGTGGCCCAGCATGGCGATGCGGAACGACAGCGGCTCGCGCCCCGCCTTGCGCGCCAGTTCGTCGACGAAGCACTCGTTGAAGAACGCGGTATAGCCATGCGCGTTGCCGCGCAGCCGGCCGGTGGGCAGGCCGATCCGCGCCGGCACATGATCGATCGCCATATGCTCTATCGCGTAGGGTGGCACCGACCCTTCCATGGCCAGCGGATCGCCCTCATCCACGCTGTCCTCCATGGCTTCCCACGCGGTCTGCCCGCCGAACAGGCGACGGCCGAACTCGCGGCTGCTTGCGGGCATCGCCAGCCTTGCCTTCCAGCCGGCCACCTCTCCGGTCCGCGCCGTCCGCGCGCCCATGAAGGCGAAGACGGGCGTGCGCGGCCAGCCGGCGACATGTTCCTGCCAGCGCGACCACATCAGCTGCACCGGCCGCCCGGTCTCGCGCGCGATCACCGCCGCCTCCATGCCGTGATCGTGCTCCAGCCGGCGATCGAAGCTGCCACCCGCCGGCATCGGGTAAAGCACGACATCGGCCAGATCGACGCCCACCGCGTCCGCCGCCGCCCGCCGCGCCGCCTCGGGCGCCTGGGTGGCCAGCCACAGCTCCAGCTTGCCGCCGCTCAGCCGCGCGGTGGCGCTGGCCGTCTCCAGCGTGGCGTGGAGCGCGGGCGCGACCTCATAGCGGCGGGCCAGCGAATAGTCGCGCGCCAGCATCGTGTCCGGATCGCCCGCCTCGTGCATCCGCGTCGCATCGCCGAAGCGCAAGGCCCGATCCAGCGCGCGTTCGATCCGGTCGCTGTCGGCGCGCCGCCTTGCGGTGAAATGCGGCTCGATCCGCGACAGCGCCCGCTCGGCCGCCCACCAGTTGCTCGCCACCGCCGCCAGCCAGCGCTTGCCCTTGACCAACGAGATCAGTCCGGGCGTTCCGTGCGCGGCGTCCTTGTCGAAGCTCGTCAGCTCGGTCTCGCCGATCGGCCCATGGCGGATCGCCGCGAAGACCATGTCGGGCAACCGCACGTCGCCCGCGAAAGTATAGCTGCCGTCGACTTTGGCCGGAAGGTCCAGCCGGGGAAAGCGTGGCGGCGCATCGGCGGGAACAGCACCGGGCCGCTCGCCCGCCATAGCGACGCGAAGCGGCGGCGAGCGCGGCGGGTCCAGTTCCGCCGCGGCCTCCGCCAGCGCGCCGAAGCCCAGGCGACGGTTGCCGCTGACGATGAAGCCGTCCTTCGCCTCGCACCGGTCCCAGTCGATGCCCCAGCGCCGGGCGGCCGCCATCGCGAGCAGGCTGCGCGTCGCGGCGGCCGCTGCGCGGGCGGGCGCTTCATAGGCGGCGAGCGACGTGCCGTCGGCCGTTGCCATGAACCGCATATCCTGCGCAAAGCGGCGGGTAAGCGGCGCGTTGGGGTTAGTGTACAGCGCGGATGTGAGCGGCGCCCAAAGCTCCGCCCACCGCGCCGCGAGCGGCAGGTTGGCATAGTGCGGGCTGACCGGCGCCGGCTCCACCGCCACCTGTCGCCAGTCCGCGCCGAGTTCAACCGCGACGATCTGCGGAATCAGCGTGGTGATCCCCTGCCCCATCTCCAGCTGCGGAACCGCGACGGTGACTACCCCGTCCTTCGCTATCTTTATCCAGGCGTCGAACGCCGTTTCATCGCGGCCCGGCGACAGCGGCAGGGGAAAGCTGCGCGGCCGCAGGAGATAGCCGACGGCCAGCCCGCCGCCCGCCAGTGCCCCGATCAGGATGCCCCGCCGCGAAAGCCGCATATCAGCTCTTGAGGCCGTCCAGCCAGCGGGCCACCTGCCGCGCGATCGCGGCGAAGCTTTCAGCCTGTTCGCCATCGCCCGCCGCCGGCGGACGCCCGGCATCGCTGTCCTGCCGGATCGACAGGTCGAGCGGAATGCGGCCCAAGAACGCGTGGCCCATCGTCTTCGCCGTCGCCTCGGCCCCGCCCTGGCCGAAGGGATCGCTCACTTCGCCGCAATGCGGGCAGGCATAGCCGGCCATGTTCTCCACCACGCCGATCACCGGCACTCCGGCATGTTCGAACAGCTGCATCGCGCGGGTGGCGTCCATCAGCGCAAGGTCTTGCGGCGTGGAGACGATCACCGCGCCCGCCGGCTTGTAGCGCTTCAGCATGGTCAGCTGGACATCGCCCGTGCCCGGCGGCAGATCGACGATCAGCACTTCGGCGTCGCCCCAATCGGCATCCACGAGCTGGCCCAGCGCATTGCCCACCATCGGCCCGCGCCAGGCGATCGCCTGCCCCGGCGCGACGAGGTGCCCCATCGAAAGCAGCGGCACGCCCCAGGGACTGGGTACGGGTTGCAGCTTCTTGTCCCTGGCAGTCGGCTTCTCGCCCTCGTTGGCCAGCAGGCGCGGCTGCGACGGACCGTATATATCGGCGTCGACAAGGCCGACCTTGCGCCCCATCCGCGCCAGCGCCACCGCCAGATTGGCCGACAGCGTGGATTTGCCAACGCCGCCCTTGCCCGATCCCACCACGATGATCCGGCGGGGCTTCTTGTCCGCCGTCATGGCGACACGGACTTCGCCGACGCCCGGCATGTCGCGCAGCGCGTCCTTGGCCGAGATTTCCAGCCGGTCGCGCTCCGTCCGGTCCAGTCCGGCAACGTCCAGCACCAGCGTGACCACCCCATCGGCAAGGCGCAAGGCCTGCAGCCTGGCTTGTGCCGGCGCCGGCAGCGCGCCTTTCAGCGCAGTTTCGTTCGCTTGTCCGTCTTCCCCGGCGCTGCCGTTCATTATCGCTCCCCAATGCAGCTTTGCGCCCTAGCAGGGAAAAAGCGGGGAAGGGCACTGTTTTTGTCGAGAATGCGTTCCTATAAGAGGGCCATGAAAGCAATCGGAGGTGCGATCACGCGCGGTGTCCTGGCCATGGCCGGACGTCGTAGCCCCTGGGGCGGCGGTGATAAGGGCGAACAGGAAACCGCCGGCGGAACCGGGGATCAACCCGGAGACGGGGGCCCCCATGGCTCTGGAGGCGGCAAGGCCGGTGATGGCAGCGGTCCGGATACGCCGGACGGCCAGTCCGATCCTGCGCGCGGCCCGCGCAATCCGTGGCTTCCGCCGGGCGAAACACCGCCGCGCCGCTCTGCGAGCATAGAAGATATCTTCCGCGCCCGCGAAGCGCGCAAGAAGGGCGGCGGTGGCGGCGGCAACGGCGGCGGTTTCCCCCGCCTGCCGCAACTTCCCGACGGCCGGAACTGGTTCCCCTTGGTGGTGGGCGGCATCGCGCTGCTTTGGCTGGGCGTGACGACGACCCACATGGTCGGTCCCAAGGAACAGGGCATCGTCACCACGTTCGGCAAGTATTCGCACACGATCGGAGCCGGTGTGTCGCTGACCGCCCCGTGGCCGATCCAGAGCGTGGAGGTCACCGACGTGACCTCGATCAACCGCTATACGATCCCCGAAGGCGAAGGCGAGAAGCTGATGCTGACGAGCGATCAGAACCTGGTCGACCTCAGCTATCTGGTGCGCTGGAACATCAAGGACCTGAAGCTCTACACCTTCCAGCTCGCCAATCCCGAACAGACCGTTCGCGAAGTGGCCGAGGCGGCGATGCGCGCCTCGATCGCCGAACTTCCGCTGCGCGATGCGATGGGCGGCGCCGGACGCGCGATCATCGAACAGAACGGCCGCGCCCGGATGCAGGCGGTGCTCGACAGCTATCGTTCCGGCGTGCTGATCCAGGGTGTCGAGATCAAGAAGGCCGATCCGCCCGCCAAGGTAGTCGGCGCCTTCCAGCAGGTCACCGCCGCGCAGCAGGACGCCCAGCGCGACCTCAGCAACGCCCAGGCCTGGGCGCAGCAGCTTCTGGCCCGCGCGCAGGGCGATGCCGCATCGTTCGACAAGGTCTATGAACAGTACAAGCTGGCGCCCGAAGTGACCAAGCGGCGCATGTATTATGAAACCATGGAGCGCGTGCTGGCCAACAACGACAAGGTCATCGCCGAAAGCGGCAGCGGCGTGACGCCGTACCTGCCCCTGCCGGAGCTGAAGCGCAGGGCGGCGGCATCCTCGTCCGATGCGCCCCCCCAACCGGCCGCCTCGGCCGCAGCGGGAGGCCAGTGATGTTTTCGCAGATATGGGAAGACCACAAGGTCAGCCTGGCCGCATTGTTCGTGCTGCTGGTCGCGGCCGCATCCAGCATCGTGGTCGTGCCTGAAACCGAACAGGCGGTTGTCGTCCGCTTCGGCGAGCCCGACCGGGTCATGAATCGGTTCAGGCCCGGCGTCGATTTCGGCTCGACCGGCGCCGGCCTGAATTTTCGCATCCCGATCGCCGAACGCCTCGTGCGTATCGACAAGCGCCTGCTGTCGGTCGACATGGAGCGCCAGCAGGTGCTCTCCGCCGACCAACTGCGGCTCGAAGTGGACGCTTACGCGCGCTTTCGGATCATCGATCCGGTTCGCATGGTGAAGACCGCCGGCACGCCCGACCGAGTGGCGGAACAGCTCCAGCCGATTCTCACCTCGGTGCTGCGTCAGGAACTTGGCAAGCGCACCTTCCAGTCGCTGCTGACCGCCGAACGCGGCGCGGCGATGGTCCAGATCCGTCAGGGCCTCGATCGCCAGGCGCGCGAATATGGCGTGCAGATCATCGACGTTCGGATCAAGCGGGCCGACCTTCCCGATGGCGCGCTGGAAAGCGCGTTCACCCGGATGCAGGCCGCGCGCGAGCAGGAAGCGACCACGATCCGGGCGCAGGGCCAGAAGCAGGCGCAGATCGTCCGCGCCCAGGCCGAGGCGGAAGCCGCGCGGACATATGCGGTCAGCTTCGGCAAGGACGCGGATTTCTACGACTTCTACCGCGCCATGCAGAGCTACGATTACACCTTCTCCGGCAAGGACGGGGCGACCACGATCCTGCTTTCGCCGGACAGCACGTATTTGCAGCGCTTCAAGTCGCCGTGAGCGCGTCATTCAATCGCCGTTAAGCTGCGAAGGCCTGAATCGCGGCTTTCCACAGCGCCTGTCAGCGGCGCCGAACCGAAGGAAGACAAAGGACGTGAAGCCCGTGCGCTACGCCTATGGAGTCACCACCGCGCTGCTGCTTGGCGGCGCCGTCGTTTCGCTTGCCACCGGTTTGCCGGCAGGTGCGCAAGTTGCGCAGAACGAAGCCAGCGAGATGCAGAACGTCGTGCCCCGCGCCGGCGCGCCGGCCAGCTTCGCCGACCTGACCACGCAATTGCAGCCGGCGGTCGTCAATATCTCGACCCGCCAGCGCGTGCGCGTCGCCGCGCAGCAGAACCCCTTCGCCGGCACGCCCTTCGCCGATCTGTTCGGCGGCGGCGATCAGGGTGGTAGCGGGACGCCGCAGACGCGCGAGGCGCAGTCGCTGGGTTCGGGCTTCATCGTTTCGGCCGACGGCTATGTCGTGACCAATAATCACGTCATCACCGCCGACGGCCAGGGCCAGGTCGAATCGATCACCGTGACGATGCCCGACGGCACCGAATATCCCGCCACGCTGGCGGGCCGCGACGCCGCTTCGGACCTTGCCGTGCTGAAGATCAGCGCCGGCAAGCCGCTGCCTTTCGTCAAGTTCGGCGATTCGCGCACCGCGCGTGTCGGTGACTGGGTGATCGCCATCGGCAACCCCTTCGGCCTGGGCGGTACGGTGACGTCCGGCATCATCTCGGCGGTCTATCGCAACACCGGCACCGGCTCCGCCTACGATCGCTATCTCCAGACCGACGCCTCGATCAATCGGGGCAATTCGGGCGGCCCGATGTTCGACATGAAGGGCCAGGTGATCGGCATCAACAACGCGATCTTTTCCCCTACCGGCGGCAGCGTCGGCATCGGCTTCGCCATTCCGGCGGAAATCGCCGCGCCGATCGTCGAGCGACTGAAGAGCGGGCAGACGATCGAACGCGGCTATCTGGGTGTTCGCATCCAGGCGCTGAACGAGGATCTCGCCGATTCGATCGGCATCCCGCACAATCGCGGCGAATTCATCCAGGCCGTCGAGCCGGGCCAGGCCGCCGCGCAGGCCGGACTGCAGCCCGGTGACGTGGTGATGAAAGTCGATGGCAAGGACGTGACCCGCGACCAGACGCTGTCGTTCATCGTCGCCAACGTGGCGCCGGGCAAGCGCATCCCGATCGAGCTGATCCGCAACAACCGCCGCATGACGTTGACCGCCACGGTCGGTCGCCGGCCCAGCGAGGAAGAGCTGGCGCGCCAGAGCTTCGACCAAGACCCCAGCCAGGCCGGCAGCCAGTTCGATAAGGCGCCCAAGCAGCAGGGCCAGGGGCTTTCGGAACAGGCGCTGGGGCTATCCGTCCTGCCGCTCACCCCGCAGATCGCCCGCCAGCTCGGCATGCCGGAAAACACGCAGGGCGTGGTCGTTAACGCAGTCGATCCTTCGTCGGATGCGGGCGCCAAGGGCCTGCAGCGCGGCGATATCGTGCTGTCGGCGAACTACCAGAACGTCACCGACCCGGCCCAGCTCGAAGCAGCGGTGCGCAGCGCCAAGTCGGCCAGCCGCAACGCGCTGCTGCTGCGCGTCCAGCGCCGCGGCCAGCCGGCGACTTACGTGCCGATCCGCCTGCGCTGATCGAAGCCAGCGTTTAAAAGGCCGGCGTCCTCGTTTGCCCGAGGACGCCGGCTTTTCTGCAAGTGCGTTCAGTTTACCGGGATCGGCCGCTCGCGGCTGCCGGGCGCGCCCGGCCGAACGGCTTGCGGCTCGGCCGCACCGACCGGCCCCTTCTTGCCCGTCGCCTGATCAAGGAAGTCGTCGTTGGCGGCCGGCGGCGAACCGGGGTTCACCGGCACCAGGCCGACATCCTCGCCCGGGCGCGGTTCGGTTCCCGGCGGCGGCTGGTTGGGATCGATCGGACGGCCGCTCGGCTCGATCAGGTTGCCCTGCTCGTCGACATAGTAATAGTCGTTTGGATTGCCCAGCAGCAGCTCGTCGTCGGGCTCGAGCTGCCATTCGGGCAGCTTGAGCTCGGTGTCGAAGTTCTCCACCGGCCGGCCCGCGACCGCATAGCGCATATAGGCGGCGAAGGCGCGCGCCGGGGCGGTGCCGCCCTGCAGGCCGCCGACCGCCTTGGCATCGTCGCGGCCCATCCACACGCCGGTGGTGATGCCGCTCGAAAAGCCGATGAACCAGCCGTCCTTGTTGGAGCTTGTCGTGCCCGTCTTGCCCGCCACCGGGCGGCCGATCTGCGCCGCCTTGCCGGTGCCGGTGGCGACGGCGGACTGCAGAAGGTCGGTGATGCCCGCCGCGACATATTGCGGCACCAGCACCGTCCCGCGCTGCGACTTGTGATCGTACAGCACCTTGCCGTCGGCCGACGTCACCTTGAGGATGCCGAACGGTTCGATCGCCGTGCCCTTGGCCGAAACCGCCGCGAAGGCGCGCGTCATGTCGATCAGCCGCACGTCCGAGGTGCCCAGCACCATAGAAGGCATCGTGTTCACCGGCGTGGTGATGCCGAAGCGGCGGGCCATGGAGGCGACCGTGCCGAAGCCCACTTCGTTGCCGAGCTGCGCCGCGACCGTGTTCTTCGAATAGGCGAAGGCCGTGCGCACGTCGATCTCGCCGGCATAGCTGCGGCCCGAGTTGTGCGGGCTCCAGCCGTTGATCGTCACCGGCTCGTCCACCACCCGGTCCTCGGGCTTGTAGCCGGCTTCCAGCGCGGCAAGATAGACGAACAGCTTCCAGGCCGATCCGGGCTGGCGGACCGCGTTGGTCGCTCGGTTGTAGTTGGAAGTGACGTAGTCCGTGCCGCCGACCATCGCCAGCACCGCCCCGTCGCGATCCAGGCTGACGAGCGCGCCCTGCGCGCCGCCGGGGACGTTGCCCTGCACCGCCGCCGTCGCCGCCCGCTGCATGCCGATGTCGAGCGTGGTCCAGACCTCGATCGGCTCGTCGTTGTCGGGCAGCAGCAGGTCGAGCTGGGGCAAGGCCCAGTCGGTGAAATAGCGCGCCGAGTTCTGGCCCTTTTCCGGAGCCGGCTTGACGTTCTCCAGCTTGGCGTCGGCGGCCTGCTCGGCGGTGATCGCGCCGGCATCCTCCATCACCCGCAGAACGACCCTGGCCCGGTCCACCGCGGCCGTGGCGTCGGCGGTGGGCGAATAGCGCGAGGGCGCCTTCACCAGCCCGGCGATAATCGCCGCCTCGGGCAACGACAGCTCGTTACCGGCATGACCGAAGAACTTGCGGCTGGCGGCATCGATGCCATAGGCGCCGCCGCCGAAATAGACTTTGTTCAGATAGAGCTCCAGGATCTGGTCCTTGGAGAATTTCCATTCCAGCGCCATCGCCAGCACCGCCTCGCGGACCTTGCGGCCGAAAGTTCGGTTGTTGTTGAGGAACACCGTGCGCGCCAGCTGCTGGGTGATCGTGGAGGCGCCCTGCCGCCAGGTGCCGCCGCTGATCCGCACCCAGACCGCGCGGGCGACGCCCACCGGATCGAGGCCGATGTGCGAGCGGAAACGCCGGTCCTCGACCGAGACCATCGCGTCCTTCATCACCGGCGGGATGTCGTTATAGGCGATCCAGCGGCCATAGCTGGGGCCGAGCGACAGTAGTTCGGTCCCGTCGCGGGCGCGTACGACGATCATCTGGCCCTGCTGGCTGCTCTTGAGCTCGCTGAAGCTGGGCAGCGACTGCGCCGCCATGGCGACCGCGATGCCGACGCCGATTACGGCGAGCAGGCCGAGCGCCACGCCCCACACGAACAGCCGGCCGATCAGCCGGCGCAGGAACGACTTCTTTTTCTTCCCGGCCGGCGGCGGCGAGGCGTTATCCTGCGAACCGCCGCGCAGTCTGTCGTTGCGTGCCATGAAATCAGGCCCCGAAAACTCTTACGGACGCGCTTGTCCGAACGATCGGCGCCCTGTGCATGGGCGTTGCATAACCCAGCGTTAACGGCGGCGCCATAGCGCGTCGGCCGCCTGGCCTCGATCCGTCCGACACGCCTTCCGCCTTGACGCTAAACACGCACCAAAACTTCATATAAATAATTGTATTAAAATATTTTCTTACAAATCCGTGTGACTTTCGGCGTGACTTCATCGCCAAGCGGATATCCTTCCGATTTACCGTCACCCGGAGCAAGTCCGGGAGCGATGAGAGAAGGGGTCATCCTCCCGCATTGCGGATGTGCTTCCCGGGAATGCTCACGCGGTTGCAATCTTCTCGCACGGTCTCCGCGAGTAGGAAACTAATGCAGATGCTCCACCAGCAGGACCGCGCCGTCATGCCCGGTCACCCGCATGCGCGTGCCCGGCTCCGCATCGGGGCCCCGCGCGAGCCATTCGCTGTCGCCCTGCTTGACCCGGCCGGTGCCGCCATCGATCGCATAAGTGACCACCACGGTTTCGCCCAGCAATCTGCCGCCGCGGTCGTTCATCAGCGGATCGGCGGGAACGATGGGATTGGCACGCAGATAACGCTTGCCGGTGAACACCGCGACGATGGCCAGCACCGCGAAGACGACGATCTGCAGGGGCAGCCCGATCGGCGCCAGCCAGGTGATCAGTCCGGTAATCAGCGCCGCGCCAGCCATCCAGATCAGGAACACCCCCGGCACGGCCATCTCCGCGGCGGCCAGCAGCAGGCCGATGGCGAGCCAGGTCCAGTGCGGCTCCAGCGAGTTCAGCCAGTCCATCATCCCGACTTTCCGCTGGTCATCGCGTCCTTCACCAGTTCGCCGATGCCGCCCAGCGTGCCGATGAGCTGCGTCGCTTCCACCGGGAACAGGATGGTCTTGGCGTTGGGCGAAGTCGCGAACTGCGAGACCGCGTCAGTATACTTCTGCGCGATGAAGTAGTTGAGCGCCTGGCTGCCCGATTTGGCGATGGCGTCGGACACCATCTGCGTCGCCTTGGCTTCGGCCTCCGCCTCGCGCTCGCGCGCCTCGGCATCGCGGAAAGCGGCTTCGCGGCGGCCCTCGGCCTGCAGGATCTGGCCCTGCTTTTCACCCTCGGCGCGCAGGATTTCCGATGCGCGCATGCCTTCGGCTTCCAGGATCTGGGCGCGCTTCTCACGCTCGGCCTTCATCTGGCGAGCCATGGCGTTGGAGATATCGGCCGGCGGACGGATGTCCTTGATCTCGATACGGGTGATCTTGATCCCCCAGGGCGAGGTCGCGTGATCGATGACCAGCAGCAGCTTGGCGTTGATCTCGTCGCGCTTCGACAGGGTTTCGTCGAGGTCCATCGAACCCATCACCGTGCGCAAGTTGGTGGTGGTCAGCTGCATGATCGCGACGAACAGGTTCGCCACTTCATAGGCCGCCTTGCCCGCGTCGAGCACCTGGAAGAACACCACCGCGTCGACGCCGACCATGGCGTTGTCCTTGGTGATGATCTCCTGCCCCGGAATATCGAGCACCTGCTCCATCATATTGACCTTGTGGCCGACGCGATCGACGAAGGGGATGATGACGTGCAGGCCCGGCGTGGCGGCCAGCGTATACTTGCCCAGCCGCTCGATGGTGTAGACATAGCCCTGCCGGACGACGCGCACGCCCATCAGCAGGAACAATACGACCACGACGATCAGCGCAATCAGAAATCCGCCCATCATTCAAACTCCCCGCCAATACGCGGCGGATGTTAGCGCCGCAGTGAAAGCGGGCAAGCAGAACCGGCGAAAGTCATGCCGGTATTCGGATCATGGTCGTCTGCGTACTGACTTGAACCGGTCGCCACCCCGGACTTGGAACCGGGTGACGAAAAGATGGCCATCTAAAGCCCCGCGTAGAGCGCCAGCAGCCTTGCCCAGGCCCGATCAGCCTCGGCCCGGTCGTACTTGGGGGAATCGGGCACGCACCAGCCGTGATCGGCCTGATAGACTTCGATCTCGGCCGGCCGTTTCGCCTCGGCCGCCGTCCGGCGCAGCACATCCTTGTCGTCCGGCGCGCGCATATCGTCGTTCCGGGCGACCGCGAACAGGAACGACGCCCTGGTCGCGGCGATCAGCCGGTGCGGGCTGTCGGCCTTGTCGAGCACCAGCCCGCCGCCATGGAACGAGGCTACCGCCCCGACCCTGCCGGGCATCGCCGCCGCAGTCCGCACGGCGAACGCGCCGCCCATGCAATAGCCCTGCGTGCCGATCCCGCGCGCCTTGTCCACCGCCGCCTGCCCGTCGAGAAACCCGGCGAAAGCGCGGGCATCGGACAAGGTCCGTTCGGGCGTGATCCCGGCGATCAGCGGCCTCAGCCTCGTCTGGCCGGCCGGCGTCTGCCAATCGGTGAAGGTGGACACGAACGGAGCCGCGCCGCCGCGATAATAGTGGTTCACCACCAGCACGGCATAGCCCTCCCCCGCCAGTCGGCGCGCGACGGCCTTGAAGGCGTCGCGCAGACCCGCAATGTCGGGCCAGAGCACCACTCCGGGATGAACGCCGCTGGCGGGATGGACGAAGAAGGCATCCGCCTCGCCATCCGGCGTCGGGATGCGGACGGTGCTTTCGGCGAGCCGCGCGGATGCGGTCGCCGCATCGGCCTCGCCATGCGATGCGCAGCCGGCCAGGGCCGCTGCCGCCGCGCCCATCGCCCCGAACTGGCGTCGGTTCACCCCCTTGGCCAGGCGGCGCAGTTCTTCGGCGGTCGGTTCGTCACACATCGCGCATTTCCTTTCGGCAATACTTGGAGCGCAACGCGCGCGGCATGGTCAAAGTTTCGCGTAGAGCGCCGTGAGCCGGGCGAAGGCGCGATCCGCTTCCGCCGCATCGTAGGCTGGCGCATCGGGCACGCACCATGAATGATCGGCGGCATAGACCTCGATCTCGGCGCTGCGGCCCGCCGCCATGGCGGCCCCCGCCAGAACATCCTTGTCGCCGGGCGCACGGGCGTCGTCGTCGCGGGCGATGGCGATCAGATAAGCGGCGCGCCCGTCCGCCAGAGCGCGATGCGGGCTGTCGGCCGCGTCCATCACCAGCCCGCCACCATGGAAGCTCGCCGCAGCCGCGACGCGCGAAGGCACGGCGGCGGCGGTGCGCAGCGCGACCGCGCCCGTCGCGCAATAGCCTTGCGTGCCGATGCCGCGCGAAGTGTCCACCGCGTCCTGCGCATCGAGGAAGGCGACGAAGGCCGCGGCGTCGCGCGCCACCGCCTCGGGCGTCAGGGCGCGCAGAAGCGGCATCATGCGCGCCAGCCCCTCCTGACTGCGCCAGGTGTCGAAGCTCACGTCGACCGGCAGGCGCGAATGGCGGTAGTACTGGTTTACGACGAGCACGGCATGGCCCTCGGCCGCCAGACGCCGCGCCATGGCTTTCTTGGCATCGCGCAAGGCGACGGCATCGGGCCAGAAGATCACGCCGGGATGCCGGCCCGACGATGGATGGACAAAGAACGCCTCGCACACCCCGTCGGCGGTGTGCACTTCCACCATGCGCTCCACAAGGCCGGCCGCCGCGCCGTCCGCCGCGGACCATTCGACAACCGATTTCGTCGCTACTTTCGATCCTTCGTTCACAGTGAATTTAGCGCACATCGCCCCCTCCTTCCGATACTTGGTTTCACTTGCTCTGCTTTATGACTATTCAATGCCCGACAGGAGATGCGAATCATTCTCATGAACATTATCGGTATTTCAGTTCGGGCAATGCGCGCCATCACCATTGCCCCCGTCCTCATGCTCATGGTTTCGGCTGCGAATGCGGCCGAACCCACCGTGCTGGAGCGCAGCGGGCACTGGAACGTCAATTACGATGACGATAGCTGCAGTCTGCTCGGCACCTTCGGCAGCGGCAAGGATGAAATCACCTTGCAAATGAGCCGGTTCGCACCGGGCGATCATTTCACGCTGACGCTGGCCGGCTCCCCGTTCTTCGCTCGCACTCCGCACAGCCGGATCGGACTGGACTTTGGCCCGGTGGTCAATCCGCAGGACCATCTGGCGATGAACGGCAAATGGGGCGGCAAGCCGATGGCCATCGTCGTCAGTAATGAGCGCCTCGACGATCTCGCCAGAGGCCCGGCCGCCCCACCCTTGCCCCCCATCACCGCCGAAACGGAAAGAGCGGTGCGAACGCTCGACATCACGACGGAACGCGGAAAGGCCTACCGGCTCGCACTCGGACCGATGGACCAGCCCATGGGCGTTCTGCGGCAATGCACCGACGATCTGCTGAAAGCCTGGGGCCTCGACCCCGTGGTGCAAAGCCGACTCTCACGCCAGGTCTTGCCGACCACCAATCCCGCAACTTGGGTGACGGGAGCGAACTATCCGCGCGGGCAATTGCAGGCAAGGCAAATGGCCCTCGTCCGGTTCCGGCTGATCGTCGACGAGCGTGGCGCCCCGACCAGCTGCCACGTCCAGCGCGCCACGCAAGGTTATGAATTCGCGCAGATCACGTGCAACCGCATAACGGAACAGGCCCGGTTCGAACCCGCGCTCGACGCGGCCGGAAAGGCGATCGCCAGCTACTTCCAGAGCGCTGTCCGGTTCGTCATTCCGTGAGGCCCCGCGCGCTCAGCTCCTGAACACCACCGTCTTGCTGCCGTTCAGCAGCACCCGGTCTTCCAGGTGCAGGCGCACGGCCTCTGCCAGAACGCGGCGTTCGATGTCGCGGCCCTTGCGCACGAGGTCTTCGGGCGAATTGGCGTGGGTGATCGCCTCCACGTCCTGGTGGATGATCGGCCCTTCGTCGAGGTCGGCGGTGACGTAGTGCGCAGTCGCGCCGATCATCTTCACCCCGCGCGCGTGCGCCTGGTGATAGGGCTTGGCGCCCTTGAAGCCGGGCAGGAAACTGTGATGGATATTGATGCAGCGGCCCGACAGGAATTCCGCCATCTCGTCCGACAGGATCTGCATGTAGCGGGCGAGCACGACCAGCTCCGCGCCGCTTTCCTTCACCAGCGCGCGGATGCGGGCTTCCTGTTCGGGCTTGTCCGCCTTGCCCACCGGCAGGTGGTGGAACGGGATGTCCTGGATATTGGTATGGACCAGCACGTCGCGCGGATGGTTGCAGACGATGCCGACGACATCCATCGCCATCTCGCCGATGCGCACGCGGTAAAGCAGGTCGGCAAGGCAATGGTCGAACTTGCTGACCAGCAGCAGCACCTTGCGCGGCTTGTCGCGGCTGCGCAGGCTCCAGCGCATGCCGTATTCGCTGGCGAGCCCGGCAAAGCCCGCGCGCACCGCCTCGGGATCGGCGGGGCCGGGATCGAAGGCGACGCGCATGAAGAAATCGCCGTCGGCCTCGTCGTTGAACTGCTGCGCTTCCAGGACGTTGCCGCCCTTTTCGAACAGGTAACCCGTCACCCGCGCGGTGATGCCCGGACGATCGCGGCAGGACAGCGTCAGGATCTGGATGTCGCTCATCGCCTCACGCCGCCTTGCGCCGCGACAGCGCGCCTTCGCATTCCTGGAGCAGCGCGGCGACGATATCGGCCACCGGCTCCTCCTTCGTCACCATGCCGACCGACTGACCGGCCATGATCGAGCCGCGCTCCACGTCGCCGTCGATCACCGCGCGGCGCAGCGCACCCGCCCAGAAACGCTCGATCTGAAGCTGCGCCTCGCCCATGTCGACTTCGCCGGCGTCGAGCAGCTTGGCCACTTCCACCTGCTTGGCGGTGAATTCCTCGCTGCCCTTGTTCTTGAGCGCGCGCACCGGGATCACCGGCAGGCGCGGGTCGACCTGGACACTGGCCACCGCGTCGCGGGCCGAAGCGCGGAAGAACGCCTTCTTGAAATCGGGATGGGCGATGGACTCGCTGGCGCAGGCGAAACGCGTGCCGAGCTGCGCACCGCAGGCGCCCATTTCCAGATAACCGGCCATCGCCTCGCCCCGGCCGATGCCGCCGGCCACGAAAACCAGATTGTCGGCGGCGAGTTCGGGCAGGATCTCCTGCGCCAGGACGCTGGTGGACACCGGGCCGATATGGCCGCCCGCCTCCATTCCCTCGATCACCAGCGCGTCGGCACCGGAGCGCAGCAGCTTCTTGGCCAGCGCCAGCGTGGGCGCGAAGCAGATCACTTTCGCCCCGCTCTCCTTGATCGCCTCGACGCTGCCCTTGGGCGGGATGCCGCCCGCCAGCACGACATGGCCC
>Ga0209813_10000126_pt1 | contig 27944 bp, 22 predicted proteins | sample EndMethybrTD3033_FD_187596 | JGI IMG/M metagenome (GOLD analysis project Ga0209813, IMG submission 187596) | Populus endosphere microbial communities from Tennessee, USA - Endosphere MetaG P. TD hybrid TD303-3 (SPAdes) (version 2) | ecosystem: Host-associated > Plants > Roots > Endosphere... | reverse complement strand
GTGCTGGGCGGCATGGGCCTGGAAGGGCTGGCCGGCTGGGCAAGGCGCAGCGCCTTCTTCGTCAACGCGATCGATCGCTTCGACGAGATCAAGCGCGGCGATCCCGACTATTTCGCCCAGCAGTTCATGAAGACGATGAAGGTGGACCGGGTGGCGGCGCGATTGTTGCTGGGTTCGGTGGACGATACGACGGTCGACGCGCTGGAGGCCATCGTCATGCCCACGCTGGTCGTCTGCGGAGCGGACGATCAGGACAACGGCTCCGCGCCCGCGCTTGCCGAAGCATTGCCGGACGCCACTTTCGCCGAAGTGCCGGGCACGCATATGTCGTCGGTGACGCAGCGTCAGCTCGGCCAGGCAATGGTCGAATTTCTGGAAGCGAATTCACGCCAGTAAAGGTGCGGTTTCGAAACGGGTTTTCCTTGACCGCGGGGAGCAGGCTCGCCAGCCTTGCGTTACTGCCGTATCTCGCGGCCAACGCGACAAGCTGAAGAGGTTGCTTCATGCGAAAGATCGTATCGCGCGCGGCACTGGCCGCTGCGCTTAGCACAAGTCCCGCGCTCGCCCAGGAACAGACGCCGCAGCAAGCGCCCCAGCAGGCGGCTACCCAGGCGGCCGACGCGTTTGTCGCCCAGGCGGAGCCGGCGTTCAACAAGGCCATCATCAACGCGGCGCAGGCCGAGTGGGTCTATCAGACCTACATTACCCAGGACACCGAGGCGCTGACCGCGCGGGCCGAGGCGCAAACCACCGCCATGATGGTGGCGAACGCGCTGGAAGCGGCCAGGCACATCCAGACGCCGGGCCTGTCCTACGACACCGCGCGCAAGCTCGCCCTGGATGCGCGCCTTGATGACAGAGGCTTCCTCCGCCGCGCCGGCGCGGCGGAGGAAGCCTCTGTCATCAAGGCGCGCATCCAGGGCATCTACGGCAAGGGCCAGGGGACGCTGGCCGGCAAGCCGATCAACGGCTCGGACATCGAGGCGGCGATGGGCACCAACCGCAACCCGGCAGAACTCAAGGAGATGTGGACGACCTGGCACGACAACGTCGGCAGGCCGATGCGCGCCGATTATGCCAAGCTGGTTTCGCTGAGCAACGAAGGCGCGAAGGAACTCGGCTATGCCGACACCGGCGCGCTGTGGCGCTCCAATTACGACATGACGCCCGAGGCGTTCGCCCAGCTTACCGATCGGCTGTGGACCGAGGTGAAGCCACTCTACGACCAGCTCCACTGTTACACCCGCGCTAAGCTCAACGAGCGCTACGGCGACGCGGTGCAGGCGAAGACCGGGCCGATCCGCGCCGACCTGCTCGGCAACATGTGGGCGCAGGAGTGGGGCAACATCTACGATATCGTCGCGCCGCCGGGCGCGGGCGACGTCGGCTTCGACACTACCGAGCTGTTGGTGGCCAAGGGCTATGACGCGACGAAGATGGTGCGCGCGGGCGAGGGTTTCTTCAGCTCGCTCGGCTTCGCGCCGCTGCCCGCTTCGTTCTGGGAACGCTCCCAATTCACCAAGCCGGCCGACCGCGAAGTGGTGTGCCATGCCTCTGCCTGGGATATCGACAACGTAGACGACTTGCGCATCAAGATGTGCATCCGGGTGAATGGCGACGATTTCACCACGATCCACCACGAGCTGGGGCACAACTATTATCAGCGCGCCTATAACAGGCAGCCCGCGCTCTATCTCGACGGGGCCAACGATGGCTTCCATGAGGCGATCGGCGATACGGTGGCGTTGTCGATCACGCCTGAATACCTCGTCCAGATCGGCCTGCTGGATCGTGCGCAAGTGCCCAGCGCCGACAAGGACACAGGCCTTCTGCTGCGTCAGGCGATGGACAAGGTGGCTTTCCTGCCTTTCGGTCTGCTGATCGACCGCTGGCGCTGGCAGGTTTTTTCGGGCGAGATCAGGCCGGAGCAGTACCAGCAGGCCTGGACCGACATGCGCCTGAAGTATCAGGGCATCGTTCCCCCGGGCGAGCGGCCGGCCGACGCTTTCGATCCGGGCGCCAAGTATCATATTCCGGCGGTGGTGCCCTATACTCGCTATTTCCTGGCGCGCATCCTTCAGTTCCAGTTTTACGAGGCGGCCTGCCGCCAGGCCGGCTGGAAAGGCCCGCTCCATCGTTGCAGCTTCTATGGCAACAAGGTGGTGGGCGACCGGCTGAACGCGATGCTGGCGATGGGCGCGTCAAAGCCCTGGCCCGATGCGCTGGAGGCGTTCACCGGCAGTCGCGAGATCAGCGGCAAGCCGATGATCCGCTATTTCGCCCCGCTGACCCGCTGGCTGGAGCAGCAGAACCGGGGCAAGACCTGCGGTTGGTGAAGGCTGTCTTGCGGTTCATGTCACAGCGGACTTGATGTGGGCGCCGATTGGCAGTTATGGCCCTGAGGAAATGAGGATGTGGGAGGCAACGGTCTGGCGAACCGCCGGCCGCGTACCCATATCCGGGGAGTGTGAGATCGATGGCAGAGGACATGAAAACGCAGGATGCCGGCGCGGCCGAAACGGTTAGCGATAAGCCCTATCCCGCGCATCTTGCGGCCGAAAAGCCGCCTTACCGGCCGGGCGTCGCCCGGGTGGCCGTCGATCGGTTCTTCCGCCAGGAATATCACGATCTGGAAATGGAACGGATCTGGGGCAAGGTCTGGCAGTGGGCCTGCCGCGAAGCCGAGATTCCCGAGATCGGCGACTACACCCTCTACGAGATCGGCACCAAGTCCTACATCATCGTGCGCACCGGCGAGAAAGCGTTCAAGGCCTATCCCAACGCCTGCCTCCACCGCGGCCGTCAGCTGTGCGACCACGCCGGCAAGCGCGCGGAGCAGTTCCAGTGCCAGTTCCATGGCTGGGCTTGGGACATCAACGGCAAGATGACCAACATGACCTGCGGCTGGGATTTCCCCGGCGGACGCAAGGAAGTGGAACACCTGCCAGAGGTCAAGACCGGCACCTGGGGCGGGTTCGTGTTCATCAACCCCGATCCCGATTGCGAACCGCTGGCCGACTTCCTGGGCGAGCTGCCGGATCACTTCGAAAACGCCGGGCACGATTATGGCAAGCGGTGGGCACAGGTCCACGTCACGGCTTATCTCGACGCCAACTGGAAAGTCGTGGCCGAAGCCTTCCTCGAGGCCTGGCACGTCACTTACACGCATCCGCAGATCGTGCGTGCGCCCAACTCCTCGCTGGTGCGTGGCATGCGCTGGGACGATTTCGGCAACTTCATGCGTGCGGCTGCGGCGCTGCCGACCGACGAGTACAAGACTCCGGGCGGCTGGGGCCTGATCGCCGAGACCGAGCAGCAGGTCGTCGACCAGCATTTCGACTGGCACATGGACGATCCCAACCGGGTCGAACTGCCCGAGGGCATGACCGCGAACGAGTTCATCCAGAGCGCCCAGAAAAAAGTCGTCACCAAGGCGCTCGGCGCGCGAGTTGAGGATTACCACGACATCCACCACTATGGCGGCGAGATGTACAACATCTTCCCCAACCTTCATCCATGGAACGGGTTCAGCCGCCTGTGCTATCGCTTCCGGCCGTACAAGAACGAGCCGGAAAAGAGCATCATGGACGTGATGCTGATGGCGCCGTGGCCCGACGACAAGCCGATGCCGCCGCCGGCGCAGCCGCAAGTCATCAATTTCGGCGAGCCGATCCTGGACGCCATCGGCCTGGGCCAGCTGGCGCGCATCTTCTCGCAGGATCTGGCGAACATTCCCTATGTTCAGGCCGGGTTGAAATCCTCGGGCACGGGCTATGTGATGCTGTCCTCGCTGAACGAAGCGCCGGTGCGCCATTTCCACGATCTCTACGACAAGTGGATGGGCTTCGAGGATGGAGATTATCTGGCGAAGTGGCAGCCGACCAATGACTGACGCGACCGAACAGGCCCCTAGGCATGGGCAGAACCGTCCCCTCCGCCGCTGGCGCCACCCCGGCACCAAGGAGTACTACCAGCAGCTCGCCGACGGCACCGTCGAGGTGACGCGGGACGATGGACGCAGCGGTATATTCCATGTCGACGGGCGTTATATCTCGGGCGACCTGACCCAGGTCAGCAAGCACATGCTGGTCTGGACCGGGCAACCCGAACTGCCCGACGCTTTCAACTATCGCTGGACGATGGTGCCGGTCGACATCGAACGGCCGAGCGGCTGGCCCGAAGAGCAGGACGCCGTCTGGAAGCAGCTGGGCGAGGCGAAGCGGCGGGGGTAACCCGCCGCGTCCGTTCTATCGGAACGGCGGTTCGTTGAAGGCGCGCAGCTTGCGGCTGTGCAGGCGCGAGCCTTCGGCGCGGAGCAGTTCGCAGGCGACCACGCCGATCTCCAGGTGCGCGGCGATGGCCTCCTCGTAGAAGCGGTTGGCTTGGCCGGGCAGCTTGATCTCGCCGTGGATCGGCTTGTCCGACACGCAGAGCAGCGTCCCGTACGGCACCCGAAAACGATACCCTTGCGCCGCTATGGTGGCGCTTTCCATGTCGATTGCGACCGCGCGCGACTGGTTGAAGCGGCGCGCCGAGTGGCTGTAGCGCAGTTCCCAGTTGCGATCGTCGGTGGTCACGACAGTGCCGGTCCGCATCCGCTTCTTGAGGTCGGTGCCGCCTTCGCCACTGACGATCTCCGCCGCCTTCGCCAGCGCGACCTGTACTTCGGCGATGGCGGGCAGGGGGATTTCGGGCGGGAGCACCGGATCGAGCACATGGTCGTCGCGCAGATAGGCATGGGCGAGCACATAGTCGCCGATACGCTGCGTATCGCGCAGGCCCCCGCAATGGCCGATCATCAGCCAGGCTTCGGGACGCAGCACGGCAAGGTGATCGGTGATCGTCTTGGCGTTCGACGGGCCGACGCCGATGTTGACCAGGGTGATCCCCTCGCGCCCCGGCGCGATCAGGTGATAGGCGGGCATCTGGTGCCGGCGCCAGGCGGTGTCTGAAAGGCGATCGCGCGCATTCTCGACAGGGGTCTCCAGGTAGAGGCCCCCCGCGCCCGACAGGGCGGTGTAGCCGTCCGTTCCCAGCTTGCGGCCAGCCCAGTCGACGAATTCGTCGACATAGCGGTGATAGTTGGTGAACAGCACGAACCGCTGGAAATGTTCGGGCGAGGTGCCGGTGTAGTGCGCCAGCCGGGCCAGGCTGAAATCGGTGCGCAGCCCGTCGAACAGCGCGAGCGGGATCGGTTCGCCGGGCAGGCCGATGTCGATCCCGTCCGCCAGTTCGTCGCCGATATAGGCGAGTTCGGTGGTGGGAAAGTGCAGCGCCAGTTCGGCCGGGCTGATCGCGCCCAGCGATGTGCTGGCATCCACCACGTAGGGAAAGGGAATCTCCTGCCGCGACGAGAGGACTTCGACCTCTATGTCGTAGTCCGCCGACAGCAGTTCGAGCTGTTCGGCCAGATAGTCGGCGAAAAGCGCGGGACGGGTGACGGTATAGCCGTAAGTGCCGCCCCGGCCCAGACGACCGAAGGCGCGGGTCACGTCGGGCCGGTTCTCCCGCCCGGCATAGTGGATGCGCAGTTCGGGATAGCACCAGGTGCCATCGCCGCGGCGCTCGTCCGGGGGGGGCGTGCCGTTCGCTACGTAGGCATCGATGTCGCTGCGGAGGGCGGTGACGGCCGCGTCATAGACGCGGGAAAGTTCGGCGATGATCGCTTCGGTTGATTCCATCGCCCGGAGGATACGCCCTGGGGATGACAAAACAAAGCCCTCTCCCCGCGAGGGGAAAGGGCCTTGGTTTTCTCCCGGGGGAGAGGTTGGATTACGCTTCGGTCGCGTCTTCCGCCGGCTCTTCGGTCGGCAGTTCGCCCGGCTCGGCGTTCGGATCGAAAGCTTCGGTGAAGCCCGAAACCTCGGTGTCGAACATCGCGGCCATGACGTCCACGCCCTGGGCCTGGAGGTCGGCTTCGTCGGGCGAACGGGCGACGTTCACCTTCACGCCCACCGAGACTTCCGGGTGCAGCGCGACGCGCACGTCGAACACGCCGATCGTCTTGATCGGGCGTTCGAGGACGATCATCGCCTTCGTCACGTTGGCGCCATCGGCATTCAGCGCGTCGGCGATGTCGCGGACCGAGACCGAACCGTAGAGCTGGCCCGAGTTCGACGAAGCGCGGATCAGGACGACCGTCTTGCCTTCGACGTTCTGCGAGTGCTTTTCGGCTTCGCCGCGACGGTTGGCGTTGTCCGCTTCGATCTTCGCGCGGTTGGCTTCGAAGACCTTGCGGTTGGCTTCGTTGGAACGAAGCGCCTTCTTGTTCGGCAGCAGATAGTTGCGCGCGTAGCCGTCCTTGACGGAAACGACGTCGCCGATGCTGCCCAGCTTCTCGATGCGTTCGAGGAGGATGATATCCATGGGGTAGTCCTCCTTACTTCACGAGGTAGGGCAGGAGCCCGATGTGCCGGGCGCGCTTGATCGCCTGGCTGAGCTCACGCTGCTTCTTCGCGGAAACGGCGGTGATGCGGCTGGGAACGATCTTGCCACGCTCGGACATGAAGCCCTGAAGCAGACGGACGTCCTTGTAATCGATGGTCGGCGCGTTCTTGCCCGAGAAGGGGCAGGACTTGCGGCGGCGGAAAAAGGCGCGGGCCATTATCAGATCTCCTCGCGTTCGCGGCGACGGGTGCGCTCGCGGTCGGACTTGCGCATCTGCACGGACGGTTCGCTCTCAAGCTCGTCGACGCGGACGGTCATATAGCGGATCACGTCTTCGTTGATCGACGTCTGGCGCTCCAGCTCGGCGATGACGCCGGCAGGGGCTTCGATGTTCAGCAGAACGAAGTGCGCTTTGCGGTTGCGCTTGATCTTGTAGGCGAGGTTCTTGAGGCCCCAGGTCTCGGTCTTGGCGACCTTGCCCTTGTTGGCTTCGACGATCTCGGTGGCGGTGGCGGCCAGGGCGTCTACCTGCGCCTGGCTGAGATCCTGGCGTGCCAGGAAAACGTGCTCGTAAAGCGGCACGGCGGCTTCCTTCATCTATCTAACCGATCGCTGGCTGATCCGCGGGATTGCGGGGCCCCTCCGGCTTTCTTCGTTCCCGGCCAGATGCGTGATCTTTGCCGGAAGCGGCGGCCCATAACGGATCGGGCTGGAAATGCAAGCGTTGCGGCGCGCTCGACGAACCGGGCCTGACGCATGACGAGCCGCCGGGCGTCTATCGCGGGCGCTTCGCCGCATCGCCCCCTGCGCCGCCCGCGTTTCGATTACAGGGTTAATCGGGCGGAGAGGAAAACAGCGAAAATCCCGGCGCCCGTTCGTCGCACTCGCACCAGGATCGAGATAACGCTGCATGTCCTTTGCCGACTGGTTTTCCTTCAGTTCGTCCGATCTCGCCATCGATCTCGGCACCGCCAATACCGTCGTCTACGTCCGCAACAAGGGGGTCGTCTTGGCCGAGCCTTCGGTCGTGGCGCTCCAGACGATCGACGGTATCGCCCGCGTGCTGTCGGTGGGCAACGACGCCAAGCTGATGATGGGCAAGACGCCGGAGAACATCCGCACCGTCCGCCCGCTGCGCAACGGCGTCATCTCCGACCTCGAAGTGGCGGAGCAGATGATAAAGCACTTTATCCGCAAGGCGCAGGGGCAAAGTGGCATTATGGGCGGCGGCAAGCTGATGGGGGGCATCGGCGGCGGGCCGGAAATCGCCATCTGCGTCCCTTCGGGATCGACCAAGGTGGAACGCCGCGCGATCCGTGACGCCGCATCCAATGCCGGCGCGCGCAAGGTCTGGCTGATCGAGGAGCCGATGGCTGCGGCGATCGGCGCCAACCTGCCGGTGATCCATCCGATAGGATCGATGGTGGTCGATATTGGCGGCGGCACCACCGAAGTCGGGGTGATCTCAGTCTGCGGGCTGACGCTGAGCATGTCGGTGAGGGTCGGCGGCGACAAGATGGACGATGCCATATCCTCCTACGTCCGCCGCACGCACAACCTGCTGATCGGCGAGACCACGGCCGAGCGGGTCAAGACCGAGCTGGGTTCCGCGCGCGGCGGGGATGCGCGGCACGACGATGTCGCCGCAGTCATCAAGGGGCGCGACGTGGTGAAGGGCGTGCCGCGCGAGATATCGATCACCCGCGCCGAGATCGCCGAGGCGCTGGCCGAGCCGGTCGGCCAGATCGTCGAACTGGTGCGCGCCGCGCTGGAGCAGACCGCGCCCGAGATCGCCGCCGACATCATCGAGGGCGGCATCATCATGACCGGCGGCGGGTCGTTGCTGGCGGAGATCGACAGCGTGCTGGCGCTGGCCACCGGCCTGCCGGTGCGCGTGGCCGACAACGCGCTCAACTGCGTAGCGTTCGGCGCCGGGCGGGCGCTGGAGGACCCGGCTTATCGCGGGGCGCTCCAGGCCGCGTGACGGGAAACCGCGCGGGCCTCTTGTACGGCGCGTGCTGCAACCGCTAAGCTGGGCATCTGCCCAACAGCGAAAGTTGCCCGCCTCATGCCGTCAGGCCTAGTCGCCCTGCTCGACGACGTTTCCGTTATCGCCAAGCTCGCCGCGTCATCGCTCGACGATGTCGGCGCCGCCGCCACCAAGGCCGGCACCAAGGCGGCGGGGGTGGTGATCGACGATGCCGCGGTCACCCCGTCCTACGTCACCAACTTCACGCCCGAGCGCGAGCTGCCGATCATCTATGCGATCGCCAAGGGATCGCTGCGCAACAAGCTGGTGGTCCTGCTGCCGGTGGCGCTGCTGCTGAGCGAATTCCTGCCCGGTGCGATTACACCGCTGCTGATGCTGGGCGGCCTGTTCCTGTGCTTCGAAGGCGCGGAGAAAGTCATCGAGAAACTGGGCGGCGCCAGGCATGGCGAAACGCTGGAAGACCCGATCGAGGATATCGCCGAGTTCGAGCGGCAGCGCATATCGGGCGCGATCCGCACCGACTTCATCCTTTCGGCCGAGATCATGGCCATCGCGCTTAACGAAGTGGCCGATTCGCCGCTGCTGCAGCGTGCAGTGATCCTGGCGCTGGTGGGCGTGGTCATCACCGTGCTGGTCTATGGCGCGGTCGCCTTCATCGTGAAGATGGACGATATCGGCCTCCATCTGGCCAAGCGGCCCGACGCGGCATCGCAAAAGCTGGGGCGCTTCCTGCTGTGGGCGATGCCCAAGCTGCTGACCCTTCTGGCCAGCGTCGGCACATTGGCGATGCTGTGGGTGGGCGGCCAGATCATCGTCCACGGGCTGCATGTGCTGGGCTGGCATCCGTTGTCCGACGCGATCCATGGGGTCGAACACGCCGTTGCCCATGCCACGGGTGCTCTGGGCGGATTACTGGGCTGGCTGACCAACGCGGCGCTTTCGGGCGTCGTCGGCCTGGTGTTGGGCGTGATCGTCGCCTTCATCGTCCACGCGGTGCAGAAAGCGCGCGGCAAGCCTGCGCACTGACCTGGGGATAACCTGTCGATAGCCTGTGAGTTGTCGGTGGAAAATCGGGGGAAGCGAATGAGCGGGAATATTCTGGCCCGGTTGGGCGGCCTCGTTTGCCTGGCGGCGGCAGCGGGTTTCGCCTGGTTCTTCATCTGGCTGCCGCTGGAGGCCGCGCGGGCGCATGCGCCGGAAGTCGAATATAGCGTGAAAGCCTTCGTCTTCGTGCCCTTTGCCGCGGTGTTCGGGCTGTTTTTCCTGATCTTCGGCGATAGCGTCGCCTATCGTAATGTCGAGAAGCAGATGCCGACGACCGCCGGCTGGGTGCTGTTCCTGCTGGCGGCGGTGGCCGGGGGGCTGGGCTTCTGGTGGTTCGATGGCCAGTTCGAAGCGCTGGGCTACGGCTACTAGTTCAGCCTGGCGAGCAGGTCCCTGGCGAATACCGTCAAAGTATCGTCTCGCGCGCCCATGATGACCACGCGGTCGCCGGGGCGGGCGATCCGGGCGATGCGGTCGCCGCAGGCCTCGCGCGTGGGCACGTATTCCGCCGCGCCGCCCGCTTCGCCGATCAGGCGGACGATGCGTTCGCTGCCCTCGCTGCGATCGACGGTGCCACCGAAATAGACCGGATCGCACAGGATGGTGAGGTCTTCGGGGCCAAGCAGGCGCGCGAACACGTCGGCCAGTTCGCGGCCCATCTGGCGCAGCGGGCCGTAACCGTGCGGCTGAAAGAAGGCGATGACCCGGCCGGGGTGCGCTTTCAGCGTGGCCAGCGTGGCCGAAACCTTGTCCGGGTTGTGGCCGAAATCGTCGATCACGGTGATGCCCGAAGGCGAAGTGCCGACCACGTCGAAACGGCGGGCAAGGCCGGCGAACGAGCCCAGCGCCGAAACGGCTTCGGCCACCGGCACGCCCGCGGCGCTGGTCGCGGCGATGGCGGCGAGCGCGTTGGCGAGGTTGTGGCGGCCGGGCACCCTGAGCGAAAGCGAATGTGCGCTTCCGTCGCGCCGGTCCAGGATCGTGGCGCCCAGCGTCGTGGCGCTTTCGATCACGCTGCCGGGCGCGACGCCTATCGTCGCCTCGGCGCTGTCGATGCCGAATGTCACCAGCGACGCGGCGCGGCGCGCCAGCGCGGCGGCTTCCGCATCGTCGAGGTTGACGGCTGCGACATCGGCGCGGGCGAGGAAATCGCCGAACAGTTCGCGCAGTTCCTCCATGCTCTTGTGGTCGAGGCTTACATTACCCAGAACCGCCACTTTCGGGCCGTATAGCGCGATGGAACCGTCGCTTTCATCCACTTCCGATACGAAAACGCCACCGCTGCCCACGCGGGCGCTGGCGAAGGGCGCGTCGGGGCGGGCGAAGTTCTTCATCACCGCGCCGTTCATGATCGTGGGATCGCGCCCCGCCTCGGTCATGATCCAGCCGGCCATCCCCGTGACGGTCGACTTGCCGCTGGTGCCGCCGATGGCGATTCCGACTTCGGCCGCGTTGAACAGTGTCGCCAGCAGTTCGGCCCGGCTCATGCGCGGGCAGCCGAGTTCAGCGGCGCGCACCACTTCGGGCACGGTATCCTCCACCGCGGCGGAGGCGACCAGCGTCTGGGAGGAAGAGGATATGCCGCTGCCGTCCTGCGCGAACAGCGTGAAGCCCAGGCTGTCCAGCCAGGCGAACTTCTCCGGCGTCCGTCCCTGATCGCGGCTGCGGTCCGATCCGGCGATCTCGGCGCCGTGGCCTTTGAGGATCAACGCCAGCGGCAGCATGCCCGAGCCGCCGATGCCGCAGAAGAACCAGGGGTGCGAGGTGAGGGAAGAGGAGTCGGTCATTGTCGCTTGGGTATGCGTGTGTGTAGCTATACACAACCTCATGATCCGCATCGCCATCTGTGCCCCTTCCACGCCCATGCTGCATGCCGATGCCGCGCGGGTGTCGGCGCTGGCGAAGGCGGACTTTCCCGATGTCGATCTGACCTTCCACCCGCAGTGCTTCCAGTCGGAGGGCCATTTCGCCGGCCCCGATGCGGATCGCCTGGCCGCCTTCCTCGAATGTGCGAACGACCGCGCGTTCGATGCCGTCTGGTTCGCGCGCGGTGGCTATGGCGCCGGGCGGATCGCGGAGGATGCGATGGCCCGGCTTGGGCCTGCGGCGGATCGCAAGCGGTTCCTGGGCTATTCCGACGGCGGATATCTCCTCGCCGCGCTTTATCGTGCGCGCATCGGCGGGCCGGTCCATGCGCCGATGCCCAACGACATCCGGCGGGACGGCGGCGAAGCAGCGGTCCGGCGCACGCTGGCATACCTTTCCGGCAAGTTCGAAGGGCTGGAGCCTACGCTGGATCGCCACCCTGTAGTCGCTTTCAACCTGATGACGCTGGCGATGCTGTGCGGCACGCGGCTGATGCCGGGGCTGGCGGGTCATGTCGTCATGGTCGAGGAAGTCAGCGAGCATCTCTATGCGGTGGATCGGCTGTTCTTTCACATCACCGCGCATCTGGGGGGCGTGGCCGGATTGCGGCTTGGCAGGGTGAGCGACGTGCCGGAAAACGATCGTCCGTTCGGCGTGGAGGCGGAGGAAATCGCCCGTTACTGGTGCGCGCGGCATTCCATTCCCTATCTCGGCGCGGCCGATATAGGTCACGATGCTGCCAACAGGATTGTCCCGTTCGGGCTTGCGGGACGCGCGCAAGGGCAATAGTCCGCCGCGTTTCGGCCTTCGGGCCCGGACGTTTTTCGAGGAGGGTTGCCATGCGCGCGTTCGTTTTTCCCGGACAGGGTAGCCAGAAAGTCGGCATGGGCGCCGACCTTGCCGAGGCCAGCGCCGCCGCGCGCGAGGTGTTCGAGGAAGTCGACGATGCGCTGGGGCAGAAGCTTTTCGCCATCATGCGCGAAGGACCCGACGATGCCCTGACCCTGACCGAAAACGCCCAGCCGGCGATCATGGCTAATGCCATCGCCACTTTGCGCGTGCTGGAAAAGGAAGGCGGCATCGCCATTGCCGACAAGGCCGATTTCGTGGCCGGCCACAGCTTGGGCGAATATACCGCGCTCTGCGCCGTGGGCGCATTCAGCCTGGCCGACACCGCGCGGCTGCTGAAGCTTCGCGGCCAGTCGATGCAGGCGGCGGTGCCGGTCGGCCTCGGTGCCATGGCGGCTCTGCTGGGTGCGGATATCGACAAGGCGCAGTCGCTTGCCGATGCGGCCGCGCAGGGAGAGGTCTGCACCGTCGCGAACGACAACGATCCCGCGCAAGTCGTCCTGTCCGGCCACAAGGGCGCGATCGAGCGCGCCATCGCCCTGGTGAAGGAGCATGGCATCAAGCGCGGCATGGCGCTTCCGGTGTCCGCACCCTTCCACTGCCCGCTGATGCAGCCGGCGGCCGATGCGATGGCCGAGGCGCTGGAAAGGACCGCACCCGGCGCGCCGCGCCTGCCGCTCTTCGCCAATGTCACCGCCGCGATGGTCAGCGACCCCGCCGAAATTCGCCGGCTGCTGGTGGAGCAGGTCACCGGCCGCGTCCGCTGGCGCGAAAGCGCGATCGCCATGCAGGCGGCGGGCGTCGAGCATTTCGTGGAACTGGGCGGCAAGGTCGTCGGCCCGATGATCTCGCGCAGCACGCTGGACGCCAAGGTGACGAGCGTCGTGACGATGGCCGATATCGAGGCGCTGGCGAAGGAACTTTGACAATGGAGAACCGCATGTTCGACCTTCACGGCATGACCGCCCTCGTCACCGGTGCTTCCGGAGGCATCGGCTCTTCGATCGCCCGCGCGCTCGCCAGGCAGGGCGCGCGGCTCGCGGTTTCGGGCTCCAACGCCCAGAAGCTGCGCGCCTTTCGCGACGAACTGGACGAGCATTCGCCGCAGCACCTGCAGGAAGTGGATCATGTCGCGATCACTTGCGATCTGTCCGATCCTGAAGCGGTGGAGAAGCTGGTGCCAGCGGCGGTCGATTCGCTCGGCAAGCTCGACATCCTGGTGAACAACGCCGGCATCACGCGCGATAATCTGGCGATGCGCATGAAGGACGAGGAATGGGACGCGGTGATCCGCGTCAACCTGGAGGCTTCGTTCCGCCTGATGCGCGCCGCCTGCCGGCCGATGATGAAGGCCAAGTTCGGCCGCATCGTCACCGTCACGAGCGTGGTCGGCGCCACCGGAAATCCGGGGCAGGTCAACTATGCCGCCGCCAAGGGTGGACTGACCGCGATGTCCAAGAGCCTGGCGCAGGAACTGGCGAGCCGCGGCATCACCGTCAACTGCGTCGCCCCCGGCTTCATTCGCACGGCGATGACCGAAGTGCTGCCCGATGGCCAGAAGGACGCGCTCAACACCCGCATCCCGATGGGCCGCATGGGCGAGGGTGAAGACATCGGCGCGGCGGTCGCCTATCTCGCCAGTCGCGAGGCGGGGTATGTCACCGGACAGACGCTGCATGTGAACGGCGGCATGGCGATGTTCAGCTGAGGCAGGCGCGGCCCCGCCAGCGTGCTGGCGGGGCATCTTCGGCCATGCCCATATTTATCCCCAATTTCGCGCCGCACCGAACCTTTCGCGCTTGCCGCGTGGCGAGCCAGCGTTAAGGAAGATGGTCCGAATTCACGGGGCGCGGAGCGACTCTTCGGTGCCTTTGAAGGGGGACACGGGACGATCATGAAGGCTACCATCGAACGCGCGACACTGCTGCGGTGCCTGTCGCACGTCCAGTCAGTCGTCGAACGACGCAATACCATCCCCATTCTCTCCAATGTGCTGATCGAAGCGGGCGCGGGCGGCGCGCTGCGCGTCATGGCCACCGATCTCGACCTGCAGGTGGTTGAGACGATGGGAGCGGTCTCAGTCGAGAGCGCCGGGGCGATCACCGTATCGGCGCATCTCCTGTTCGATATCGCCAGGAAGCTGCCCGACGGCAGTCAGGTCAGCATCGAAACCGCGGACAACCGCATGACGGTGAAGGCCGGGCGCAGCCGCTTCTCGTTGCCGACGCTGCCGCGCGACGACTTCCCGATGATTGTGGAGGGCGACCTGCCCACCAGCTTCGAGGTTCCGGCCGCCACGCTGGCGCAGCTGATCGATCGCACGCGTTTCGCCATCTCGACCGAAGAGACGCGGTACTACCTCAACGGCATCTTCCTCCACGTCTCGGACGAGGAGCTGAAGGCGGCGGCCACCGATGGCCACCGGCTCGCCCGCTTCACCATCGCCCGCCCGGATGGCGCGAGCGGCATGCCCGACGTGATCGTCCCGCGCAAATGCGTCGGCGAGCTGCGCAAGCTGCTGGAAGAAGCGCTGGACACCAATGTCCAGGTGGACCTCTCGGCATCCAAGATCCGCTTCACGCTGGGCGGAGAGAACGGCGTTGTACTGACCAGCAAGCTGATCGACGGCACGTTCCCCGATTACACGCGCGTCATTCCCACCGGCAACGACAAGCTGCTGCGGCTCGATCCCAGGACCTTTTACGAAGGCGTCGATCGCGTGGCGACGATCGCCACGGAAAAGACGCGCGCGGTGAAGATTTCGCTCGAAAGCGATAAAGTGACGCTCTCGGTCACGTCGCCCGACAATGGCACCGCTGCCGAGGAACTGGCGGCGGACTATGCGGCGGATGGCTTCGAGATCGGCTTCAACGCGAATTATCTCAAGGACATCCTCAGCCAGATCGAAGGCGATACCGTCGAACTGCATCTGGCCGATGCCGCCGCCCCGACGCTGATCCGCCAGGATGAGAAAAGCCCCGCGCTTTATGTCCTGATGCCGATGCGCGTCTGACGCCGCCGAACTGCCGGATAGATTTTCTTCGCCAAAAGCGACGAGTCGATCGTTTGATGGCGACGAATAGCGGACACGCTTTGCGTCGTTCGGCGAATTCGCTCGTTGTTCTCTGCAATTCCCACTGAATTACGGAGAATGACATGCGTAATATAATCCTGACCTCGATCGCCATCGCCGCTGCCGCAGCCATGCCGGCCTATGCGCAGCAGGCGACACCCGATTCCGATTCCTCGACCGCGGCGACCGGTGCGACCGCAGGCGATACGGCCACGGGCACGGCGGCGCGTCCGGAGAGCGACAACGCCGCACACAAGCGCGGCCACGGCAAGCACGCTCGGGATGGGGCGGCGGATGCCGCTGCGACGACCGACGCTCCCGCTGACGCTGCCACCAGCACCGGCAGGTCCACAGCGCAGCCTTCGGCCAACGCCGGCCCCGATGCCGCGGTGGCCGGCGAACGGGCGCAAGCGCCTTCCGTTAACCCCAACACGGGCACCACCGCGCCGTCGACGGCCCAGCCCGCTACGACCGCCGGCGAAACCGCTGCGGCGAAGCAGGGCAGCGCGGACTGATCCGCCGCGCGAATCGCCAGAAAAGGGGCGGAGGCAACTCCGCCCCTTTTTTATGAGCTACGGCCAAACGATCTTGTGATGCGATAGAATTTGTTCTCGAAGTGTATGAAATTCCCGATAGAAAAGTGAAGAAGGTCTTTTTGGGATGAAGTGACACCTTGGAGCGATCGGAAGTGGGCGAGGCCATGTCCACGACATCGCTTTTGCGATCTAAGCGCCTGACCTTTCGACAAGGTCCCTTTCGCTTACAGGTTCACAGGAGAATACCATGCGTAAGATCATGCTCGCCGCGGCTGCTGTCGCGGGCTTGGCTGCTGTTGCGGCTCACGCCGAGCCGGCGCCCGCACCCGCGCCGTCGCCGACCGAGTCCGCACCGGCTCCCGCGCCAACTCCGGCACCGTCGGAAGCACCGGCGAACTGAGCCGCGTATCGCCCTGAGCGCGACCCCCGCGCTCAGGGTTCTTCCGGCAGTGCGGGTTCAGGATTCTTCCGCCGTGCCGGTGGCGGCGATCATGTCGTCCACCAGCACGAACTTTTCGCGCGGTGCGCCGTCGCGCGCGCGCTTTACTTCGGCTTCGTCGATCTTCTGCCAGTCCTCGAAGCCAAGAACCTTCAGGCTGCGTTCTTCCGCCATGCGGTCGAAGCCCGCGCCGCCCTCCTTGCCTGCCCCGTCGCCGATATCTTCGGCGATCTTCTCGATAACGGCGAAGCCGTCCGGCCGGTTGGTGCCGATTGTCCCGCTCGGCCCGCGCCGCGCCCAGCCGACGCAATAAAGCCCTGGCCTTATGCGCCCTTCCTCGTTGGCGAAGCGGCCCGCATGGTCGTCGAACGGCACGTCGGGGATCGGCGATGTCTGATAGCCGATGCAGAGCACGACGAGATCGGCGGCAACGCGATAGGTCTCGCCCGTTCCCACCGCACGCTCGCCGTCTAGCCGGGTGCGCTCGATCTCGATTTCCGTCACCTTGCCATCGCCGGCAATGATGCGGGGCAGGGCGAAGAAATCGAACTCGATATCGATCGGCCTGTCGGCGGTGCCGGCGTCGGTCGGCGTGGCGAAGCTGCGCAAGTGCGCCACCGACTTGCGCTGGCCGGGTTCCAGCGCGCCGTCGTCAGCGGCCGGGGGCAGGTCCGCCGGGTCGACATGCGGCACGGCGCGTTCGAGATGCCCCAGTTCGCCCAATTCCTTGGGCGTCATCGCGATCTGGTGCGGGCCGCGCCGGCCCAGTACGGTAATCTTGTTAATGCGGGAGCTGTCCAGCCGCTCGATGGCGTGGGCGACGATATCGCTGCCGTCGAACTCGCCGCGCGTCTTGGCGAGGATGCGCACGACGTCGAGCGCGACGTTGCCGTTGCCGATCACGACCGCATTGCTTCCGCCGAAATCCGGATCGAGGCCTGCGAAGTTGGGGTGGCCGTTGTACCAGCCGACGAAGGCGGCGCTGCCGAAGACGTTGCCCAGGTCTTCTCCGGGCAGGCCGGCCTTCTTGTCATGCGGGGCGCCGGTGGCCAGGACGACCGCGTCGTAAAGGCTTTCCAGCTCGGCGATGGAGATATCGCGGCCGACCATCACGTTGCCGCGAAAGCGCACGTTGCCCGACAGCGAGGTCGTTTCGTAACGACGCGATACGCCTTTGATCGACTGGTGATCGGGCGCCACGCCGAAACGGATCAGTCCATAGGGAACGGGCAGGCTGTCGAAGATGTCGACGCTGACGTCGTCGCCCCACTGCTTTTGCGCTGCTTCCGCGGTGTAGTAGCCTGCGGGGCCTGATCCGATGATCGCGATATGACGCACGTATTTCTCTCCAGCATATCGCGCCGACTTCTTGGGCCGGTCGCGACTCGAGCTTAACGCGTATCAGACGCGGATAATACCGCGCGCATGCCAATCTATCGTCGCGGCATGAGAATACATCGCCGATGCGACGCACCCGCAACACGGGAAAAAGCCATTCGCAGGCGGCATTTAACCGTTTTGCAATCGGCTTCGCTGCACAAGCGGACAATGGCCACTGGAAATTCAGACGAAATCGCGCCTGCCGCGAACGCCGCCGCTTTGCCGAAGGGCGAGGCAGCAGAGGCGGTTCAGCCGGCGCGCGGGAGGGCGAAAGCCGGGCCGACCGGCGCCTGGGCCACCCGGCATTTCCTGATCGCGCGCGAATGGGCGTTCATGGCGCCCAGCCTTTGCGCGGCGCTGCTGGTGATCGGGCTGGCTTCATGGACGCTGCCCGGCGCGGTTCCGAGCAGCATCGCCATCGCCGGCATCATGCTGGCCGCCGCCGCGCCGATGTTCGTCCGGCTGGAGCGGGCAGGCGACCGGCGGAGCGAGCTGCGCTATGCCATCATGGCCTTGGCCCTCCCGTTGCCGATGCTGCTGTTCGGCTTCGCCGTGGCGCACTGGGCGCATCGGGACGGGACGGTCGGCTGGGGCAGCGCCATCGGCGTTCTCGTCATCGTCGGGACGCTGGCGGCGATCCTGCTGCATGGCCGGCTGATAGCTATTACTGCGGCGCAAGCCGGTCTGTGGTTGGGGGTCGTGCTGGTCGCCGGTTCACCAGGGACGTTCGCGGTCCTGGCGCTCGGCACCGGCCTTGGCGCCTATTTCTGTTATCGTGGCGTCCGCATCGCCGCGCGCGAGGACGAGGAGCGGCGTGAGATGGAGCGCGCCCAGGCCCGCGCCGGACACCTGCTGGCCGAATATGAGCAGGCAGGGCAGGGCTGGTTCTGGGAGACCGACCGGCGCGGCATGATCGCCTATGTCTCGCCGCGTATCGGCGCGCTGCTGGGGCGGCCGAGCAAGACGCTGGTCGGGCGTCCGTTCACCGACCTGTTCGTTCTCGATGGTCAGGGCCAGTCGAGCGAGCGGACGCTGAACTTCCATCTTTCCGCTCGTTCGCCGTTCCAGGATCTGGCCGTGCGCGCCGCGACGCCGGAAAGCGACGAGCGCTGGTGGTCGATCGGCGGCCGGCCGATCCACGACGACTTCGACAATTTCATGGGCTTCCGCGGCCTCGGCAGCGACCTGACCGAAAAGCGCCGGTCCGAGGCGGACGCATCGCGGCTGGCGCATTTCGATTCGCTCACCGGTCTCGCCAACCGTTTCCAGATGTCGCAGACGCTGGAGAAAATCCTGAACGCCCGGCGCGAGGATCATCGCGCCTGCGCCGTGTTCCTGCTCGATCTCGACCGGTTCAAGCAGGTCAACGACACGCTGGGCCATCCGGCCGGCGACGCGCTGCTCAAGCAGGTGGCGCAGCGGCTGCTCCGCACCGTCGACCAGACGGGACGCGTCGGCCGGCTGGGCGGCGATGAGTTCCAGGTCATCGTGCCGGGCCGGCCGGTGCACGAGGAACTGGCATCGCTGGCGATCCGGATCATCGAGAACCTTTCGCAGCCTTATTCGATCGACGGTCACCGCGTGGTCATCGGCGCATCGGTCGGCATCGCGCTGTCGCCGGTGGACGGGGTCACGTCAGAGGCGCTGATCCGCAATGCCGACCTGGCGCTCTATGCGGCCAAGGACGGCGGGCGCGGGCGGCACCATTTCTATGCGCCCGATCTCCACAGCGATGCCGAGGAGCGCCGCCAGCTGGAGCAGGACTTGCGCGACGCCATCACCCATGGCGGCCTGGAACTGCACTATCAGCCAGTGGTCCACACCGGGACCGAGCAGATCACCGGCTTCGAGGCGCTGATCCGCTGGACTCACCCTACGCTCGGACGATTGTCGCCGGCCAAGTTCGTCCCTATCGCCGAGGACGCCGGCCTGATCGCGCCCATCGGCGAATGGGCGCTGCGCACCGCGTGCAAGGACCTGGCTCACTGGCCGGAAAGCGTGCGCGTGGCCGTCAACGTGTCGACCCTGCAATTCGCCAACCCGGCATTGCCGGCGATCGTCACCAGCGCGCTCGCGGAAGCGCAAGTCTCGCCCGCGCGGCTGGAGCTGGAGATCACGGAAAGTGTGTTCCTGAACGACGATCGCGCGACCGAGGCGATGTTCGCCGCGTTGAAGCGCGTCGGCGTGCGGCTGGCGCTGGACGACTTCGGCACCGGCTATTCCTCGCTCGGCTATCTGCGAAAGGCGCCTTTCGACAAGATCAAGATCGACCAGAGCTTCGTGCGCGGCGCCACGGTATCGGGTAGCCGCAACGGGGCGATCATCGGCTCCATCGTCAGCCTGGCCGAGGCGCTGGGCATGGAAACGACGGCGGAGGGCGTGGAAACGCTGGATGAACTCGATCTCATCCGTACGCTCGGCTGCAGCCATATCCAGGGCTATATCTACGAGAAGCCGCTGAGCGCCGCCGCCGCGCTGGAGCGCCTGTCGGCGGGTCTTACCGCCGTCGCTCAAGGACCGCGCTCCGCGCGCAACACGCGTCAGACGATGCTGCGCAAGGTCGAACTGGACCATGGGGGCGAGCGCTATCACGGCACCATCCGCAACATCTCCACTTCCGGGGCGATGATCGAAGGCTTGTGGAACGTGCCGACCGGCACCGTCTTCGAACTGCATATGGCCGCAGGTTACGTCATCACCGCGACCGCGCGCTGGAGCAAGGAAGACCGCATGGGCGTCGAATTCGCCACGCCGCTGCAACTGGACGCCAGCGGCGGCATATCGGTGGCCCCGCCGCGTCCGCCGCGCGCGGTCGGCGATGCGCTGTTGCGCAAGACCGGATAGCCGGTTCTGCGCGATAAAGGGCATAGGGTTAGCGCTTAATCAACCAATACGGCGCTATGCTTCAAGGCTGACGCGCTTTCCGAATTGCAGGGAAGTCCGGGAGTTCGACTTGGCCGCACTTGAGAAATTCGGACTGGGGCGTATCCGCGGCATGGCGGCGGGAGCGCGTGCGCCGGCCGATGCGCTGGCGGAGCGGGCATCGGCGACGGAACTGCGCCAGGCGCTCCTGCTTCTGCGTGATTACGAGCAGTCGGGGCGCGGGTGGTTCTGGTCCACCGATGGCGAAGGCCGGATCGATTATGTCTCCCAATGCGTCGCTCAAAAACTGGGCAGGACTTGCGAGGAACTGGTCGGGCAGCCGTTCTACAGCCTGTTCAACCTGGACCGGGAAGACGACGACGAGGACGAGCGGACGCTGCCGCTGGTGCTGAGCACGCGCAAGACCTTCTCCGAACTGGAAATTCGCGCGGCATCCGGCGATCGGGACATCTGGTGGGCGATCTCGGGGCGGCCGCAGCATTCTGCGACGGGCGAGTTCGCCGGCTATCGCGGCAACGGCGTCGACATCACCAGTTCCCGCCAGAGCCAGCGCGATGCCTCGCGCCTGGCGATGTACGATTCGCTCACTGGTCTCGCCAACCGCAATCGCATGTCGAAGCTGCTGACCTCGACACTGGCCGCTTACAAGGCGGCCAAGCGCAGCTGCGCGGTGATGATGATCGATCTCGACCGGTTCAAGAAGGTCAACGACACGTTGGGCCACCCCGCCGGGGACGAACTGCTCAAGCAGGTGGCCGACAGGTTGGGCCGCGTGGCGGAAAAAGGCTGGGAGATCGGCCGGCTGGGCGGCGACGAATTTCAGGTGATCCTGCCCGATATCGACGACCGCGGGCGGCTGGGCGAGATCGCCAAGAAGATCATCGCCATGGTTTCGCAGCCTTACTCGATCGAAGGGAGCCGCTGCGTCATCGGCGCATCCATTGGCATGGCGATCGCGCCTTACGATGGGGTCAGCGGCGACGAGCTTGTCCGCAGCACGGACCTGGCGCTCTATGCGGCCAAAGGCGGCGGGCGAGGGCAGTTCAGGTTCTATTCCAACGACCTCCACAGCGAGGCCGAGCGCCGCAGCCGTATCGAGGAAGACCTTCGCGATGCGCTGACCAACGAACAGATCCATCTGGCCTATCAGCCGCTCGTCGATTCGAGCAGCAACAAGGTCGTGGCGCTCGAAGCCTTGATGCGCTGGGAGCATCCCGAACTCGGTCCGGTCTCGCCGGGTCTGTTCATTCCGATCGCCGAGGAAAGCGGGCTGGTGGGGGCGTTGGGCAGCTGGGCGCTCAAGCAGGCCTGTCAGGACGCAGCGCAATGGCCGGGCAACGTCAAGGTGTCGGTCAACGTGTCGCCGATGCAGTTCGCCAACGAGCAGTTGCCGGCGCTGGTCGCGCAGGCGCTGTCCAGTTCGGGCCTGCCGCCGGAACGGCTGGAGCTGGAGCTGACCGAATCGATCTTCATCAACAGCGGCGAATCCACCGACCAGATGTTCGCCGCGCTCAAGCGGATCGGGGTGCGGCTGGCGCTGGACGATTTCGGCACCGGCTATTCCTCGCTCGGCTATCTCAAGAGCGCGCCTTTCGACAAGATCAAGATAGACCAGAGCTTCATTCGCGGCGTGACCGAACCCGGCAACCGCAATGCCGCGATCATCAAGGCCATCGTCAGCCTGGCCGAAGCGCTTGGAATGGACACGACCGCCGAGGGTATCGAGGCGCACGACGAACTGGACCTGATGCGCGAGCTCAAGGTCAACCAGATCCAGGGCTATATCTATGGCAAGGCTGAGCGGACCGAGGACGTGATCGCCGCCATGGCCTGCGGGGACTGGGTGATAGAGCCGCAAGGCCCCAGCAAGTTCCGCTCCGACCGCCGCACCGTGCTGCGCAAGGTCGGGGTGATCCACGAAGATCACCGCTACGAAGTGATGCTGCGCAACCAGTCTTGCACCGGCTGCCTTATAGAGGGGCTGCTCGACGTGCCGGCGGATACCCAGTTCGTCGTCGACTTCGGCGAAGGCCAGCTCGCGGTCGCCACGGTCAAGCGCAGTTCCGGATCGCAGCAGGGGCTCGAATTCGAACTGCCGCTGGTGGACGACGGGGCGGGCGGGCTGGTGACGCGCAACCGCATCTCGCCCTATGTGCTGGCCGCCGCCGGCATGCCGCTCGCCGCTCTCCCATCGGGAAGCTATCCGCTCGGCCCGCCATCGGCGATGGGCGCTGCCGCCTCATTCAGCATGCCGCGCTTCGGCCAGGTCAACGAGACCGCGCGGCGGGCGTTGCGGGCCGGATGAACTGATTGCTGACAGTTCGGCGCCGGGCGGCTAAGGGGCCAGCGGTGCTCTGCCGCACGCTTTAGCAAAGACGATCATGACCGAACGTTCGAAGATCCGTAATTTCAGCATCATTGCTCATATCGACCATGGCAAGTCGACGCTGGCCGACCGGCTGATCCAGTTCACCGGCGGGCTGACCGAACGTGAGATGAGCGCGCAAGTGCTTGATAACATGGACATCGAACGCGAACGCGGCATCACGATCAAGGCCCAGACCGTCCGCCTGCAATACAAGGCGCGCGATGGCGAGACTTATGAGCTCAACCTCATGGATACGCCCGGCCACGTCGATTTCGCCTATGAGGTCAGCCGCTCCCTCGCCGCCTGCGAAGGCGCGCTGCTGGTGGTCGACGCGGCGCAGGGGGTGGAGGCGCAGACCCTCGCCAACGTCTACCAGTCGATCGAGCACGACCACGAGATCGTCCCCGTCATCAACAAGATCGACCTTCCCGCCGCCGAACCCGAAAAGGTCCGCCACGAGATCGAGGAAGTCATCGGCATCGACGCCAGCGAGGCAGTCATGGCCAGCGCCAAGTCGGGCATCGGCATCGAGGAAGTGCTGGAAGCCGTCGTCGCCAAGATCCCGGCCCCCGGCGGCGACGCCACCGCACCGCTCAAGGCCATGCTGGTCGACTCATGGTACGACCCCTACCTGGGCGTCGTCATCCTGGTGCGCGTCATCGACGGCGTCATCAGGAAGGGCCTCCAGGTCAAGTTCATGGCCGGCGGCACCGAGCACCTGATCGACCGTGTCGGCTGCTTCACTCCCAAGCTGGAGCAGCTCGACCAGCTCTCCGCCGGCGAGATCGGCTTCATCACCGCGCAGATCAAGGAAGTGGCCCAGGCCAAGGTCGGCGACACCATCACCACGGTGAAGGGCGGCGCGGCCGAGGCGCTGCCCGGCTTCAAGGAAGTCCAGCCGGTGGTGTTCTGCGGCCTGTTCCCGGTCGACGCCGCCGATTTCGAGAAGCTGCGCGAGAGCATCGCCCGCCTGCGGCTCAACGACGCCTCGTTCAGCTTCGAGATGGAGAGCAGCGCCGCCCTCGGCTTCGGCTTCCGCGCCGGCTTCCTCGGCCTGCTGCACCTGGAGATCATTCAGGAACGCCTGACGCGCGAATACGACCTCGACCTCATCACCACCGCGCCATCGGTGGTCTACCGCATCCAGCTGCGCGCCAGCCGGACGGACGACGCGCGCGAGATCTACCTCCACAACCCGGCCGACTACCCCGATCCCAGCCGCATCGAGCAGATCGACGAACCGTGGATCAAGGCGACGATCTACACGCCCGACGAATACCTGGGCTCCATCCTCAAGCTCTGCCAGGACCGCCGCGGCATCCAGACCGGCCTCACATACGTCGGCGGCCGCGCCCAGGTGAACTACGAGCTGCCGCTGAACGAAGTGGTGTTCGATTTCTACGACCGCCTGAAATCGATCAGCCGCGGCTACGCCAGCTTCGACTACGAACAGATCGGCCTGCGCGAAGGCGACCTCGTGAAGATGTCCATCCTCGTCAACAACGAGCCGGTCGACGCCCTGTCGATGATCGTCCACCGCGGCGTCGCCGAAGAACGCGGCCGCCACATGTGCGAACGCCTGAAAGACCTGATCCCGCGCCACTTGTTCAAGATCCCGATCCAGGCGGCGATCGGCGGCAAGGTCATCGCCCGCGAAACCATCGCCGCGATGCGCAAGGACGTGACGGCCAAGTGCTACGGCGGCGACATCAGCCGCAAGAAGAAGCTGCTGGAAAAGCAGAAGAAGGGCAAGGCGCGGATGCGCGAGTACGGCAACGTGCAGATCCCGCAGGAGGCGTTTATTGCCGCGCTAAGGATGGGGGAAGAATAACCGCAGGCGCCCAGGCGACGTTTTGCAAAAACGGTAGCCTGGAAGCCGGTGGCCAACGGCCAGCGGTTATTCCGGCCGGGGGCCGGCAAGCCTAAAGCGAAGCCGAGCCCTTCGACGTCACGGCTTTGCCGTGGCGGACTTCTTGTTCACTTATGCGAGGGCCATCGCCCTCGCGCTCCCAGTAGTGTCATGTTTCGATGGACTGAGCTTCAGCTTGCCGTTTCGGCTTTAGTCGAAAGGTCACGACATTGCCAGACTGGCTGATCTCCACTTCCGTATCAACGGGAACACCAAATCGCCTCGGTAACCGAACCGCGACGCCGCCATCATATGCGAAGGTACGGGTTCGGAACACCTTTGTCACGGGAGGCATTGTGCGGAACGCACGAAGACACAGCAAGCGCTCAAGCTCGAAATGCCTCTATAGCGGACATAACTTTCCCGTTTATCCCCTTGACCCACGCTTGATACGGTCAGCTATTTAGGCGTCGAGCCATTGGCGTAAGCGCGCCCTTTAGCCTCGCGATCTCATCCCTATCACCGCTTGTCCATGCGGCGCGAAGGGATTCGAATAGGCGTTCGTCAAACTCAAAAACTGCCTCATTCGGAAATCCAACCCCAGAGCAATCGGTGGAATTTTCCATGGACGCGCTTACGTAGGTTAGCCGTCCCCGCCTTCCGGTAACGAAGCGACGCTCCGGACGATCATCATAACACATTGCAATACATATCATATTTTGAACCCCGTTTGCCTTGACAACCTTTGAGGGGTTGCAGTCATCCGAGCAAGCGCGTTTGTGGTTATGTCCGAAGGCTGTGCCCACAGTGTCAGATTGCGTTGGACGCGGTTATGCTGTAGGACACGGATTCTGAAAAGTGTCCGGAGCGCCGCCATGGCTGACGAAGAGACTGCGAAGGTTGGTGGGGCGGGCAAGTTCCCGACCCCGCCTTATATCGCCTACAAGACCTTTCAGACCTTGCTCGGTGACTTGAAAGCGCATGGTCTGCCGCCGCAAATCGACCGTTCGGTGCTCACTCGCTTTTCCGGTGGGGTCCAAGGGCACGTTATGATTGCCCTGCGTGTGATGAAGCTGGTGGACGAAAAGAACGTCCCAACACCGAAGCTTGCGACGCTAGTGGACGCACATGAAACTGACGGTTACTCGGCCGCCATTAGAACTCTGGTGGAAGAAACCTATCCGTATGTGCTGAGCATTGACCTTGCGAGTGCAACGCCGAGCATGTTCACCAAGTCGTTCTCCGAAGCGACCGGGGCGGGTGAGGAATCGCTGCGCAAGTGCCGGGCGTTCTTCCTCTCTGCTGCTAGAGACGCGGGGATCGCAATCGGCTCTCGCATCGAGAAGGCCAAATTTCCTCGCAGCCGCTCGACCAACGGCAAGAAGCCGAAGGTCAAAGTGGACTCAGTCGATCCGCAATCGAACACCCCGCCCCCGCCGAACCAGACCAATTCGAAGGACGCGATATCCGACAAGGCGCTCGAATACAAATTGGTCGATCTGATGAAAGAGGCTGATATCCAGGATGAGGAGCGTGGTGCCATCTGGACGCTCATCCAATATCTGACCCGTAAAGCAAAGGCGGCTGCCTGATGAGCAGCCGCCTTACGATCTTTGTGCCCGCGAGCAGCTTTCCTTGGCCGGGAAGCTCGTCGGGCTAGCCCCGAGGGAAAGGAGGTGCGCCATGTGGTCCATGGCCAGGACATTATAGGGTAAGCGCCTTCGGGCGCGTTCCCCATCCTGCCCCCTTCCAAAAGGGGTAAGAGCAACGGCGCGCTCCCAGTCCAACCGGCGGCGCGCCGTTGTGCGTCTATATAGCGATTCCTTGAGATTCCGTCTATATGAGAGATATGGAGCGCATCACACTGGCACAGGCCTTAGCGGAAAACCGCATCAACGACTTTGTAGAGCAGGCCGAACGCAATGGCATTGGCAGCGTTGATGAAGCTGAGTTCATGCGATTGATGGGGCTAGTCACAGCGCCCCAACCAGCAGATCGAACATCCCATTCACCCGCTCGCGGTTCGAAGCGCGGAAAGTGAACTCCGACAGATAGCGGTGCATGTGCTTGCCGCTGATCTGGACATGGGGCGAGCGGACCGACGCCTTAAACAGCCGCCAGAAACCTTCCACCGTGTTGACGTGGAAGGTGTTGCCCGAACGATAGTTCGTAGCGGCGGTATTCCTTCGCACCGTGCTTGACCGAGCCATGCTCGTAGCCGTCGCCGGTAGTTGTAGCTGTGTGGGTTAAGGGGATAAACGGGTAACTATATATTGCGTGCGGCTTACGAACGGCTTTTGCGGACGTCACTTCCGCATGAATTGCCGTATGAAAAGGCGGCCCATCCCCTCGTCGCCCCGGACTTGATCCGGGGCCCCGCCTTCTTCGCGTCGTAGCGCGTGCCGGCAAGGACAAGCGGGATGCCGGATCAAGTCCGGGATGACGAAGTGGTGAAGTGTGCGAGGAGAGAAGGGAGTCGCAGCGGAATCCTACGGCCAACTCCTCGCCCGCCCATCGGTGGGGATCGGCGCCGTCCCCCGCTCATCCTTCAGCGTAAACGTCCGCCCGACCGACACATCCTCCGTCGCCGCGTCGGTATCCTCCGCCGGCAGCTTGTCGTCGCCGATCGCGTCCGCCTCGCGCCAGCGGTCGACCGGGGCGCGGCCGTCCTGCGCGAAAGTCTTGTCGTAGTCGGCGAGGATCGCTTCGGCGTCCGCCGTGTCCCAGGCGACTATGCCCTCCTCGCGCTCCAGGCGGCGGAAGGTGCGGTAGGCTTCCCTGGCGCTGGGGCTGAGGCCGGCCCACCAGCGGATGTGGCGCGCCTCGACAAGCTCGACGATGTCTTCGCCCTTGCCGGCTTCGGCCGCCTCCAGCGCGGCTTCGGCTTCCCATTCCTTGCGCCATTCCCTTTTGAGCCGCTTGAGCTCGCTGCGGGTGGAGGCTTTGCCCCGGGCCACGCCGTCGGCGGCGAAGCGCTTGGTCGCGCGGTTCCTGAGGATGAACATCAGCAGGCGGTCGTTGTAAACGCGGCGGGTGCCGACGATCTCGCCGAAGTGGTAGACGGGCGCCTCGGTGCCGTGGAGCGCGCGTTCCATGGCTACGTCTTCCAGCCGCTGGACGCCGAGCTTCAGGGCGGCTTCCCAGGCCTTGCGGAATTCCTGCGCCTGCGGGTGGCGGCGCAGCAGGTGGGCGCTTTCGGGGGTCATGTTCACCGCGTGGGCGGCGGCCTTGACGCTGCCGGTGTCGGCCAGCGCCTCGATGAAGCCGCGCTGGCCGACAC
>Ga0209813_10000124_pt1 | contig 28092 bp, 27 predicted proteins | sample EndMethybrTD3033_FD_187596 | JGI IMG/M metagenome (GOLD analysis project Ga0209813, IMG submission 187596) | Populus endosphere microbial communities from Tennessee, USA - Endosphere MetaG P. TD hybrid TD303-3 (SPAdes) (version 2) | ecosystem: Host-associated > Plants > Roots > Endosphere... | reverse complement strand
CCGCCGTCTCCGACGCGACAGTTGAAAGTTCACAGCGTCGTTGCTCGCGCATTCTGGCGTGTTTGCACGGCCCGCGCGCCTGCGACGCTTTTCCTGGGTCATGTCGACGCGATTATGACGCCTCTCCCGCGCGACACCGACGCGACAATGAGACGACAGCCAGGCGACAGCGAAGCGACGCCGATGGAGCTTGCGGGCGATAAGGCGGAAGGGGCAGGGGACTGTTCCATCGCGCAGGATAGATCAGAGAAAGGCCGAGTAGGAAAGGGCACGGGCGATCAGGGCTCTGGCCGGTGACGACCAGGAGCGGACGTTTCCTACTCCCCTCCCTTCCAGGGAGGGGCCGGGGGTGGGTGCGCCGCGTAGCGGCGGTCTACGGTCGATAGGGCGGAAGCTCGCTACGCTCGCCACCCACCCCAACCCCTCCCTGGAAGGGAGGGGCTATGCCGTGTTCCCACCCAAACTCCGCCAACGGAAACGCTGCGTTGGCGTTCCGCCGGCTGGTCCGGTCGTCGCGCGGGCTTTATCTCTCTGCCCATGACACTGCATCCCCAGATCGCGGCCTTTGCCGCCCAGCTTGACGATCTTTCCCGCCTGTTGCGGGCGCAGGGCGCGCGGCCCTGGGCGAATCGGATCGATCTCATCCAGCGCGCCGTCGCGGACTCCAACTATGCCGGCGTCAGCCGCTTCCTGGAGATGTTCGAGGGGGAGTCGGGCTTTGCCGCGCTGACGCTCTCGGACGAAGCGGCCAATGCGGCGCTATCCGAATGCCGGGCGGCGGCCCGCGCTATGGCGCAGCGGCTGGCGCGCGAGGAGGGGTGATCCGGCTGTAACCTGCATCATACCGACATTTGCCCGATTGACGCCGCCCGCGCTTTGGGCAAATGCGTGGGGCGTCTCCGGTGCCGAGGATTCGGCAGCGGGCACGATGCGGGAGAGCATGGGCGCCTTTCAGGCTTGAGCCCGTCGCCGAAGGAGCAACCGCCCCGGAATCTCTCAGGCCAAAGGACCGCATCGCGCGTAGATACTCTGGAAAGCGGATGGCCCCGTGCCGTCCCACCGAAGGGGTAAGCCAGTCGGCCCCAGGCCGCTGGTCAAAGCTCTCAGGTTCCGTGACAGAGGGGGTGGCATGCCGGAAGCGCCGATTCGTCGGCTGCGCGGGCCTGTCGCCGCATCCCTCCTACGGAAAGGTCTTGCCATGACCGCCACTGACGACGTCGCCGCCCTCGAAGCAGAACTGCCCCTCGAAGCCCTGCCGCTGGACGCCTGGCACCGTGCCAAGGGCGCGCGCATGGTCGGCTTCGCCGGCTATCACATGCCGATCCAGTATGAAGGCATCATGGCCGAACATAGCTGGACCCGCGAACATGCCGGCCTGTTCGACGTCAGCCATATGGGCCAGCTCACCTTCTCCGACGAGACCGGCGGCACCAGCGTCGACGCGGCGCTCGAAACCCTGCTGCCCAGCGACATCAAGGGATTGAAGCCCTTCCGCCAGCGTTATTCGATGCTGCTGGACGCGGAAGGCGGCATCCTCGACGACCTGATGGTTTCGCGTCCGGGTGACGGCGCGTTCGAAGGCGCGGCGATCTACATGGTCGTCAATGGCGCGACCAAATATGACGATATCGGCTGGATGATCGAACATCTGCCCGACGACGTCACCATGAACCATATGGCCGACCAGGCGCTGCTGGCGCTGCAGGGCCCCGAAGCGGGCGAGGCGATGGCCGCGCTCATCCCCGAAACCGCCGACCTCATCTTCATGCAGTCCGGTCCCTTCACCTGGCGCGGCGTGCCGCTGTGGATCAGCCGGTCGGGCTACACCGGCGAGGATGGCTTTGAAATCAGCGTGCCGGGCGATTCCGTCGCGCTGCTGGCCGATGCGCTGTGCGCACTGCCGCAGGTCAAGCCGATCGGCCTTGGCGCGCGTGACTCGCTGCGTCTGGAAGCCGGCCTGCCGCTCTATGGCCATGACCTGTCGCCCGCCGTCAGCACGATCGGCGCGGACCTGGGCTTTGCCATCCAGAAGCGCCGCCGCGAGGAAGGCGGCTTCATCGGCCATGCCCGCGTGATGAAGGAACTGGCCGATGGCCCCGGTTCCAAGCGTGTCGGCCTGAAGATCGAAGGCCGCCTGCCGGCCCGCGAAGGCGCGCAAATCTATGCCGGCGACGTGCTGGTGGGCGAAGTCACCTCGGGCGGCTTCGCGCCGAGCGTGGGTGCGCCGATCGCCATGGGCTGGGTCAGCCTGCCTTATTCCGCGCTCGACACCGCGCTGGAGATCGAGGTGCGCGGCAAGCGGATTGCAGCGGCGGTTGCGCCGATGCCGTTCGTTCCGCATCGTTATCGCCGCAAGGCCTGAATTACCGCTTTTCGAGGAGAGCAAGCATGAGCCGCTATTTCACCGACGAACATGAATGGATCGACGTTGCAGGCGACATCGCCACCGTCGGCATCACTGACTATGCGCAGGAACAGCTGGGCGACATCGTGTTCGTCGAACTGCCCGCCGAAGGCACGACCTTCGAAAAGGGCGACGACGCCGCCGTCGTGGAATCGGTCAAGGCCGCGTCGGACGTCTATGCCCCGATCTCGGGCGAAGTCGTCGAAGCCAATGGCGCGCTGGAAGACGAGCCGGCGCTGGTCAACAGCGATGCCGAGGAAGATGGCTGGTTCTTCAAGCTGCGCATCGCCGACGCGAGCGAGCTGGAAGGCCTGATGAACGAAGCCGCCTACAAGAAGTTCGTGGCGAGCCTCTGACAAAATAAGCCCCTCCCTTTCAAGGGAGGGGGAAGGGGTGGGTCGCGACCGCAGGGAGCGTCCGCCCTATCGCCACGGAGCAGCGCTCGCTCCGCTCGCGACCCACCCCCATCCCCTCCCTGATAGGGAGGGGGGAGACAGATGAAATGCGCTACCTACCCCTTACCGACACCGACCGGCAGGAAATGCTGTCCGTCATCGGCGCCGAGACGATCGATGATCTGTTCATCGACGTGCCCGCCGAAGCCCGCCTGAGCGGCACCATCGCCGGCCTGCCCGATCATGCCAGCGAACTGGCGGTCGAGCGCCACATGGGCGCCCTCGCTCGCAAGAATCTGTCGGCAGGGGAAGCGCCCTTCTTCCTGGGCGCCGGCGCCTACAAGCATCATGTTCCCGCCAGCGTCGATCATCTGATCCAGCGCGGCGAGTTCCTGACCGCCTACACGCCCTATCAGCCGGAAATCGCGCAGGGCACGCTGCAGGTGCTGTTCGAGTTCCAGACCCAGGTCGCCCGCCTGCTGGGCGTCGATGTCGCCAACGCCTCCATGTATGACGGCTCGACCGCCTGCTGGGAAGCGATCGGCATGGCCCGCCGCATCACCAAGCGCGGCAAGGCGCTGCTGTCGTCCGGCCTGCATCCGCATTATGTCTCGGTCGCCAACACCATGGCGAAGTTTACCGGCGACGCGCTGGTGCATCAGGCGCCGACGCTGGACGCCGCGACCGATATCGACGCGCTGATCGCATCGATCGACAAGGATACGAGCTGCGTCGTCGTCCAGTACCCGGATATTCTCGGCCGCATCGCCGACCTGACCCCGCTGGCCGACGCCGCGCACGCCGCCGGCGCGCTGCTGGTCGCCGTGGTGACGGAACCCGTCGCTCTCGGCGCGATCAAGGCGCCGGGCCATATGGGCGCGGACATCGTCGTGGGCGAAGGCCAGTCGATCGGCGTCGGCCTGCAGTTCGGTGGTCCTTATCTGGGCCTGTTCGGCTGCAAGCAGAAATATGTCCGCCAGATGCCGGGCCGCCTGTGCGGCGAGACGGTCGACGCGGCCGGCAAGCGCGGCTTCGTGCTGACCCTTTCCACCCGCGAGCAGCATATCCGCCGCGAAAAGGCGACGTCGAACATCTGCACCAACTCCGGCCTGTGTGCGCTGGCGTTCAGCATCCACATGACCCTGCTGGGCGAGAAGGGCCTGCGCGAGCTGGCGACCCTGAATCACGGCCTGGCGGTTCAGGCTGCTGACCGCCTCGCCAAGGTGCCGGGCGTGACCCTGCTCAACGACGGCTTCTTCAACGAATTCACGCTGGTCCTGACCAAGGATGCGCGCGACGTCGTCCGCAACCTCGCCGACAAGGGCGTGCTGGCCGGCGTCTCGCTTGGCCGCCTGTTCCCGGACGCGCCGGAGATCGGCAACGGTCTGGTCGTCGCCGTGACGGAAACCGTCACGCCGGAGGATATCGAAACCCTTGCCGCCGCGCTTGAGGAGGAACTGGCATGACCATGTTGAAGGAAGGTCGCCCGACCACCCCGCAGGCCGTCGCGCAGGAGCATATGGCCCCGGAAACCGCCACCGGCAACCGCGCGCTGATGCTGGAGGAAAAGCTGATCTTCGAGATCGGTTCGACCGACACCACCGGCGTTGATTTCGCCGACGCGCCCAAGGTGGCCAGCCGCCTCGGTTCGCTCGCCCGCACCGACAGCATCGGCCTGCCCGGCCTGTCGGAGCAGGAAACGGTGCGTCACTACACCCGCCTGTCGCGCCAGAACTACGCCATCGACCTTGGCCTGTTCCCGCTCGGCAGCTGCACCATGAAGCATAACCCGCGCCTCAACGAAAAGGTCGCGCGGATGCCCGGTTTCGCCGACATCCATCCGCTGCAGCCGCAGTCGACGGTGCAGGGTGCGCTGGCCGTCATCCATGAACTGGCCGCCTGGCTGGTGACGCTGACCGGCATGCACTCGGTCGCCATGTCGCCCAAGGCGGGCGCCCATGGCGAACTGTGCGGCCTGCTGGCGATCCGCGCCGCGCTCGAAGCCCGTGGCGACGCCCGCAGCGTCATCCTGGTGCCCGAAAGCGCCCACGGCACCAACCCGGCAACGGCCGCCTTCTGCGGCTACAAGGTCGAGGATATTCCCGCGACCCCGGATGGCCGCGTCGATCTGGAAGCCTTGAAGGCCCGTCTGGGACCGGACGTTGCGGCGGTGATGATCACCAACCCCAACACCTGCGGCCTGTTCGAGCGCGACATGAAGATCATCTCCGACGCGGTCCATGCCGCCGGGGCCTTCGTCTATTGCGACGGCGCGAACTTCAACGCCATCGTCGGTCGGGTCCGCCCCGGCGACCTGGGCGTCGACGCGATGCACATCAACCTGCACAAGACCTTCTCCACGCCCCATGGCGGCGGTGGTCCGGGTTCGGGTCCGGTGGTGCTATCCGAAGCGCTCACGCCCTTCGCGCCACTCCCCTTCGTCGAAAAGCAGGGCGACAAGTTCGTGCTGGTCGAAGAGGAAACGGCCGAGGATCACCACGCCCAGACCTTTGGCCGCATGGTCGCCTTCCATGGCCAGATGGGCATGTTCACCCGCGCGCTGACCTATATCCTCAGCCACGGTGCCGATGGCCTGCGCCAGGTCGCCAGCGACGCGGTACTGAACGCCAACTATATCCTGCGCAGCCTGGATGACGTGCTCGACGCGCCCTTTGGTGCGGCCGGCCCGTGCATGCATGAGGCACTGTTCAGCGACAAGGGGCTGGCCGAAGGCTTCACCACGCTGGATATCGCCAAGGGGCTGATCGACGAAGGCTTCCACCCGATGACCATGTATTTCCCGCTGGTCGTCCATGGTGCGATGCTGGTCGAACCGACCGAGACGGAAAGCAAGGCCGCGCTCGATCAGTTCATCATGGCGCTGCGCAGCTTGGCCGAACGGGCGAAGGCAGGGGACGAGGCGCTGAAGGGCGCGCCCTACCACGCCCCGCGCCGCCGCCTCGACGAAACCCTCGCGGCGCGCAAGCCGGTGCTGACCTGGTCCGAACCGGACCTGGCGGTCGCCGCCGAATAAGTCGGAAGCAAAGGGCGGTGGAGGATCTCCACCGCCCTTTTTGCATCGGCCGGCAACAGACAAGGATTTGCCCATGACACAGGACGCCCCCGCACCCTGGACGCCGCAGGGCGACGGCCCCGATCCGCGCCGCCATGCCCCCGCGACGCTGCGCAACCGCGATGCGATCGCGACTGTCCTGCGGGACGAACTGCCCGATGCCGGGCTGGTGCTGGAAGTGGCGAGCGGTAGTGGCGAACATGCTGTCCACTTCGCTGTCACTTTTCCCGCGCTCGATTGGCAGCCCAGTGATCCCGATCCCGCCGCGTTGGCGTCGATCGCGGCGCTGCGCGGAGACGCCAATCTGCCCAATCTGCGCGCGCCGCTGCTGCTCGACGCGGCGGGTGCCGGCTGGCCGATCGAGGCGGCCGACGCGCTCCTGTGCATCAACATGGTGCATATCAGCCCTTGGGGCGCGACGCTGGGGCTGCTGGCGCGTGGCGCGCGATTGCTGGCGCCGGGCGCGCCGCTGATCCTCTACGGCCCCTATGTCGAGGATGATGTGCCGACCGCCCCCTCCAATCTGGCGTTCGACCGATCGCTGAAGGATCGCAACCCGCAATGGGGCCTGCGGACCCTGACCGATGTCGACCGGGCAGCGGCCGATGTCGGGTTGGCACGCTCCCGGCGGGTGGCGATGCCGGCCAATAATCTGATGCTGATCTATCGCCGGGGATAGGGCGCATATGGTCGTCCGCGCATGATCCGCGCCAAGATGCTTCCACCGGGCGGCATCAGGCTCTAAAGCGCTTGGCGATGACCAACAGCCTGTTCTCGCTCGTCGCTGCCGAACTGTCCGCGCCGGCCGATCCGCGCGCGGCCGCCATGGCGGGGGCGCTGGCGGCGAAATATCCCGGCGCGGCACGGGCGGTGCTCTTCTATGGCTCCTGCCTGCGTGAGGCCAATCTCGACGGGCTGATGCTCGATTTCTACCTGATCGTCTCCGATTATGAGGCGGCCTATGGCAAGGGCTGGCTGGCGCGCGCCAACCGGGCGATCCCGCCCAATGTGTTTCCGTTCGAACATGGCGGCCTGATCGCCAAATATGCCGTGCTGTCGGAGGCCGACTTTGCCCGGCTGAACAGCATGAAGGCGGACAATGTCTCGGTCTGGGCGCGCTTTGCCCAGCCGTCCCGGCTGCTGTGGTCGGCGGATGATCTGGCACGGCAGCGCGCGCTGGCGGCGGTGGCGCAGGCGGCGCCGACCCTGTTGTCGCTCGCCCGACCGATGGCGCAGGGGCAGGGCGATGATCCTGTCCCGCTGTGGAAGGCCGGCTTCACCCTCACCTATAATGCCGAGTTGCGGGCGGAGAAGACGGGGCGGTCGCTCTCGATCGTCGATGCCGATCCTGATCGCTATCGCCGCTTCGGTGCGGCCGCTCTGGCAGAAGGGCTGCCGCCGTCCCCCGACAATGCAGACAAGGTCTGGCGCGGGTTACAACGGCGCGGCAAATATCTCTCGGTCGTGCGCCTTGCCAAGGCGAGCTTCACCTATGCCGGCGGGATCGATTATCTGGCATGGAAGATCAACCGCCATGCCGGCACTGCAATCGAGATCAAGCCCTGGCAGCGGCGTTGGCCGCTGCTGGGCGCGGTCACTCTGCTGCCGCGGCTGTTCCTGGGTGGTTCGATCCGCTGAGCGCGTTCGACAGCGCCAGGCCGAGCGCGGCCAGCGTATAGGGCTTGCGCAGCACTTCATGCCCCCGGAAATCGTCGCTGTCGGTCGCGTCGCCAGTGAAGCCGGTGACGAACAGCACCGGCAGATGGCGCATATGGGCGGGCAGGGTGCGGATCATTTCCGGCCCGGTCATGTCGGGCATCAGCACGTCGCTCATGATCAGGCCGATATCGGCATTGTTGGCCAGCAATTTTGCGGCCTTGCCGGGATGGTCGCAGGCGATGGGCAGATGGCCCAGTTCGGCGAGCGCCGCCATCGTCTGGTTGAGGACGCGCGGATCGTCTTCGACCACCAGAATGCGCGTGGGGGGATGCAAGGTCTGCACCTGCTCCAGATTGGGCGCTTCGATCGCCGCCTCTTCCTTGGTCAATATTTTGCGCGGCAAGTAGATATGGACGCTGGTGCCTTCGCCCAGAACGGAATCGATACGGATTTCGCCGGCGCTCTGGCGCACGAAGCCGAAAATCTGGCTGAGGCCAAGGCCGGTGCCCTTGCCAACCGGCTTGGTGGTGAAGAAAGGTTCGAACACGCGGGCCGCGACCTCCGGCGTCATGCCGCAGCCATCGTCGCTGACGCTGACGACGACATAGTCGCCGGCGATGCATTCACCGATCTCATTGTCGATCAGTTGCGCCTGGCTGGTGGAAATGGTCAGCTTGCCGCGCCCTTCCATCGCGTCGCGCGCATTGACGCACAGGTTGAGGAGGGCATTTTCCATCTGGTGCTGGTCGACGAAAATGCGCCAGCCCTGCGCCTGATGGCCAAAGGCGACGATGATCTGGTCGCCGATCGTGCGGTCGACCAGTTCCGACATGCCGCGCAGCAGCGCATCCGGGTCGACCGCGCTGGGCAATAGCGGTTCGGATCGGGCGAAGGCGAGCAGGCGGCGGGTGAGGGCGGCGGCACGATTGGCGCCCTCCATCGCATTGTCGAGATGGCGGCTGGCCTCGGTCGGCTTCAGCCTGATCTTGCGCTTGGCCAGCTCAAGGCCGCCGACGACGACCGCCAGCATATTGTTGAAATCATGTGCAATGCCGCCAGTGAGCTGGCCCACGGCGTCCATCTTGTGCATCTGGCGCAGATTTTCCTCGGCGGCGGCGCGCTCGGCGGACTCGCGCTTCAACTGCTCATAGGCGTCCGACAATTCGCTGGTGCGGGCGGAGACCGCCTCTTCCAGTCGGTCGGCGCGTTCTGTTTCCATATCCGCCATGCGGCGCGCGTTGCGCCGTTCGGTATAGGCGGCGTTGACCAGCCATAGCGCGAACAGCACGCAGACCAGCAGGGCAAGGCCCACCATGCGCGACGTCTTGCCGACGAATTCGGTGCGGTCGCCGGCCAGGCTGACGGCCAGGCTGCGTTCGCGCAGGCGCGCATTTTCAGCCTGAATCACAAGATCGATCAGCGCGGTCAGCCGCTTGATATCCTGCGACTGGCCGGCCTGATGAAATTGCGCCAGCGCCCCCACTTTCTGGTCATAGGTTGTGCGCAGGCCGATCTCGCTCAACGTCTTGCCGCGCTGGTTGAAGGCGACCTGGAGTGCACGGACATTGCCGCGCTGCCAGTCGGACTTGCGGGTGGCATAGGTCAGCGACTTGAGCTGGCTGGCAGCGGTGCGCCACTGGTCCTGGAACAGACGGCCGGTATCGGGATCGAGGCTGATGACATAGCGGGCCAGCGTCACTTCGGCGCGGGTCGTCTTCGCTTCGAAGGCGCGGGCGAGCGCCATGATCTCCCAGCTGCGCTGCTGTTCGGCGAGGGCGCGCTGATGATCGCGCGAGGCGTTGCTGGCGCTGTAGAGCAGGGCGCCGAGCGATCCGATCAGTAATATGCCAAGGACCAGGGGCATGTAGCGCCGCGCCACAGCGCGCCAGCCCCGGTCCTGTTCGTCGATCACGTCGCGTTCCGCCATATACCGTTACACTAACCGAACTATGTTAACCGCGCGAATATGCAGGTTAGATGGTTCCGCCGCTGTAGCAGATTCTATCGCAGGAAATACCCGGTCGATCGTCGGGGTGTCGAAAAGCGCGATCAGCTGATCGCGCCGGTGGCCTTGCCGGCGGTTTCGAACATGGCGATGATCTGTTCGACCTGCTCGTCGCTATGTTCGGCGCAGAGCGAGCAGCGCAGCAGGAAGGTGCCGGCCGGGGTCGCCGGCGGGCGCGCCATGTTGACGTAGAGGCCCAGCTCCAGCAGCGTCTGCCACATGGCGACGGCCTGCATCTGGTCGGTCAGGATGACGGCGATGATCGCCGACTGCGGCGTGGCGCTGCCCAGCTTGAAGCCGAGGTCGGTGAGGCCCTTGTGCAGGCGCTGGCTGTTCTTCCACAGATGGGCGCGATTCTCGCCGGCATGCATCAGCTTGCGGATGCTGGTCGCGGCGGTGGCGACGACGCTGGGCGGCAGCGAGGCGGTGAAGACATAGGGACGGCAAACGAGGCGCAGGATCTCGAACTTGGGATGGTTCGATACGCAGAAGCCGCCGACCGTGCCGACCGACTTGGAGAAGGTGCCGACCACGAAGTCGATCTCGCCTTCGACGCCCTGCTCCTCATATGCGCCACGGCCGTTGGGGCCGAAGAAGCCCATGCCGTGGGCTTCGTCGCACAGGATCATGCAATTGGGGTGCTTGCGGATGGCGGCGACCATCTCGGGCAGCGGGGCGACGTCGCCCAGCATCGAATAGACGCCTTCCAGCACGACCAGCTTCAGCGCGTCGGCGGGCAGGCGGCCCAGGCGCTTGTCCAGATCCTCGACGCTGTTGTGGCGGAAGCGGACGATCTCGGCATTGCCCATGGCGCAGCCGTCATAGATGGAGGCATGGCTGTCGGCGTCGAGCACGACATAGTCGCCCTTGCCCGCCAGGGTGGAGATGATGCCCAGATTCGCCTGATAGCCGGTCGAAAAGACCATGGCTCCGCTCGTGCCGTAAAATTCCTTGAGCGCGTCCTCGACTTCCTTGTGGCCCTGATAGGTGCCGTTGAGGACGCGGCTGCCGGTGGTGCCGGCGCCGAACTCGTCCAGCGCCTTCTTGCCGGCTTCGACCACGTCGGGGTCGAAGGTCATGCCCATATAATTATAGGTGCCGAGCAGGATGGTTTCCTTGCCCTTGATGATCGCGCGGGTGGGCGAGAGCACCTGGTCCATGACGATCGCATAAGGATCGCGCACGCCCGTCGCCAGCAGCGCCTCGCGCTCGTTGATCAGCGGATCGAACTTGGAGAAGAGATCGCGGGTTTGCGTGGCGATGGCGGCGTCGGTCATAATATCCAAAGTCCCTTAACCGTTCGAGCTGAGCGAAGTCGAAGCTCTCTGCCGAGCGGAGCCGAGGCTCCCTGCTTCGCCTTCGCTCAGCAACGCCCTTCGACTTCGCTCAGGGCGAACGGCAAAAATCTAAATCAGGCGGTCTTGAGCTTGGCGACCGCGTCGACCAGCTGGCCCACGGTCTCGATCTCGGCCTGCATGTTCATGGTGATGATGATGTCGAACTCATCCTCGATGGCGGCGACGAAATCCATCACGGTCAGGCTGTCCCATTCCAGGTCGCCGGCAAAGGTGGTGGCTTCGGTCAGGTCGACGCCCTTCTTGTTGAAGGGGGCGATCTGCGCTGCGACGCTGTCGAAAATCTCGCTGCGATCGGTCATTATCTCTTCAATCTTTCCATGAAAGCACGGCTTTTGCCGCCTCACGCCGCTCTTTGGCAAGCGAATAAGGCGTCAATCGGGCAGCATCTGGGGCAAAATGCCTTGTTCGCGGCGCGCCGTGTCGCGCCACGCTTTGCTGTTCCAGCCCCACAAGGGCGGGAAGATCAGCGGAAATTGTCGGCGTAGGCCTGAATTTTCAGCGTCTTGGGCGGGGTCGCGATGACGGTGTAGGCGATCTTCTCGCGCTCGGCATAGGCGACGGCGGCCTCCTGCGAGGAGAAGCTGAGCTTCAGCTGCTGCTTGGTGTCGCCCGAACCGGCCCAGCCGGTCAGAGGATCGGCCTTCTTCGCTTCGGCGGGCGCATATTCCAGCACCCACTTGTGAGTCAGCGCCTTGCCGGACTGGAGGGCGTTCTTCTGGATCTGGTAAATGCGCGCGGTCATCGCGATGGAACTCCGTAAAATCGTCATTGTGCGTTGCACCAGCGGTCGCCGTGAAGTCAAGAGTTGCGGCGCGCGTCCGCATTTTTGGTGCGCAATGTGGCATTGGCGCTCGCCGGATCGTCGGGCCAGGGGTGGCGGGGATAGCGACCACGCATTTCCTTGGCCACGTCGCGCCAGTTGCCGGCCCAGAAGCCGGGCAGGTCGCGCGTCGTCTGGATCGGCCGGCCGGCGGGCGAGGTGAGCGACAGGACCAGCGGGATGCGCTGGTTGCCGACGGTCGGATGCTGCGACAGGCCGAACAGCGCCTGCACCCGCAATTCCACGCGCGGGCCACCCTCGGCCGCATAGTCAATCGCATGGGTGGAGCCGGCGGGCGATCGGAAATCGGGCGGGGCGAGCCGGTCGAGCTGTTGCTTGCCGTCCCAGCCGATCAGCGTTTCGAGCACGCCCGACAGTTGCGACCGGTCGATGTCGGACAGGCGGCGCTTGCCCGCCAGCAGCGGCGGGAGCCAGTCGTCCAGCGTGCCGAGCAGGGCGGTGTCGGACAATGCGTCGATCCCGGCAAACCCCGCCCGCATCCGCAGCGATTGCGCGGCTTCGGACCAGGGGAGGAGGGCAAGGCCGCCCTGTCGCACGCCATCGGCCAGCGCGGCGACGACTGCATCGGGGGCTGGCCGGTCGTCAGAGCCGGACGACAGGCGCACCGCGCCCAGCCGGCGCTCCCGCAGCGCCTCGATTCCGCCATTGGCGGGGCGGAATTTTACCGTGCGATGCTCGGCGATCCGCTCGCCGAACAGGGCGATCACCTCCGCCTCGCCAATTGGGGCGGCCGACAGGATGCGCGCGCCCGCAGCGCTGCCCTGCACTTCGCCGACCGCCAGCCAGGTTTCGCTGGCCAGCGGCGAGAGCGGATCGAGCCGGAAGCCGCGTCCGCCCACGCTGGCCCAGTCGGCGCCATCGGCGGAGCGGCGCTTGGCGACGCGATCGGGAAAGGCAAGGGCAAGGCAGAGGCCGACATCATGCAGCCCGCCCTCTGCGGACGACCGACTATCGACCAGCCTGGCCCAGCGCTTGGCGAGGCCGCGCCCGGCCTCGGCCCGCTTGCCGCCCTCGCGTCGCCAGCGCTGGAGTCGCAGGGTAAGGTCGGTATCCTGCCCGCCCAGGCCGCGTTCGCCGAGCAGGACTGCGATTTCGGCGGCGGTGCGGGCGAGGCCGCGCTCACCGGCGCGCACCAGCATATGGGCGATGCGCGGCGCCAGCGGCAGGGTGGCGAGCGCCTTGCCATGGGCCGTGATGCGGCCGTCGGCGTCGAGCGCCTCCAAGGCGGTCAGTCGCTTGCGCGCTTCGGCCACGGCGGCAGCGGGTGGCGCGTCGAGCCAGCGCAGGCTGGCCGGATCGCTCACGCCCCAGAGCGCGCAGTCGAGCAACAGGCTGGACAGGTCGCTTTCCAATATTTCGGGCGGGTCGAAGGGCGGCATGCCCGCCGTCGCTGCGGCTTCCCACAGGCGATAGGCGACGCCGGGCCGCTGGCGCGCGGCACGGCCGGCGCGCTGGGTCGCCGACGCCTGGCTGGCGCGCTCGGTGACGAGGCGGGTAACACCGGCGGCGCGGTCATAGCGCGGGCGGCGGGCAAGGCCGCTGTCGACGACGATGCGCACGCCGTCGATGGTCAGGCTGGTCTCGGCGATCGAGGTGGCCAGGATCACCTTGCGCCGCCCCTCGCGCGAGGGGCGGATGGCGGCGCGCTGGGCGCCCGGTTCCAGACTGCCGTGCAACATGTGGACCTCGAACGCGCCACCCTCGATCCGTTCGGCCGTGCGCTCGATTTCCCGGACGCCGGGCAGGAAGGCGAGCAGGTCGCCCTGCGCCTCCTCCTCCAGCGCGCGGCGAATGGCCGCCGCCATCTCGTCCTCGATCCGCTTTTCGGCATGGCGGCCGATAGGACGCAGTTCGAGGGGCTGGATCTTGCCCTCGCTCTCGATCACCGGCGCGCCATCGAGAAGGGTGGAGAAACGCGCGCCATCGAGTGTCGCCGACATCGGCAGGATGCGCAGGTCCGGGCGCAGCGCTGCCTGCGCGTCGAGCGCCAGCGCGAGGCCGAAATCGCTGTCCAGGCTGCGCTCATGCACTTCATCGAACAGCACCGCCGACACGCCGGCCAGTTCGGGATCATCCTGAATGCGGCGGACGAAGATGCCTTCGGTCAGCACCAGCAGGCGCGTCTTCGCGCTGACCTTGCTGTCCATCCGCGTCGCATAGCCGACCGTGCCGCCCGGCTGCTCGCCCAGCATCTCGGCGATGCGCTCGGCCGCGGCGCGGGCCGCCAGGCGGCGGGGCGAGAGCAGCAGCACCTGGCCGTCGCACCAGGGCTGGTCGAGCAGGGCCGGCGCCACCGCCGTCGTCTTGCCCGCGCCCGGCGGCGCCACCAACACGGCATTGCTGCCGGCACGCAGCGCAGCGAGCAGGTCGGGCAGGACGGCATGGATCGGCAGGGCGGGGGCGGTCATGATCCGCCCCCTCTCGCGCCAATCAGGGCCGAGCGCAAGGCGCGCCGGGCAGAAACGGCAATGCCCGAAGCCATGCGGCTCCGGGCATCGGGTCTATTCCGGCGATGGCGCGCGACGGTTAGTCGCGGCCCTTGCTCATGAACTGTTCGACCACGTTGGACATGTCGAAGCTCTTGCCGCCCTGGACCGGCGGATATTTGGCGAGCGTCATCAAATGCTCCTTCATCATCTCACCCATCGGTCCGGTCTGCCAGGACGCTTTCTGGATCAGATGGCCATAGGAGTCGCTGTTGTCGTAGCTTTCGAACGGGTCCATGCGGATGTTGAAGACCAATGGCTTGGAACGACCGGTGATGGTGCCGTAATAATCTTCGGTGGTGGAGAAATGCCATTTCCACGGGCCCATGCGCATCGCTGCAAGTTTGGACTCATTATAGTGGAAGATGTGGTTGCGGGCTGAATCTTCGGCCTCGCCTTTCCAGTAGGGCAGGTTGTTGACGCCGTCGATATATTGCTGCTTCTCGGCCATCAGCTTCTCGTTCACATCCTCGACGCCGGCGGCGACGGCGAGGGTGGTGAACATGTCCTGATGGCACTGGATGCCGTTCTTGAGTTGCAGCGGCGCGATCACACCCGGCCATTTGAGCATCGAGATGACACGGACGCCGCCTTCATAGGTGGTCATTTTCTCGCTGCGCCAGGGCGTGGTCGCGCCATGCGGCCAGGAACTATGTTCCGGACCATTGTCGGTCGAATACCAGACGATGGTATCCTCCTCCAGACCGTTTGCCTTCAGCCAGTCGAGCACGATGCCGACATCATGGTCATGCTGGAGCATGCCCGAGCCATGCAGGTCCGCTTCCGACGTATATTTTTCGGCAGCATAGCGCCACTTGTCGTTGAGGCGGGTGTAGAGATGCATGCGGCTGGTGTTGAGCCAGACGAAGAAGGGTTCGTCGGCATCCTTGGCCTTCTTCATGAACTCCAGCGCCGGCGGGATGAATTCCTGTTCGTCAATCTCGTGCATGCGCTCCTGATGGAGCGGGCCGGTGTCGACGATCTTCTGCTTGCCGACCTTGCCGAAACGCGGATCTTCGGTCGGATCATCGACATCGGTGGCCCAGCTGTGGATCACACCGCGCGCACCGAATTTCTTTTCATATTCTTCCAGGCTACCGGAATAGGCCTTGGCGAAATTCTGATAGTCGCGCTGTTCATCCTCTTCCGACACGTTGAGGTGATAGAGATTGCCGAAAAACTCGTCGAAACCATGGTTGGTCGGCAGATGTTCGTTGCGATCGCCCAGATGGCTCTTGCCGAAATGGCCGGTGCGATAGCCTGCGTCTTTCATTACTTCAGCGAGGCAAGGTGATGCGGGCTGCAGGCCTAGTGGTTCGCCAGGCTGGCCCACTGTCACCATGCCGGAACGGATCGGATATTGGCCGGTGATGAAGGATGCGCGACCGGCGGTGCAGGAGGGCTGGCCGTAATGGTCGGTGAAGCGGATGCCGCCATAGCCGATGCTGTCGATATTGGGCGTGGTATAGCCCATCGTGCCCAGGCCATAGGCGCTGACATTCTGCCAGCCGATATCGTCACCCCAAATGACCAGGATATTGGGTTTTTTCTTCGCCATGCTGAGTCTCCGATCCTGATGGATGGGCCGGAGGGTAGCGGCGCGCGGGCCGCGACGCTGCATAGGGATAATCCCAAGATCGGGCGGGAACATCCCCGATGCCCGCAAAGGGCTATCGCCTAGCCGAACAGATAGATGTGAATCGGGTTCTTCGGATCGAGCAGCATCTTGGTCGTCAGCGCCAGCGACATGATGATGAGCAGCGGCTTGATCAGCTTCGATCCGAACCGCATGGCGAGGTGCGATCCGATCTGGCCGCCGGTGATCGATCCGACCGCCATGGCCAGGCCCGCGATCCAGATCACATGGCCGCCCGCCACCATGGTCAGCAGCCCGGCGACGTTGGAGGCGAAATTGGCCGCCTTGGTCTGGGCGGTGGCGCGCAGCAGCGACAGGCCGCCCAGCGCGATGAAGATGGTGGTGTAGAAGGCGCCGGCACCCGGCCCGAAGAAGCCGTCATAGAAGCCGACCACGCCGATCATGCCGGACAGGCCCCATAGGCCGACGCGGGCATGGCGATCGGCATCGCTGAGCTTGGGCGAGAAAGTGAAATAGGCCGCCATCGCGATCAGCAGCGCAGGCATCAGCCCGGCCAGGATCGACGGATCGACCCGTTGCAGCAGCCAGGCCCCGCCGATCGACCCGATGAAGGCGGCGATTACCGGCCCCTTGTAGGTCGCAAGGTCCATATGGCCACGCCGGGCATAGGCGACGCAGGCGCCGAAGGTGCCGAGGCAGCTTTGCAGCTTGTTGGTGGCGACCGCCGGCACCGGCGGCACGCCGGCGGCGAGTAGCGCGGGCAGGGCGATGAGGCCACCGCCGCCCGCCATTGCGTCGATGCAGCCGGCCATGAAGGCGGCGGCCATGAGGAAGGCGATGGTTTCGGGGGAGAGGATCACGATATTTACCCCGTTCGGGCTGAGCGAAGTCGAAGCCCGCACCAGAGCGAAGCGAAGGCCCTTCGCCTGCGGCTCAGTCGTGCCCTTCGACTTCGCTCAGGGCGAACGCTTGTCGGAAAGGAAGACGAGCGAACCCGTTCATTCCCTCAACTTATGGTTTGCCGCATGTTCCGGGGCAGCGGACTTAAAATCCGCTTCGGAAATGCTTCAATAGGCCCGTGCTATCGCGAATTCGACCGCTTCGGTAAGGGCCGCTTTCGCCTTGCCGGCATCGAACATGCCCAGCGCGTCGATCGCGCGCTGGCCATAATGGCGGGCGCGGGCCAGCGTGTCGGCGATGGCGCCGGTCTGGCGCAGCAGCTGCGTGGCATGGGCCAGATCCTCGTCGCTGATGCGATGGCCCGAGATCGCGGCCTTCCAGAAGGCCTTGTCCTCGTCCGAGCCGCGCGCATAGGCTAGGATCACCGGCAGGGTGACCTTGCCGTCGCGGAAATCGTCGCCGGCATCCTTGCCCATGGTCGCGCCGTCCGATTCATAGTCGATCGCGTCGTCGATCAGCTGGAAGGCGATGCCCAGGTTGCGGCCATAGACGTCGAGCGCATGTTCCTCCGCCTCGCTGCGGTCGGCGACCACGGCGGAAATGCGGCAGGCGGCGGCGAACAAAGCGGCGGTCTTGGCGCCGATGATGTCGAGATATTGTTCTTCGCTGGTGTCGATCTTGCGCTGGGCGGTCAGCTGGTTGACCTCGCCCTCGGCGATGATCGCCGATGCGCCCGACAGGATCTTCAGCACCTTGAGCGACTCGGCCTCGACCATCAGCTCGAACGAGCGGGAGAAGAGAAAGTCGCCGACCAGCACGGAGGCGCTGTTGCCCCAGATGATGTTGGCGGTCTTGCGGCCGCGGCGCAGGCCCGATCCATCGACGACATCGTCATGCAGCAGCGTGGCGGTGTGGATGAATTCGACCGATGCGGCCAGCTTGTAATGGCGTGATCCGGCATAGCCGACCAAGTCGGCGCAGGCGAGCGTCAGCATCGGCCGCAGCCGCTTGCCGCCGCCGGCGATCAGATGACCGGCCAGTTCCGGGATCAGCGGGATGCGCGACTGCATCCGGTCCAGGATCACGCTGTTGACCTGGTTCATGCCATCGGCGACGAGCGCCATGATGGGAGCGAGCGACGGGGCGCTGGTGCGGCCGATCGGGTGGACGTTGCCGGGGGAGGATGCAGTCATGACAAGCGTCCTCTGGCGGGGCAAAAAGCAGATGGCAAGCGGGAATAGCTTGCCTGCGCGGCGCAATGGCGCAAAAAGCGCGCCGGACGATTGATTGACGCATCGCAGTAACGGAAAAGCCACGCCTTTTCCCGCCGCGATGCCGCTGTGGAGAATGCCAGGTGGACGAGACTTTGAAGCGCTATCGCGAGAGCATCGACAATATCGACGCGGCGCTCGTCTTCATGCTGGCGGAGCGGTTCAAGGTCACCCAGGCGGTGGGCGAATATAAGGCGACCCACGACCTGCCGCCGGCCGACCCGGGCCGCGAGGAACGCCAGATTTCGCGCCTGCGCCAGCTCGCGCTCGACGCCAATCTCGACCCCGACTTCACCGAGAAGTTCCTGCGCTTCATCATCGATGAGGTGATCCGCCATCACGAGCGGCTGCGGGAAGGCTGATTTTAAAAAATGCGCGAAAGAGCGCATTTTTGAGGCGGTGCCAGCCCGCGCCCCCACCCGGCCACCCAACGGCAGTATTCTGCGGGTGGCCGGGTGGGGGAGCGGGCCGGTGCGGCAGAATGTGCGGCAGCACATTCTCCAGGCAACGCTTTACCCCGCGGGATAATGTTCATGGCCTGCATTGGGCCAGTGGAAATGCGTGTAGGTCAGCATGGTCGAGAAGCTTTCCGACCGGACCTGATGCCACCAGCCGATCGGGACGAACAGCAGGTCGCCCGGCATCAGCCGCACTTCGTAGCGCAGTACGTCGCGGGCGCGCGGGTATTGATCCAGCCGCGCCGGATCGGTGAGGTCGCCGACATCGCTGAAGACATGGCGGTTATGCGCCAGCCGATGGGTCTGCGACGGCGGCACCAGGATGACATGCTTGGTGCCCGTCACCTGGGCCAGCAGATTGTTGGTGAGGTCGAAATGGAGCGGGGTGAAGGCGCCCGCGCCGCCGATCCACAGCATGCCGGGCGTCGGCGCCAGATAGGCGTCGGGATGGCCGAGGTCGGCCTGGAGCGGCGCGAGGGCCGGACCGTTCGCCGCGCTGTTATAGGCGGTGAGATAGGCGTCGTTGCCGCCGTCGCGCACCAGGGCGATGAACTGGCGAAAGGGCGCACGGCGCTTGTGCCGGTCCTTGGCCAGCTCATAGTCGGCGGCCTGCGCCCGGCCGCCCTGATATTCGATTTCCGCCGCGCCAATGGCATCGGCCAGATAGTCTGGCGTCCATTGCGCGCGGGCAGGCCAGCCCTCCATCGACCCCTTGATCAGGACCGGGCGGCCGGGCGCGTAGAAATTATGCAGGAAATCCTCGCCTGACAGCGCGTCGGCGGTCAGCAGGCCGGAGGCATAGGGGGACAGGGCGCGCTGTTGCTCCATGACGTTGAGCAGCCAGTCGCGCCGCTTGAGCGCGAGCGCGCTGTCGTCGCGGGGCGCGGGCGCGGGCTTGGGCGGCACATGGGGCATGGCATTGGCGGACGGCGCGCCGAAGCCGACCTGGCGCAAGGTCATCTGCATCTGCATGTCCGCCGCCTGCGACAGGATCGACGGAAGCGGCGGGGTGCGGCCGGATTTGCTCATGAGCCGCCCTAGCGCGCGATCATGACCGCCATGTTGCAGGATGTGACGATCCCGTGACGGCGCGATGGCGGCTCAGGCTGGCTCCACCACCTCGGTCCGTTTCGGTTGCGACCGGCCGAGCAGCACGCCGACGAGCGCCAGGGCGAAGCCGGCGATCTGCACCGGGCCGAGCTTCTCGCCGAACAGCAGCCAGGCCTCGACCGCGGCGAGCGGCGGCACCAGCAGCAGCAGCATCGACATGCGCGTCGGCCCCTGGGTGCGCACCAGCCAGACCAGCAGCGACAGGCCGGCGGCCGACAGGCCCAGCACCGACCAGCTGAGGCCGATCCACAGCATCGGGCTGTTGTCCCAGCGCCATTCGCCCACGATCAGGGTGGCGGCGATCGCCACCAGCGCGCCGCCGGCATTCTGCACCGCGCCCGACACCCAGATCGGATCGCCGCCGATTGTGCCGCGCTGGATCAGCGTGCCGCCGGTCATGCCCAGCACGGCAATGATGCCGGCAATGGCGGGGATCAGGGTGATCGCGCCGGCGCCCGATTTGGCGATCGCCGGCATCAGCACGCAGCCAACGCCGAGGATGGCGATGGCAAGGCCGCTCCAGGCGCGCGCCGGCAACCGCTCGCCCAGGATCGCGACGCTGGCGACCGCCACCATCAGCGGCTGGGTCGCGCCCAGCAGCGACATGATGCCGGCCGGCATACCATGGCCAACCGCCCACCAACTGAGCGTCAGGTAAAAGCCGTGCAGCATCGCGCCCGCCGCCAGATGCAGCCACAGGCGCCGGCCGTGCGGCAGCGGCTGGCGTGCGCGCAGGGCAAGGAGCCCCAGCAGCAGCGCGGTCAGGCACAGGCGCGCGGCCAGGATCAGTTCCGGTGCGCCATGGGGCACCATCGCGCGGGCAACGATGAAGCCGGTGGACCAGATCAGGACGAACAATATGGATGCGATGATGCCGAACATGGCGCAGCCCATGGCCCAAGCGCGGGCGCCTGTCGACCCGGCCAAGGGGCGAAGGGATCAGAAGCTGCCGACCATCGACCCGATCAGGATGACGGCGACCAGTGCCGCAAGCGAACTGACGATGCCGGCCATGGCGATATCCAGATAGGATTCGCGGTGGGTGACGCCGCTGAGCGCCAGGAGCGTTACGATCGCGCCATTATGCGGCAATATGTCGAGCGTGCCCGACCCAATCACCGCCACCCGGTGCATGATGGCGGGATCGGTGCCGGTTTGGGCGGCTATGTCCATATAGGTCGGCCCGAGCGCCTCCAGCGCGATGGTGAGCCCGCCCGATGCCGATCCGGTGAGCGCGGCGAGCAGGTTGGTCGCCACCGCCAGCGACACCAGCGGCCCGCCGCCCATGCCCAGCACCCAGTCGCGGATCATGTGAAAGGCGGGCAGCGCGGCGATCACCGCGCCGAAGCCGACCAGGCTCCCCACGCTGATGATCGGCAGCACGGCGGCATTGGCGCCTGAATCGATGCTGTCGCGCAGGCTGACGAGGCGCGCCCGGTTGCACAGGATGATGGCGAGCGTCGCGATCATCAGCGCCGCCGTCACCGACCATATGCCCGCAACCGCGCCCAGGCTGGTGCTGCCCCATAAAGGCTCCGCCAGGAAGGGTGCGTCCCAGGTCGGGAACAGCCAGAGCGAGAGGATGAGGTTGCAGCCGATCATCACCCCGATCGGCAGGAAGGCGATGCCGAGCGAAGGGCGATCGTCGGTGGGCGCGCCTTTGTCCATCTCTGCGGGGTCGAAGGTGGAGGCGGTGGTCGTATGCTCGCGCATCCGCGCGCTGTCGACCGGCGCGGCGGGGGAGAGGCTCGGGTCATAGCCTTCATGCCGGGCAGCGGCGGCCGCCTGCGCCCGCAGCAGCCAGCCCAGGCCCACCGCCAGCATGATGACCGCGGCGATCAGGCCCAGGCCCGGCGCGGCATAGATGGAGGTGCCGAAGAAGGGCATGGGAATGACATTCTGGATCGCCGGCGTGCCCGGCAGCGCCGTCATGGTGAAGGTCGACGTGCCCAGGATGATGGTCGCGGGCACCAGCCGTCGGGGAATGTTGCCGGCGCGGAACAGCGCCTGCGCCATCGGCACCAGCACGAAGAAGGCGACGAACAGGCTGACCCCGCCATAGGTCAGGATCGCGCCGGCCAGCACCACCGCCATGATCGCGCGACCGGACCCCAGCCAGCCGATCATGGCATCGGCGATGCTACGCACCGATCCGCTGTCGTTCATCAGCTTGGCGAAGATCGCCCCGAGCAGGAACAGCGGGAAGAATTGGGCGAGGAAGCCGGCGGCGGCGACCATGAAGATCTGGGTCCAACTCGCCAGCATCGGATAGCCCGAAAAGCAGGCCGCGATCATCGCCAGCGCCGGGGCGAGGAACAGCACGCTCCAGCCGCGATAGGCCATGGCGATCAGCGCGCCGAGCGCGGCCAGGATGCCAAGGAAGCTGAGCGCCTCAGACATGGGCGAGCAGCGCGTCGATATCGAGTGTCGATTCCCGGCCGATCGCCTGGCCATGCTCCTTCAGGAAATCATCCGCCGCCTTGCGCCCGATCTTCTTGAGCTTCCACAGGAACGCCCATTCGGCGTTCAGCTTGGACGAATGGCCGAATTGCAGCATGTCGGCGCTGGCGATGCGGTGGATGCGCATCTTCGCCCATTTCTCGCCTTCGCCATGGCCGGGGTCGGCGACCTGGCGCAGCAGCGCCATCATCCGGATTTCCTGCAACAGCACCGCGTTGAAGGAAATCTCGTTCAATCGGCTGGCAATGTCGCGCGCGGCGTAGAGGTCGGTGGCGCGCTCGACCGGGTTCACCTGGATCAGGATGGTGTCGTCCGAATCGCAGTCGCGCACCAGCGGCGTCAGCGTCGGATTGCCTGAATAGCCGCCATCCCAATAGGCCTCGCCATCGATCTCGACCGCGTGGAACATGGTGGGCAGGCAGGCGGAGGCGAGCAGCACGTCGGGCGTGATCTCGGCATTGCGGAACACGCGGGCCTGGCCGGTGCGCACGCTGGTCGCGGTGATGAACAGGCGGATCGGGCTGGCGGCGAGATGGTCGAAATCGACGCATTCGTTGAGGATATCGGTCAGCGGATTGAAGCCGCCCGGATTGAGATCATAGGGCGAGCAGAGCCGCGCCATCAGGTCCATGCCGACATAGAGCGGCGAATAATCGAGCGTCCAGCGGCCGAGCGCTACGTCGAGCGGACTGCGGCGGAACGGGCTGAACATCGCTCCGTCCGACACCTTGCTCCAGAAGCGGGTGAGGGCGCGGCGGGCACCCGGCGCGCCGCCATGGGCATAGCCGCTGGCCAGCACGGCCGCGTTCATCGCCCCGGCCGACGTGCCGGATATGCCGTCAATCCGCAGCCAGGGTTCCTCCAGCAGGCGATCGAGCACGCCCCAGGTGAAGGCGCCATGGGCGCCGCCGCCCTGCAGGGCCAGGTCGATCAGGCGGCTTTGCGGTGCGGCAGTCGGATCGGGCATCGGGCACCTCGCGCTTGGCGGGCATGGCCCGCTGTCGGAGCTTGTTGCGATGCAGCATGGGACCATTGCGGCCCGCCAATGTCAACGCCTTGCGCGTTGCACAAACCTCATTCCCGACCCGCGCGGATCGCCGCGCCGCCCGCGGTCGGCGTAATCGCGACCAGCAGCAGGGAAGCGGCGCCCAGGAATTTGAATGCGGCGCCGCTGCCGTCGCCCAGCGTGCCTGCGCCAAAGATCAGCAGCGGCACCGCCAGCGGCAGGGCGAGCAGGCCGGCCAGCGCGCCCGACGAGCGCAGCCCGGCGGTCAGGGTCGCCACCAGCAGGCCGAGCGCGGCCAGCGCGGGCGTGCCGATCAGCAGCCCGGCCTCCAGCGTCAGGATCGTCGCGCCATCCAGCTTCAGCAGCGCGGCGGCGGGCAGGGCGGCGATCATCAGCGGCGGGCCGAAACCCAGCCAATGGGCGATCAGCCGGGCGATCACCACCATCTCCTCGCTGATGCCGCGCAGCGCGATCTGGTCCAGGATGCCGGCGTCGCGATCGGGCGCGACCAGCCGGTCGACTGGCAGCAGGCTGGCGAGCAGCGCCGCGATCCACAGCATGCCGCCGCCGGTGCGGGCGAGCAGGGCGGCATCGGGACCGACCGCGAAGGGATAGAGGCTGGCGACCAGCAGCAGGAAGGCGACCGGCAGCCACAGCCCGGCCGAGCGCCAGGCCTGTCCCAGGTCGCGGGTGACGAGCAGGGCGATTAGTCGCATGACGCCTCCTGTGCCGGGTCCGGTACATGGGCAGCCATGTCGATCCGCACCGGATCGGTCAGCGGCAAAGGCTGGTGCGAGGCGGCGACGACGATGCCGCCGGTCGCCAGATGGTCCGCCACCGCCGCGCCGAGCAGCGCGACCGAAGCGTCGTCCAGGCCGTTTGCCGGTTCATCGAGCAGCCAGATCGCCGCGCCGCTGGCGATCACGCGGGCGAGCATGGCGCGCTTGCGCTGGCCGGTGGAAAGCATGCGCACGGGCACGTCGCGCAACGGGGCGAGCGCCATGGCGTGGAGTGCGCGGTCGAGCGCGGCCGCATCCACCCGGTCGAGCCGCGCCCAGAAGCCGAGTGCGCGGTGGAGCGGCAATTCCATGTCGAGCGCCAGCCGCTCGTCGGCCAGCGCGACGCTGCCCTGGCGGTCGATGGTGCCGGCATAGATGGGCAGCAATCCGGCGCACTGGCGCAGCAGGCTCGACTTGCCGATGCCGTTGGCGCCGTGCAGCAAGGCGCTGCCGCCGGCCGCCAGCACCAGGTCGACGCCGGCAAAGAGCAGGCGTCCGCCGCGCAGACAGGCCAGGCCCGACAGGCGCAGCGCCGCGCCGCTCATGGGGCGACCATATCCTCCAGCACATGCATGTCGATGTCCGACAGGCCGAAATGATGGCCGACCTCATGCACCACGACATGGGTGATGAGCGCTTCGAGCGGCACGCCGGTCTCCACCCATTCGTCGAGCAGCGGGCGGCGGAAAAGATGCACGGTCGGCGGCAGGTCGCCGGTCTGCGCCTCCTGCCCGAAGGGACGGCCGCTATAGAGGCCGGTCAGGCCGAACGGATCGTCAATCTCCATCTCCTTCAGGATATCGGCGTCGGCGAAATCCTCGACCAGCATCACGACATTGGAGAGATAGGAACGGAAGGGCTCGGGCAGGCGGCTCAGGGCCTCCAGCGCGAGTATCTCGATTTCCTGTGGGGTAGGGGCGAAGCGGAACGATTGACCAGTGTCAGGCATGGCTGTCACATAGGCGAAAGAAATAACGCAGGATAGAGAAATGCTTGTCAGGTTGAACGAAACGGAACGCGCGATCGCGCTGGCGGATTTGCCCGAATGGACGGCGGTCGCCGAACCGGACGGGATTGCGCGCAGCTTCACCTTTCCCGACTTCGTCGCTGCCTTCGGCTTTATGACGCGCGTCGCGCTGCTGGCGGAAAAGGCCGACCATCATCCCGAATGGTCGAACGTCTATAATCGGGTCGAAATCACGCTTACCACCCATGATGCCGGCGGCCTGTCGCAGCGGGACGTCGATCTGGCGAAGGGGATAGAGGCGCTGCTGCGCTGACGCTTGACGCGGCATCGCCCGGCCGATAATCGCCCCGGCAACATCAAGAGTCGGGCCAACGTCCGACACCAACCTGCTCCCCGAGCAAGGTGGTGCCCCTCGCCAAGAGGGGGATGTGGCCGGACCGGCAAGTAAACGGGACATGCAGCCACGACGACGTTGATCCGATGCTTGGTCACACACCAGCAGACGGAAGCATGACGTGCCCATTTCCACACAGCAATTTGCCAGCGACAATTATGCCGGAGCCTGCCCCGAGGCACTCGACGCGATGCTCGCGGCGAACAGCGGATCGGCGACGGCCTATGGCGAGGATGAATGGACGCAGCGCGCGGCGGACAATTTCCGCACCCTGTTCGGCGGCGATGCGGAGGTCTTCTTCGTCTTCAACGGCACTGCCGCCAATTCGCTGGCGCTCGCGGCGCTGTGCCAATCCTATCATAGCGTGATCTGTTCGGCCGCCGCCCATGTTGAGACCGACGAATGCGGCGCGCCCGAATTCTTCTCCAACGGGTCGAAGCTGCTTGCCGCGCCCTCGGTCGATGGCAAGCTGACGCCCGACGCGATCCGGCAACTGGCGACCAGCCGCTCCGACATCCATTTCCCCAAGCCGCGCGTCGTCACCATCACCCAGCCGACCGAGACCGGCCTTGTCTACACGGTCGAGGAAGTGCGCGCGATTTCCGCCGTGTGCCGCGAACTGGGGCTGAAGCTGCATATGGACGGCGCGCGCTTCGCCCATGCCTGCGCCAGCCTGGGCTGCGAGCCGGCGGAGATCAGCTGGAAGGCGGGCGTCGATGTGCTCTGCTTTGGCGGCACCAAGAATGGCATGGCCGTGGGCGAGGCGGTGATCTTCTTCGATCGCGCGCTGGCGCAGGATTTCGACTATCGCTGCAAGCAGGCGGGACAGCTGGCGTCGAAGATGCGCTTCCTGTCGGCGCCCTGGATCGGCCTGCTGGAAAGCGGCGCCTGGTTGCGCAACGCCCGCCACGGCAATGATTGCGCGACCCGGCTGGCGGCGGCGATCGCCGACCTGCCCGATGTCAGTCCGATCTTCCCGGTGGAGGCCAATGCGCTGTTCCTGTCGGCCCCCGCGCCGGTGCTGGACGCGCTGCGCGCGCGTGGCTGGCGCTTCTACACCTTCATTGGTGGCGGGGCGCGATTCATGTTCGCCTGGGATGCGCAGGTGGAGCGGGTCGACGAACTGGCCCGCGACATCAGGGAAGCCTGCCTGGCGGTCGCCGCCTGACCACAAGCTGATCCGAATAGGCGCAAGGCCATGGGCGGGCTGGCGATGGTGCGCGCCCATTCATGTCCTTGTTGCGATATCGAAATGTCATCATGCGGCGGGGTCGGATAGCGGGATGATCCGTTGAGGATGCTCCAAAGCGGATGATCTTGCCTGGCGCAGCGAATTGAAAAGACGCGCTGATCCGGGCCTTGATCACGCCGCCGGCACAGGGGCCGGTGCGTGGACGGAGGCTGTCATGAAAAGGATCGGATGGTTGCTGCTGGGCGTCATGGCGCCGCTGCCGGCGCAGGCGCAGGAGGCGGCGCCGATGGCCGAGGCGCGGGCGGCGATCGAGACCGCCGATCTGACCGCGCTGCCGCTGGAGGTGCGCGCCGCGATCGGCAGGGCCTATTCGGTGTCGGAAATCCTGCAGATACGGGGCGTCGAGAAGGTGCCGGGCCAGACGCTGGCGGTCGACGAACTGATCTTCAAGCCTGATGGCACGATCGAGTTTACCGGCCAGCATCCCTGGGTGCTGCTGTTCGCCAAGCGGATGCGGATCGAGGATCCGCAATCCTTGCTGGGTATCCGACGGAATATTGCGCTGCTGGCCGGACCGAAGGGCCAGGCGGGACAGACCGGTACACACGGTGCCCGTGGCAATCGTCGCGGCTCTGACGGTGAGCCGGGACGGCCGGGGGGACGCGGCACCAATGGCGGACCGGGCGCGACAGCACGGGTGCCCGATCTCTATATCGTGGCCGGCCGGCTGGAGGCGACGGCGACGGGCAGCCCGCTCAATCAGGTGCGCATGAACATCGATTTTCGTGGTGTGCCGGGTGGTGCCGGGGGCGCGGGCGGCAGCGGTGGAGCCGGCGGTGATGGCGGCGGTGGACGGGGTGGCAGGGCGAATATGGGGATTTGCAGTCGTGGGGCAGGCAATGGCGGTAATGGCGGACGCGGCGGTCAAGGTGGCAATGGCGGCGCGGGTGCCAATGGCGGTGATGGCGGCGCGGTCTATGTCATCGGCCCGGCCGCGGTGACCGACATCTTCACCGCTGGAGACATCCTGACCGGCGGCGGGGCTGGCGGACGCGGCGGGGCTGCAGGGCCGGGTGGCCAGGGTGGTGCGCGAGGATCACGCGGATCTCAGCCGGGGACATGTGATGGCGCGCATCCGGGCGATGTCGGCGCGACGGGGCCACGTGGCCAAGTCGGGCCTGACGCACAGCCCGGCGCTCGGGGCCGTGTCTTCGCTGTCAGGATCGGCGGGCTGGATATGCTACAGGCGCCGGCTTCACCCTGAAGCCGTCTCAGGGTTCCTCACCCTCGATCCGGGCGTCATAGCTGCTCAGCGCGCTGATGACGTCCGGCATCTTCTCGTAGCGCTTGCGCAGCAGGGCCAGCTTCGCGTCGGTGCCGGAGCAGAGTTCCGCCACGCTTTCCTCGATATAGGCGCGCCGTTCCGCGTCATAGGGTTCCTCGCCGCGGAAATGATCGCAACTGTCGCGGTCGACCATGAAGGCGGTGACTTCGCGCGGGAAGGGTGCGGGCTGGGCCGCATTGCTGGAGGGTGGCAGGTCGAGCGAATTGGTCGGGCCGGGCGGGCCGACGGTGACGATCGGCGCCGGGCGCGAGGGCAGGACGGCGGGCGGAGCGGGCGGCGGCGGATCGGGCTGGACGACGGCAACGGCCACCTGCTGCGGCGTGCTGACCGGGGCGGCCTGTGCGCTGTCATCGGACGAGCCCTTGCAGCCGGTGACGAGCACCAGCGCCAGC